>Ga0126370_10001296_pt1 | contig 11325 bp, 9 predicted proteins | sample PanSoiMetaPlot_3_FD_92586 | JGI IMG/M metagenome (GOLD analysis project Ga0126370, IMG submission 92586) | Tropical forest soil microbial communities from Panama - MetaG Plot_3 | ecosystem: Environmental > Terrestrial > Soil > Tropical forest > Bulk soil | place: Panama | collected 2016-02-17 | reverse complement strand
CCGATGCGGAAATCGTGGATCACAGCGCCGCTCCGCAAGTGGAGGTCGCCCAAGTCGGCGAATTGTTGCGCGCCTTCGGTTTGAGATTGTGCTGTTGGGGTGGCTTGAGCGCGGGATGGCGTTGGCCAGCACAGAGTGAGAGCAAAGAAGGTAAGAACCGCCATTCTAAGTGAGTTTTTCATGCGAGGCATTCTACTCCAGCGCCTACGGCGCTCGCGATTTTTTGGCTTCTTACCCCACCCTGACGGGTTGGGCTAAACTGTGGCGCGCCTTCGGCGCTTGAAGGAAACCTTAGGCGAAAATCGAGGAGAGGGTGGAGCGGAACGTTCTTTAGCTCGAAGAGAGATTCATAGCGCAGAAACAGCGCGATGCCGAAGAGTACCTCGACTGCGCAGGCCGACGCGTCGCAGGAACGAACGCGGAAGAAAAAGCCGGCCTGCTCAGCTCGGAATGACAGTATTAAGGGACATCATTCTTGTTTGGAAGGGGGCAGCGATGGCGCACGTGTTGAGATGGTTTGTAACTTTGACGTGTCGAGGCAGTGTGGCTCTGGGGCTGGCGGTGGCGTGTGCGGCTGCGGGCAGTGCGGCGGTGCGGGTGGAGAAGACGGAATACAAAGGGTGGAAGAACTGCTATCGCATTACGAATGGAGAGGTCGAAGCGATTGTGACCGGCGACGTGGGGCCACGGATCATTCGGTTCGCGTTTGTGGGCGGGCAGAATTTGTTCAAGGAATTTGCGGACCAGCTTGGGAAGAGCGGAGAAGAAAGAGCTCAGTTGCGTGGCGGCGACCGGGTTTGGAAGGCGCCGGAAGATCCGGTGGCGACGTGGGCGCCGGACAATGTGCCGGTGGAGATTCAGGTTACGGCGACGGGCCTGATCGCCCGGGAACCGGTGGAGCCGCTGACCAAGCTGCAGAAAGAGATTGAAGTGCGCATGGCGGAATCGGGCGCGCGGGTGACGGTGATCCACCGGATCACGAATCGCGGGCTGTTTCCGCTGCGGTTCTCCGCGTGGGCGCTGACGATGATGGCGCCGGGAGGCGTGGCGGTGAGCGGATTCCCGCCACGCGGGAGGCATCCCATCAATCTGGAAGCGACGAATCCGCTGGTGATGTGGGCGTACACGAACCTGGCGGACCCTCGGTGGAAATTCACGAAGAAATATTTGACGCTACGGCAGGATCCCAATAACGCGGACGCGCAAAAACTGGGGATATTCAACGCGGACACTTGGGCGGCTTATCTGCTGAACGGCGAAGCGTTTGTGAAGCGCACGAAGGCGGACGCCGCAAAGACGTATCCGGATTTCGGGTGCTCGTTTGAGACGTTTACGAATAATGAGTTTCTGGAAATCGAGACGCTTGGACCGATGACAGAGGTGGCGCCTGGGCAAACCGTGGAGCACACGGAGCATTGGGCATTGTTTCGCGACGTGAAACCGAGTGCACTAACGGATGAGGACTTGGATCGCGTGGTCGCGCCGATATTGAAGACTGTTGGGGCGGAGCAGTGAGGCGCCACGTACTCACTTTCAGATTTATTTCCGTTAAGAGGAGAGGCTTATGAGAATGGCGCGAATCGCGGCGATGGCTTTGTTGATCCTTCTTGTGGCGTGTGCAGGGAGAGCGCAGACACTGGCTCCGGATGTGGCGAAGCAGGTGGACAAGGTTTTCGCGAAGTGGGACCGGGCGGATACGCCCGGGTGCGCGTTGGGCGTCTACCGGGGCGGCCAGATTGTTTATAAGCGCGGGTATGGGATGGAGGACTTGAACGAGGACGCGCACATCACGCCGGGGACGGTGTTTCACGTAGCGTCGATGAGCAAGCAATTTACAGCGGCATCCATTGTGCTGCTGGCGCAGCAAGGGAAACTTTCGCTGGATGACGACGTGAGGAAATACATTCCGGAGTTGCCCGATTTCGGGGAGAAGATCACGATTCGGCATCTCGTGCACCACACCAGCGGGCTGCGGGATCAGTGGAACCTGCTGGGGCTGGCGGGCTGGAGGTACTCGCAAGACTTAATTACCAACGATGACGTGATGTCGGTGATGACGCGGCAGAAGGACTTGAATTTCAAGCCGGGCGAAAAGCACGTTTACTGCAACACGGGTTACACCTTGATGGGGCTGATTGTGAAGCGCGTGAGTGGACTGTCTCTGCGCGAATTCACGACGAAAAATATCTTTGAGCCGCTGGGGATGACGCACACACATTTTCGCGACGACCACGCGGAAGTGATAAAACACAATGCCGTTGGATACGAGGGAGAGCCGGGGAAGTTCGAGATCAGCATAACGAACTTTGACACGGTGGGAGCGACGAGCTTGCATACCACGGTGGAGGACCTACAACGGTGGGATGAGAATTTTTATCACCCGAAAGTGGGCGGCGACGCATTCGTGAAACAGATGCTAGAGCGCGGGAAGCTGAACAACGGGGAGCAGTTGGATTATGCGTTTGGGCTGGTCGTGGGAAAATACAAAGGACTGCCCACCGTCGGTCACGGAGGCGCCGATGCGGGATACCGGTCGGACATGACGCGATTTCCGGAGCAGCATTTTTCGGCGGCGGTGCTTTGTAACTCGGCGGAGACGAATCCCAGCGCGCTTGTGGAGCAGGTGGCGGACATTGTGCTGGCGAAAGAGATTAAGGCGGCGGAAGCGACGGCTCCAGCGAAAGAGGCTGCGGCTGCAGCAAAAACCACGGGCCCGGCAGCCGCAGTCGTTGTGACGCGAGAGCAGATGGCGGGATACGCAGGATTGTATTGGAATCGCGAGGATGACGCGTTCGCCAAGATCTTCGTGGAGGACGGGAAGCTCAAAGGCGATGCAGGCGGCATGGAGTCGCTGGTGCTGAAGCCGTTTGCGGAGTCACGGTTTCACATAGCGGACAAGCCGTGGGGCGACCAAGTGGAGATTCATTTTGTCGCGGCCAGCGGAGACAAGACGCGCCGGATGGAGCAGAGCTTTGGCGGAGGGAAGCCGACGGTGTTTGAAATTGCGGAAGCTTTCAGTCCGAGCGGCGCGGAGCTTGCGGAGTATGCCGGGGCTTACGTGAGCGAAGAAATCGACCCGGTGTACCGGATTGTGGTAGACGGAGAGAAGTTGAGCTTGATGCGCCTGAAGCATAAGCCGGAAGCGGTGAAGCCAACGGTGCGGGATGTTTTTACCGGGGAGATCGGGACGGTGCGGTTTACGCACGATCCATCGAGCGGGCACGTTTCCGGCTTTGTGCTGAATGCAGGCCGGATCCAGAATTTCCACTTCGTGAAGAGAGCGAACTAGATTCCACGGGAAAGTCAGGGCAAATTCGATCTAGCGACGGAAAGGGCACGATGTATCGTGCCGCCTACAATGGGCCGCGAGCACGTTAGGTTTTCGCTCGCGTTAGGCTTTGGCCGGGATGGTGATTGGAACAGTTTCAATTGATAGGCTGACCGCAAACCGACCCGGTAATCGAACTGGTTACACTGCCGCTGCTGTCGTTCACAGAGAGGTTGGCGGTCACGTTAATGGAGCAGCTTCCTGACGGGAATTGACCTGCCTGAACCGGGGAGAAACTGACGCCTCCGGTTATCATCAGGTTCACGGTGGTCATAACGCCGTTGTCGCTTCCCTGCGCGGTGGCGGTCACGTTGGGATCGCCATTAATGACGAGCGTGCCGTCCGAGCAACTGCTAGGCGTCGCGGTAATTGTTCCGCTTGCAGAGGTGCCGCTCGCACTGAAGGTTCCCGACACCATAATCGTGCCGCCGTCCGGACAATTGAAGGTACCGGAAAAGGTGCAATTCGACCCAGTACAGGTTACGCTCTGCGGCGATACGGTGGCGGCCTGGCTGGTTTTTCTCTGGAGCGCCACGAGCATATTGCCTCTAGTGCGGATATCCAGCGGCACTGCCGGGCTGCCCACTACGCTTGCCAGAGCCTTGCTTACATCAGTAGACACCGTGGTCCCGACTTGCTGGGCCTGAGCTTGCGTCAAATGGCTGGAGTTGAGGTTAGCGGCTCCACCGCAACCCGCGAGAGCGCCCGAGATCATTAGGGTGACTGCAATTGACCGTGCTTTCATGATTCCTCCCTAGTTGTGCTTTCTCTTTTCCCGTGGATGCAAGCAGGAGCCGCCTCAGAAGGCGGCCCTACATGTTCGCGCTAGGCTTTGGCCGGGATGGTGGCGGGTTTGGAGAGTTTAAAGGTCAGCCGCGTTTTGGCGGAAAGAATGGAATTGTCTTTCTTCTGCTTGCGGCTGCTCTTTTTGTGCTTGGGCTGGTCTTTATCGGAAGGGCGCCGCGCGTTGGTCACCAAGTCGCAATAGACGCCATCAACAGTGACCGACGAGAGCACCACCTTCAATTCGTCTGGCTTCACTTTGAGGATGCGGCCCGTAACCTCAGTGCCGCGAGGCAGCACGGTCTTTCCGTCCACCCTGACGGACTTTGCGAGGCTGGCCTCAAAAGCATCGCCCCAGTGATTCTTGCCACTGGCGAGGGTTTGGTCCACGATCGCGGTGATCTCGGTGCCCCGTGGCAAAGTGACGAGGTGAAGGGATGCTGCGCTATTGGCTTGCGATATGTTGGCCTGCGATGCGTCGGCGGAGTCGACGGAAGGGCTGGCCGCCGCGGCTTGGGAACCCGAGCTAGCGCCACCAACGGACCCGTGGCTAGCTACGGGTCCGGGATGGTTCGAGCACGCTGCCGCGGTCAAGAAGCCGAGCGCCGCGACCGTAAGCGATAGCTTGCGATTGAATTGAGAGTCGAACATTTCACACCCCCTTTTGCGTTTTTCAAATGGCGTAGTGGTCAGTTCGGATTTTTGGCTTATTGAGTCACCGGCCTGCGGCAGGCAAGCGAATCAAAAATCCAAATTGACCTACCACAGGAATGGGAGGAGCCGGCCGGGTGAGCCCCTTCACCGAGTCGAACTGGGAAGCATTCTCAGGAACAGTGCAAGTCCGAATGGGTTCCTGGGGCTGGGGAGGAAACGTTTGCCCAGATTCGGAGCTTCCTCTGAGAGCCGGAACAGGCCTGGGGAAGTCCGGTCCAAACGAATGTAGTGATTTAAGGGCGGCAAGTCAATCTTCAGATCTTTAAAAGAGTGTCAGTCTGGACTTTTGTGAGGGGACGCGCTGGCCAAGGCGAGAATGGCTCCGGCGAAGAGCAGCGTGTCGGCGAAATAGTTGATGCCCTCGACCTGGAGCGGGACGGCTTGCTGGGATAGCGCGGCGATCAAGACCGGGCCATAGATGACCAGGACCAGGAGCAGAATCCAGCCGCCGACGCAAGTTGCTACTGCGCGCGTTTTCGTGTTCAGGAGAACGCTGGCGGCAACGGCGAGAAGCGCTGCGCCCGTTAAATAGTCAATGAGCGCTGCGCCGGGAACCCAGGCAGGCATCTGTCTTACGAGCGGAACTCCGGGAAGGCCCGTGCGGTGGAGAAAGTGCTCGATGCCGAAAAACGCGGCAGCGAGCGCAACGAAGATGCGGCCTGCAGTGATGAGCGTGGTTTTGACTGGCCCGGTCCATCCGTCTTTTGCATTTTGGCCGTCCTTGGCATTTGCGGCAAGAAGCCAGGCGGCGCCGCCGAAGGACATTTCGCGAAAGACGACGGTCCAAATAATGCGGTTGTAATGGCTGGCAAGCGCGCCGGGAAGATGGATCATGGCGACGAAGAGGAACATCATGACGCCGAACAGCAGGCCGGACCAGCGTACGGCAAGTTTGGCGGCGATGCTCAGGGAGGCGGCGATCAACGCGCAGCCGACGAAATAAGCCCAGAACATTCGCCAGGGCATGTAGCGCGGCACGATGGGCAGGACGAAATCGGGGGCGAAAAGATGGAGCGCGCCGAAGACCGCCAATGGAATGGCGAAACACAGATTGCTCAAGGCGACGATCTTGTCCAAGCCGCGAGCGCTGGCGAACTCAGTTTTTGCGGCCCATGCTCCGACCAAGAAAAGGACGATACCTGCAACGCACATGGCTGTCGCGACGCGAGAGACTGCGAAAAAAGCGGCGAGAATGATTGGGTGCATGGGTCTCCGGTTTGGAACAGAGCTTCCAGATTCTATTACAAGATTTGTTTTACGAAACTCCTTGTTACAAAACGGGAGTTGGGAACAGCACGAGGAACGCGGTTCTTTAGGGATGTAGTTCTGACTGGAGGGAAGCGAGAGAGTGGCGGACGCTTTCGGCCTGAGGGCTTTCGGGCTTCTCGACCAAGAACATCTGAAACTGAGCGATAGCGGCGTTGGAACGATTTTGAAGAGCAAGCACCTTGCCGGCCATGATGTGCACTTCGGCAAATGGTTCGTGATTGGGCAGGGCATGTGTGCGCTCGACGTCGGCAAGAGCTTTGTCGTATTCCTTGTTGGCGAACTCGGTGGTGGCGAGCAAGGCCAGGGCATCGGGCAGGAGCGGATTCAGAGAAATGGCTTTAGCCAGCAGGGATTCGGATGCCGCGTAGTCTTGATCCTGAACATCCATGCGAGCCAGATCGAGGTAGGCGGGCAGGAAAGAACTATCCGCCTGAATGGATTTTGAGAACAGCTCCCTGGCCCTGGGGCGGTTGGAGCCTTTGATGGCAATGGCTCCCAGCATGTCGTAGGCGCGCGCATAGCGAGAATATTCGGCAATGGCTTTTTCGAAATGTGCCGCGGCCCTCTCGAGATCACCTTTGGAATACACGTCCATGCCTTTATTCATTTCCGCGCTGGCTTTCCTAGGAATGTTCAATTCGCCGACGGAAATGGTGCGCGACCCTGGAGCTGATTCTGCGAGGGGCTGGCTCGCAGGCTTCACGTAAACGGTCTCTGAGTGGACTTGTTCCAGGGCGTGGATATCGAAATACGGGGTATTCGTTGTCTCAATGCCCCCTCCGGATACGCGCAAACGGTAGGTCCTTCCGTTTGAGATTCGAAACTGGGCAGGCTCTGCACCTACAATGTGGAGGGTCGCGAGCACTATTCCTTGAGAGGAGAGGAGCTCAATTTTGACTTGGGTTTCAATGCTGCGCTCGTCACCGGCACGAACGCTCACCGATAAATCACAGTTGCCGCTCGTCTCGGTCTGCGCGGCGAGCAAGGGCGACAACACGAGGAGGATCCAAACGGACGTGAGGATTCGAGTGATCATTCCTCCCCTTTTTCAGAAAGTAGTAAGCAATCTATCAGACTCTGGGAAGGCGGAAGGAAAAGGAGAGAGGCGCTCGGCGTAGATCACAAGCGCCTCCTCTACTGCGTCAACGTAAACCGTACCTCACTGGATCACCTCCTTCTCGGCGAAAGCGCCGATATCGACAAGTTGTCGAATGGGATGAGTATAACTCCGGGAGAGGGGGAGCAGGATGAATTTCCTTTAGCACGCAGTTAAAAGACAGAAACACGAACGACTTGCCTAATTCGATGTTGCAGTGCGGTCAAACACAAGTGTCCCTTCCGTGTGTAGTAAAGTACGATGTGCGGTCATTCGTTGACCATCACGACTCACTTTGTACTCAGACTTAAGAATTGGCGGCTTACTATTTTCAACAAACCTGTTAGCGTCGAGGCGTAAAACGCATGATTGGCTGGGCATCGATTCCCCGTTCTTCAGTGTCTGCTTGACACATCCGCCCTTCCTGTCAGTGACGACCCACCAATGCAGTACCGTGCCGTTCTCAAGCGCTTGTTCGTACTCAAAGCGATATTCGCTTCCTGTGGCTTCAATTTTGATAGTTTCGCTCTCAATACCGATTCGGGATGATTTCTTGGCGTTCAGCTTCCATTCACTGAGGAAACTGTCAGTGGCCTTTTTGTTTTGGAGTCGGCGCATCAGAGGGTCGCTCCTGTGATGCATAGAGGAGCGAAAATACCGCCCAACCAACGACCAGAAATTTCACATTGCCTCCGTCATGGGTGAGCAAGCAACGCGCGAAGCATACTGCGAATCGCGATGCTAAATCAAAGAGCGTTTACTCATCCGTGCAAGACGGGTTTCGTTTATGGAAGGGATCGGAGGTCAGTGGTAGGATACGAACACTCACCCAGCTATTTTTTCACCCACAGGAGTTCCTCGATGTTCGCCGTAGGGGAAGGACCGCCATGTTTCAACACGTTGATACCGTAATTGGATTTGTCATGTTGATGCTCATCGCCAGCCTGGTTATTACGGCGGCGACACAGGTTGTCCTGAGCTTTCTTGGGCTGCGGGGCACGAATTTGCAGCGGAGCCTGGCCGACCTGCTGGAAATGGCTTATCCGGATGAGGAAGCCAAGCATTGGGCCAAGGAAATTGCGGGCAGAATTCTGAGACACCCCACAATTTCGGATTCGGTCCTTGGGCACTTTCGACTGCGCGCGGAACGACTGCCCTTCCTTCCGCCGGAGACGGCGGGCAAGCTGCAAGGCCTCAGCGCTTCGATCCCCCTTTTGCCGTGGATTTTGGGCGGCGTTGGAGGATTCTTCCTCACCCCCATTGTCGTCGCGATTGCCAAGGGGCTGTTTGGGGCGGTTATTTGTCAATACTCGGACGCTCTGGCCGGATACGTTGCAGCGATCAACTTTTGCGAGCATCCCTGGCGCACGGGAGCGCTCGTCGGGCTGATTTTTGGCGGACTACTCGGGCGCTGGCGGCTGGGCACTTCGATTCGCGTGGAAGAGCTGCCTGCGGTCCTCGAAAAGCTGGCTGAACCGCTTCCGGGAACGCTGCCCGATGCGGCCCAGCGCGCCATGCTCAGGATTGCGTGGGCGGAGAAGGAGCCTGGAACCAGACCGAGAGCAGGAGCGGAACAAGCCAGCCCGCCTGTCCAAGCCAAGCCGTATTTCGATGAGGGCGTCGTTGGCCGGACTTCGAAGGTGTCGCTGCAGAATCAGAGTCTCTACGCGGCGGCTGCGGACTTTGACGAAGGCATCGTTCGGCACGCGGAACCTGTGGAAACGGAATCCAGCGTCGCCGTTGAAGAGGAAAATGGGGCGGCACAAGGGCACGAACCCGAGCCTGAGCCGAGCGCTGCTCCGGAAACGCTGATCACAGTCTCGACTTCGCCGGAGCCCCAACTGGAAGGCCTGCGGGTGTGGTTCGACCAAATTATGGATAGAGCTTCGCAGCGCTTTACCGTGCAAGCGCGGGTTGTAACGGTTGTGCTTTCCTGCATTTTTGCCTTTGGCTGGCACTTTGACGCGGCTCGGCTTTTGCAATCGCTGTCGCAAGGCGCCGAGATGCGCGCGCAATTAGCTGCGACTGCTGCAGGGATCGACAAACAGGTGGAACAACTGCCGCGTTCCAAGCAAGGCGCTCAGACCGCTGTGCCCGATGTGTATCGCGCGGCCATGGTTTCGGTCTTGCGGCCGATTCCCGTGGAAGGTTCCGCAAACAGCGAAGGGAGCGAAGCCAAGCCTTCGACGAAAAGGCGGGGACGGGCAAAAGAGAAAGAAAAAGTTCCGGTGATTCCCCCTTCTGCTGAGGACAGCGTCACCGCGAATGCGAAATCCACAGCGATGCATGACCTGGAAACGGTGCCATCATTTGTGAGCCGCGAGGACGCAGAGGAATGGCTGCGGAGGACTTTAAAGGGAAACCCCGCGCTGGAGAGACTGGCGGCGGCCTACCAGCAAGAAGTGAACGCTGAACTGGTTAGCGATGCGGATAAGCTCATGGACCAGTCCGCTTCACTGAAGAATGAACTCGGGCGGTCGCAATTCCAGATTTTCCAAGACCAGCGAGAATGGGAGAAATCCTCCAGTGAAGTGCCGGGGCTTTTGATTACGGTAGCCTTGCTCAGCCTGGGGGCGGCCTTTTGGTATAACACTCTCCGGAATGTGGCGAGCCTTCGGCCGCAAGTGGCAACCAGGCAGGATGGCGAGAGCCGGTGATCGATGCAACGATTAAATCAAGCCAGGATCCCTCGCTGAGCCTGCCTGCTGCAGGCTCGGGATAACGGTAGCGTCTTTGCCGCTCCAAAACAAAAAAAGCCGGGCGTGAAGCCCGGCTTCTTTGCGTACCAGTGATTCTTGCTTAGAAGCGGTAGCGAACGCCGCCGGAGACGCGCAGATTGTTCTGCGCCCTGCGGCTGGTGCCGCCTTCGGGGAATTCAGATAGGAGATAATCGACCGGGCCGAACCGGAGCGACAGATGCCCGCGGAACGGAACGTCAACACCGCCGCCAACGGCCATGGCAAAGGAGTTGTGCGTTGTCCCAAAGACGTTGGTGTGAGCCACGCCGAACAGATCCTGCACGAACGGCGTGAAGCGGCTGTAATGATGGAAATACACCTGCGGACCGACCATGTAGGTGAACAGATCGGTATTCGCGCTTGCAGCGCCGATGCTCCCGATGTGATATCCGCTGAATTCGCCCATGATTCCGAACGAACCCCCCCGGTTATAAGCAAACGAAGCTAAGCCTCCGTTGGCGTTGAAGCTTGGAATGCCGGTCGAAGGATTGGCTCGAAGATAGGAATACTCGATAGAGACATCCTTCGATCCCGATTCCTGCGCGACTGCCGGCAAACTTGCTAGGAGAAAGAACCCCAAAAGGCACGTGAATTTGCGCATATAGATGGCCTCCACACGCTAGCTATTTTTGAGTTGCCTGGATTGAGGGGGGTCGGAAGTCCCAGGCGGCGGAACAGGGCTCGGGTGTAAGGACATCACCGCCAATAATTTCGATGCAGGGGCAGGCAGGATGGTTGCCGGGAGCTATGGCGGCAACTTACTGAAAATAGAAATCATAAGCTTAAGCGGTCAGCGGCCCACCTCAGAAGGCGGCCGCTACAACAGGCTAAGAGGATCCATATCGACGAGGACGGCGGTTTGCGGAATTTCTTTGGCGTCGCAAAAAACGAGCGCGCCGCTGAGGAGTTTGGTCAACATGGAACGCTTCGGAGACTTGAGCAGAAATTGGAAGCGGTGCTCCCTTTTCAAGCGGGCGAGCGGCGCAGCAGCGGGACCAAGAATGCGGACTTTCTCGCCGTCGTGCGGTGAAAAATATTGGGAAAGCTGGCGCGACCAAAGGATAGCTTTCTCGAAGCTGGTGTCGCGAACGATTACGTTGGCGAGCGTGGTGAACGGCGGGTAGGCCATCATGCGGCGGAAGTGGAGTTCACGCTCGAAAAACGAGAGGTAATCCTGCTTGACGGCGTCCTGGATGGCGTAGTGTTCCGGATAGAAAGTTTGGATGAGGACGCGGCCGGGAAGGTCGCCGCGGCCGGCGCGGCCGGCGACTTGCGTGAGCAATTGAAAGGTTCGCTCGGCCGCGCGAAAGTCCGGCAGGCTGAGGGAGGAATCCGCGCTGACAACGCCGACCAGCGTGACGCGCTGAAAATCGTGGCCCTTGGCGAGCATTTGCGTG
>Ga0126370_10001294_pt1 | contig 11329 bp, 24 predicted proteins | sample PanSoiMetaPlot_3_FD_92586 | JGI IMG/M metagenome (GOLD analysis project Ga0126370, IMG submission 92586) | Tropical forest soil microbial communities from Panama - MetaG Plot_3 | ecosystem: Environmental > Terrestrial > Soil > Tropical forest > Bulk soil | place: Panama | collected 2016-02-17 | reverse complement strand
TCTTTGGATTTGTAATTGGCTATGTGACAGGACTATGGAAACTATGGTAACATTACGCGACGCAATAAGCGAGTATAGCAAATGGATAGCGGTGGTCTATGGAGCTCTGGTAAGGCAGCAAATTATGCCCTACGATGCGTTCGAAAAGGTCCAGCAGCTCAAGGCCGGTCTGCGAGCATGGATTGGTCCAGAGCTGCTAAATCATTTACTATGAGCTTTACTAGGTAGGCTAAAAAGGCTAGTATAGTTTTAGATAATATGGAGGTAACTAAGGATATGAGGAAATGTGAACACTGTGGTCGGTCGTTTATAAACCTGCCGCTCCACGAGCGGCGCTGTAAAACCTGGACACCAGCGCAGCGCGAAAAGGCTTGGAAGATGTGGCAGTACCGGCGCGCGGATAAGAATAAGAAACTAGGCCTGCCAGCCAATCACGGTCCCAGGCAACCAGAAGTAGCAATGAATGGCAAGCGCGTGGAGTTAACGATTTCTTGCGAAGTGGAGGACTTGTTAAGAGCACTCCTAGAGCATCTTCATGTGGAGGGCAAAATCGGATGATGGAACATTGGATAATAGAGCACGACACGCTAGGCGACTTGGCCGAGTGGACCGATGACGGTGGCTACTTGCGGCCCGTATTTCGAACCAAGGGTACACGGGCTGATGCCATGATGATGTTCACTCTGTTTGAGGCCAAAAAAGAGCTGCGCCGAGTGCATGCGCACAATAGGTACAGGAAAGCGTACATCACTCATTACGTTCCCAATCAGGGATACTATCGCGAGGTGCTCAAGTGAAACTTCGTGAGATAATGTCCGAAAAGAACTGGACGGACTTGATTGAGGAGATGCTAGAACCAAAAACTAAGCAACCACCTAAAGACAAAGGAGCAGATGCTATTCGGGTGGAAGGGTACGTCGTGCATGGTCACTGGCGCAAGCGCTGGTTTCCGATGAACGGAGCAATGAGGAGAAAGAAACATGGATAGACCCAAGTATAATGATTATCCGCTGGAAGCTTGCATGAAGAAGGCCAATGCGATAATTGATGCCTATCCTGGAACCAAGATATATCAGAAGTTCAGCTGTGGTGGCTGTGGCGAAAGATTAACAATTGATATACCTAATGAGTTCCACGAGCGTGGCTCCTGCGATAAGTGCGATTTCATCACCGATATCCGCAAGCAGGGCTGTAACTATCTGGTGGTGTATGCGGCTGGTGTGGATTTAGACAAAGCGTTAGGAGGCAAGAAATAACATGGCTACGCACTTTCACGTATGCGTGGTTTGTAAGAGCAACTTCGTTTGCTTCTGCACAGACCCGCAGAATAACAATAAGCTGGGCCGCTTATGCGCAAGTTGCGGCAAGGCTCAACGTCAACGTAACCGCGTTTGGGATGAACCGGTGAATAAAAAGGCAAGGAGACGGTAAATGGCTATCACGGAAAATGAGGTTTTGAACCTCTTGGGCAAATACATAGAGAGTCCCGCACCCGACGACGCGCCGGTGGATGAGGTAGGGTCAGAGAAGATGATTTCTATGTTTGACGTTAAGCCCTTTCTTTACATGGGCTTCGTCTGGGTCCACTCGGGCAGCTTCAGGAAGTGGATTGGTCAGACTAGTGGGCAGTGGCTCAGTCAGAAGCAACTGGCCACTATATTCAAGAAGCATGGCTGGGTTGCGGAGCAGGGGATTAAGACTATCAGGATTAATCTCTGGGCGATACCTTTGATTAAGGAGGTCAGAGATGCCAAGCGAAGTAAAAGCGCTTGACCGGATTATGACGCCACTCCATCGAATGATGGAAATGCTGAATATAACCGAACCATCGATTAACTTATGCATAATCGCATACGACAAGAACGACTCAGTGAGAAAACTGTCCGAAGGACTCGTGATAAGCAACATAACATCGGCCGAAGAGCTGGTCCGCGTATTAACGCAGGCCATCGATGGGGCCAAGGTGAAGAAGATTCTGTTCAGAACGCCAAGGTCATGAAGAAAAGAGAATATGAGTTCTGGCACATGATATCCAACGGCCTGCCAGAAGTGCATTTCACCAGGATAGAGCCGAGCTATTCGGCCACTGGCGTGTTTGATGTTAATGGATGCTGGGCTGGCGTAGAGGCCTGGATAGAGCTGAAGATAAACCACGCGCCGCTGCGCCCTAGTCAGAGAGGCTGGGGCGTGGCGCGGTATAGGGCAGGAGGTAACTTGTTCATACTCTCGCTTACACCGGATTTTTTGAAGTTGTGGACATTTGAGCGAGGCGTTATCGCAGGCAATTATCCACAGAAGCCAGATGCCAAGTGGCGTTTGCCTATAACCGATTGGGCAGCTATTCGTTCAATCATATTTAATGCTACGTGGGCCAAGGAGCGCATTAATGACTACAAAAGGTACTCAACTTTCGGAGTCTGACCATAAGCGATTAAAGAAGCTGGCTGAAAAGCTCAGCGAAGCGGAAGGTGAGCGCATATTGCTGACCGCCAGGTTGAAGGATATAGAGAACAGGTTGTGGCAAATGCAGTTCCAGGAGCTGCCGGATGTGATGCATGAGCTAGGGATTGAGGAGACTACGTTCAAGGATGGGATGGTAATTAAGCTACAAATGTTCTATAAAGCCACTCTCCCCAAAACACCAGCATTGCGCAATCGAGCACTGGTTTGGCTCAAAGACCACGGTTTCGGTGGAATTATAAAACATGAAGTAACCGCTATATTTACTGCCGGTAAGAATAAGCAAGTAGATGCCTTGCGCAGTATTTTGCAGAAAATGAATATTCAGTTTTCAGATGGTGAGAATGTTCATCATGCCACGCTCACAGCTTTTGTGAAGGAGCAGCTCGAGAAGGGCAACGGGTCGCTGCCTTTGGATGCGCTGGGAGCCTTCATTGGTGAGCGGGTAACGGTCAAGGGACCAAGATGAGATGAGGCAATTCAAATGCTGAGAAAGCGCGGCAATTCAAATGCTGTGCGGTGGGCGCCTAGTGGTCCAAAAGCCTCTGGGCGTCTTGCTGTTAGGGGTCAAGAACATCGTAACTTTAACGCATTTTGGATATACTTTGGAGGCTAGCTAATTAGTATAATAAGGTTAGTTAGTAAAAGGAGAAACAAAATGTGGTTTAGTGGAATTGATCCTATGGCGGATGGTTTAAGTTGGCAAGAGTTCGTGTACTTCTGGTCGTACCCTATGGGTGTTGAGGAAACCGTAGGCGAAAATCGTATGCCTCTCGGTCGCCTCGGAGAATTACTGGTGGGCTGGGTTACTTGCTACTGGGCGTTCGTGGGTGCGTGATGGAAATTCCTGAGAACATTCGCGCTACCTTTAAAGCGCGTAACGCGGCTAAAGCAGCAAGCTTGCCTAAGCCGGTACTGCCAAAGTGCCGGTTCTGGCTCGGTGGGTTTGCTAAGATGCATGAACATGATGCAGCAGGCAACTGCATCCTAAAAAACTGGTCGAATAGCGACTGGAAGAAAAGGTAGGAAAATGGAAGAGTTTGATTATTGGTTTTATTGTTTGTTCTGTAAGGCCTTGTTTACTGGGCCTATGGCTAACCGTAGTGCTGAGTGGTCGTTGCAAGTGGAAGAAGGAATGATGGCTTGCCCGCTCTGTCATAAGGGTAGAAATGATATGACAACCGAAGGATGTTGCAGTCCCGTGTCGGTACATGATTTTATGCCGTATGATAAGGTAAAGGAGAATTTTAGACCAGCATCGTTCGCTAGGGCTATGCGAATAATTGAAAATGGTGAGTTCGCCTATTACGAAAAGGAATGGTTCAAGCCCAATCATGATTGCTCGGTGGATGGTCATGCGTGCGGTGAGCCTGGTTGGAAGATAGTGGCTGATGAGGATGAAACAGGATGGAATGGCTATAAGGTCGTCAAGGAGGAAGAATAATGGGTTCAACGAAAATTACGGGTGGCGTTGATGATATCTATACGGCCTATGCGGTTGTGCGAGAAGAGGGAGCAATGTCTGGCGATCCTATCGTTATACAAATATTCCCGCTTTTCTATTTCCGCGATGAAGATGATACGGTGCCGTATGAAGATTTATTGGAACAAGCGAAAGCGAAATATGAAGATTTTGTCTTCCGGTGGTATTTTAATGATGATGGAATGCTCTCGCGAACTTCGGGTAAAAAGACAACCATGGAAGATCGTGTGAAAGACTATCATCAATGGGCGAAAGATTGTATGGAAGCTGCGGTAAGGCTTAATTGGATCAATGTGGTTGATCATGTAAATATGCCGGAGCCTTGGTAAAAATTAACCGTGGGTTGCGTATACGTGATCACGCAAAGGAGAAGTGTCATGGGTATCAAAGAGGAATGGGAATTGGAGAGTGACAAAGCGATGGAAGAAATGAAGGTATTACCACCGCAATTAACTAGGCTGGTAAAGATTAGCGAGCAGACGATAATGGTGATTGATGAGCTGCTTGCTTGTGGCAAGGAAGGGATAACTGAGGATGAGTTGCATGGAATGTTTCATGAGGTGGGCGGTGAAGGAAATTTTTATGCGTTGCTCAAGTTGATTATGGAATCGGGTGAGGTGGAGATGGTGAGGCAAGGGCCAACGACCAATTATCGAATAAAGGAGGATGAGTGATGAGGACTATTGAGGGAATCGCTCTGTGGTTTGCGTTGATGATTGGCTTTAGGGTAGCGGTGGGTGCATTAGGGGTGGCGGTTGCGGTACTCAGACATGGAATTAAGGTGGAGTAATTAATAGCAGCCGTGCACTAGTTTGCCGGTTAGGGCTAGGTTAATATTTTAGGTATAGCGCTAGGAGGCGCAAGACGATGGCAAAAGGTGCCATGAAACAAGAGGCGACCAAATCGGTGGTCGCTAAAACAAAAGGTGTAGGTGCCAAGCAGGCACTGAATAGCAAGATTACTGCGGAACAGGCTGCGGTAATGAGGCAGCAGCTCGCGGAGTATCGGTTGGCTAATCCTGGCCGTAGTCGCATGAACTACGGGACTACGATTGTGCGAGGGAAGACGAGCGGTGCGGTGGTTGACCAATTGCCCAAGCAGGCAAGATTGATTCTGACAATTCTGGATGGTGCAAAGGGCAAGACAATGACGCAGCAGGAATTGGTGGCTGCGTTGCAAAAGGTCAAGGATAAGGTTGGTGTTGACTTTACGAGGCAGGAGCCGGCCAGGATTTATCAATTCTACCGTGGTCGGTTGGTGGAAGGCAAGCACATTGAGTGTAGGTAGCTTGTAGCTGTTTGACGACAGCATAAGGCCCTCGGCTGGCGTTGCTGGTCGAGGGCTTTTTCTTGTATTAGTTTTGCTATATGTTTCCGCAGCAACAATTCCTAGCACAACATTTTGAGTGATTGCCTCGCGTAGAGATATGCTATTAGTACCGCTATATAATTATTATCGTTGGATTTTCATGAATTGGCCCCATAACGCCCTAGCGCGGTGGATTAGCAATTACATACGCTGCCTATAGGAAAAGCGTAGATTTGGCGTAAACAGACGCTATGTTTTTAGCCCTTATGCTATGTCGTCAATGCAAGAGCACCCACCGATCAGTATTAAGTTTTCTTAATGCAACAACATTTCTGCACGCGGCAATTCAATTGTTGCCCAAAAAGTCAGCAACAATTGTTGCGCGGCAATTCAATTGTTGCGACCAGGCAGTATGTCTGAACAAAGCTTGGTTAATTCCGCTAACATTTGGTTAGTTTACGCTGTTAACCAAATGTTGCGCGGCAATTCAATTGTTGTTGAAGCCAATGCAGCAAAATTTTGGGCAACAAAAAATGCCCCGCCAGCCGAAGCCAGCGGGGCAAATTTTTCTACCAATTAGAACGAAACATAGCAATATGAACAACAAGTATACCTACGACAAGAGCACAGACGAGACCAAGATCAATATATGCAAGCAACATTTGTTTTTACCTAGCACGAAAAAAGCCCTAGGCAGGTTATTAGCCTGCCTAGGGGTAACAGAGTTTAGCTGAGTTTTATCCTGCCCTCGGTTACTAGCCGAGCGCGGTAAAACGTGTAGATACGGTAAGGTTCCTGGCGAGTTTCTAAACCCGCTTTAACCAAACCATCTACCAGCTGGTTAACAGACACCGGCTTTTTGTAAGCCCGAAGCGAATTAAGAATAACTCGCGCCTGCTTAGGAAGATTATCTTCCCCAGCGGGTGCAGGGTTTACAGCTACGATAGTGTTACCGTAGCGAGTAGGAGCTGGACGATTAGCCCGAGCTCTAGCCATTAAAGACGCTAGCGTAGACTTTTCAGCCTCTGTAAGCGCCTTAGCCTCTGTAACCACAACCTTTTTGTTTGCCTTATTTGGCATAACATTTTCTCCAGACAGCGTAGTTTAATTTTACTAGCACCTCTTAGCTGCCAAATCTCTCAGGCTACGCTACCTCTCCGGTTTATCATCTTGAGGGGTTTGCCGGTTATGTCGCTGTCTAGGTTTAATATAATGACGACTAAGAAGATTGTCAACACTGTCAACATTATAATTAGCGTAATCTGTAGACAATTGCGTTAATTTTAGCACTTGCTAAATAGGCCCTACATTTGTTGATGTTTTAAAAAGCATGCTTGTTGTTTTGCGCTAGGGGTACACCCAAAATCGCGCGCAGCAACAATTGCGCCTCCGGCGGGTGGTCGCCCGTCTTAGCTATCTTTCCCAGCCCCCTTGAACTCTTTACACAGGCCTTAAGATGTAGTATGGCCCCCGATATGCGTAGACCTCAAGACCTGGTGCAAGTTGATCCCCGTAAGGAGGCCCACAGGGAATCCACCGACTCGGCCTTGCTTGGATTGCGGAAGCAGCTCAAGGTCTGGGCCAAGCAGGCAGGCATAACGCTGGACGATGACTATGATCCCCGTCTCGAGCTGGCCAAGCTCGCCCATAACCCAGCGCTGCCAATGCAACTCCGGGTGCAATGCCACTCTGAGGTGGCGGGGTTCTTCTATCCCAAGGTGAAAGCATTGGAGCTTTCCTTGCCTGAAGGAACGGAGATGACAATAAGGATAGTGAAGTACGGGAAGAACACCGACAACGATGTAATTGATGTGACTCCTAAAGGAGGTCAAGATGGCTGATATAGCGACCAATCCCTATCCTGGACCCGAACAGTGGAATGAGGCCATACCTGGAGGGGGCTTGATGCGCGATGCTAGGACCGTGGCCAAGGAAGGTGAGGAAGAGGTAGCTCTTCAAACCAACTTTGATGGAACCAAGGGCAACAAGATAGACCATGCGGGCAATAACTGCGTGTGCAACAAATCCACCGCTCACTCCCACCTTGGCGGCACTTACGCTGATGAGGAGGTCACGGAGGCATCCACCGGTGAGAATACGGGCTTCGAGGAACACCACAAGCGCGGTCGCCACAAGAAGGACGAGTAGGGAACAGTGGAACTTACCATTCCTTACAACTATTCCCCTAGATCTTATCAGCGGGCCAACTTCACCGACTTCGAAGACCACCGCATAACGCGGTTCATGAATTGCTGGCATCGGCGGTCAGGGAAGGATAAGACCTGGATCAATTTCACGGTATGCAGGATGCTGGAACGCAAGGGCTTGTACTTTCACATCCTGCCTACCTACACGCAGGCAAAGACGCTGATCTGGGAAGGCATAGGCAAGGACGGTTTCCCTTTCATGGAACACTTTCCCAAGCCTCTGCAGCTGCAGCGGAATGAGACGGAGCTGAAGATTGTTTTACAAAATGGCTCTATTTGGAAGCTTGCTGGCAGTGACCGCATTGACCTGCTTGTCGGTAGTAACCCTGTGGGTTGTGTGCTATCCGAATTCGCTTTGCAAACTCCGGAGGCTTGGCGGTTGCTCTCGCCCATCCTGCTGGAAAACGGGGGCTGGGCTAGCTTCATCTTCACCCCACGCGGAAAGAACCACGCTTATGATCTATGGCTCAAAAACAGGGACAATCCCCGCTGGCATGCCTCGCTACTTACGATACGGGATACGAAGAGAGATGCGGCGGGTGAGGACGGTAAGTCTATAATGACTCGCGAAGATGTGGAGCAAGAAGTACGTGAAGGAACCATCGACGACGACACCGCTCAACAGGAATATTATTGCTCCTTTGAAGGCACCTTCCAGGGCTCCTATTATGGCAAGCTACTCAGTGGACTCGCCGAGTCCCACTTTGTTCGCTGCCCATATGACCCGCGGTTACCGGTTGACACAATCTGGGACCTTGGAAGAAGTGACGCCAATGCTATCTGGTTCATCCAGTCTCTCGCTGGAAGGGAGTTCCGGTGCATTGATTACTACCAACGCGAAGGGGAAGACCTCGGTCATTACATTAAATACTGCCGTGACTTACCATACGCCTATGGGTCGCATTGGGCACCCCACGACATTGAAGTTGCGGAGTACTCCACCGGCACACGGCGTATAGACCATGCTCGCCGGTTGGGATTCAATTTCCGCGTGGTGCCCAAGGTTCCCATCCAGGATGGTATACAGGCGGTGCGACGAATTCTTCCGGTTTGTTATTTCGATTATCGCAAGTGTGCTATGGGCATCGATTCCCTTAGCAATTATCATAAGGAGTGGGATGAACGACGACAAATCTTTTTGGATAACCCTGTTCATGATAAGTGGTGCCATGGGGCTGACGCTTTTCGCTATTTTGCGGTTATTTGTGATAGGATAGAATCCGAGTACCTTTATCAACCCACCGCTACCAAGGTGGAGATGGAATATAATCCTTTCAAGGAAGAAGATGAGGAGTATATGCGATGAGCTTCTTTAGTTCCCTTTTTGCGGGACCACCTAAACCACCGGCCCCACCTAAGCTGACGCCAGTGCAGAACACGGCGCTGACAGCACAGGCGCAGGCGCTAGCCAAGCGTCAAGGCGCGGCCGGAACGCTGTTCACGCAGGGTCCAGGTGCGATGAACCGTGGCGTGATGACCACGCACACCATGACGGGGCAATGATGTTCAACCTTCACACCATAGGCTGCAACATTCCCAGCGCCGCTGCGGACTTTGGCGACCAGGCCCGCCACATGAACCAGCAGGGCTATTCCATCGCTGAAGATATTGTGAAATCCGTGAAGCTGTTTCTGGAACATTTCCCCAAGCGCTCGCTGCTGCACAATGGCCTGGAGATTGAGTGCAAGGGCGAGATAGATGATGTGCAGGGCAATATAACCCTAACGATGCGCACCTTGAAGGTGGCGGGAGGACTGTGATGGGCAATGATGGACAACACCGTGGTGGGACTGGTAGTGGCGCTCCTGGCGAGAAGCGGGGGCAGACCAGCATTGTACGTCCTGGCGCTCATGTTGGCAACGCTAACGGCCCTGATGCTAACATGGGCGTGGGCACCACCAGCAAGGACGATGACATATCTACCACCACCGGTTCAGCTGGACCGCTGGCTCCTGGCGAGAAACCTGGAAGCGATGACCAATAATGGCCGAAGAATTTACACGCGGGACCGATTCATCCACCGGTGAAGACTTGGTAAGCCGCCACATTAGGCGCTACCAGTATCTGCTGGATGGCCAGAAAATCTGGGCTAATGAATGGCAGGAGCTGGCCGATTATGTATTGCCACGCAAGAATAGCATTTTGGTACGAAAGGTTCCTGGCCAAAAGAGAACTCAAAAGCTTTTTGATTCCACCGCAATACGGGCCAGTGAGATGCTCGCTGCTTCTATGCATGGTACGCTTACCCCAAGTTGGCTACGCTGGTTCTTCATAGAGACTGAGGACGATGACCTGAACGCTATCCAGAGCGTGGCCGAGTGGCTGGACAAGACCGGCCTGATATTGCTCAACGAGTTCAATAAATCCAACTTTTCCTCAGAAGTACATGAGTGTTATCTGGACTTATGTGTATTTGCTGTGGCTGCTCTATTTTTTGATGAAGCCCCTGTTCTGGCTAACGGTCAATTTGGTGGCTTTCAGTTTAGTTCCGTGCCTATTGCACGTTACGTGGTCAATGAGGGGCCTGATGGATTGATAAATGTCTTCTATCGCACCTGGAATATGAGTGCCGATTCCATTCGAGAGCGCTGGAAGGACACCGCACCACAGGAATATCTGGATTCACTCGATCCGGACAAGCCATATGATGTTATTCAAGCTATCACTCCAAGAATCGGCGCTGGAAAGTCTGAGCATAAGTGGGACAGTTGTTGGTTTCTGTACCGGACGAGGCACATACTATCAACGGCGGGCTACTTTGAATTTCCTGTTATGGTCCCTCGATGGTCAAAACTCAATGGAGAGATTTATGGGCGAGGTCCAAGTCATACCGCTATCCCAGACATCCGCTCGCTTAACAAAATTAAAGAATTGGAGCTTAAGGCGACCGCGAAGACTATAGACCCGCCTATGAAACAGCTTGCCGGTGACGTGGTTGGCCCCATTCGGCTGGTTCCAGGTGGTTTCACCACGGTTAGGAACATGGAGGGCCTTGCACCGCTGCTCGAGGGCATAGATTTCAAGGTTTCTAACCTAAAGAGCGAGGAATTGAAGCAAGGTATTCGGCAAATCTACTATTCTGACCAATTACAGCTGCAGGGCGAAGGGCCGCAGATGACGGCTGAGGAAGTTAGGGTCAGATATGAGTTAATGCAGCGCATTTTGGGGCCAGCGCTGGGTAGATTTGAAAAAGAATTCTTAAATCCGCTCATAGACCGTGCTTTTGAGATTCTTAGGCGCAATAATCTGCTGCCCGACCTACCGGTGGAGATGCAGCAGGCTCTGCAGAGCGGAAGTTTGCGTTTACGGGTGAGATATGAGGGTCCGTTGGCCCGTGCGCAGAAATCTGTTAACATAAGTTCATACCAAGCGCTGATTAACGTCATGGCACCGCTAATTCAGGCGCATCCACAGGTTATGGACGTTGTAGATTGGGATGAGGTAGTCAGAGATGCCGCAACTACGCTTGGTTTATCACCGAAAGCGATCCGAGACGCTGAAAAAGTTAATGAAGTCCGACAGCAGAATATTCAAGCCCAGCAGCAAGCCCAAGCTGGACCCCAGATGGCTGATGACGCTCAGAAGGCAGCGCCAATGGTTAAAGCGCTTGGCGCCGCACCTGAACCGGGTTCCCCGATGTCCAGAATGAACGGCCAAGCTCAGCCTCCACCGAGTGGCAACCCTAATGCCCAGTAAATTTACCGCCAAGCAGATACAGCACGCCTATGCCGCGATGTCCAGGTCAGATTATGGGGAAATTGTGCTTTGGGACTTGGCAGAGCAGTTTTGGGAGCGCTCCAGTGTGCCCAAGGACGCTGACCCTAACCAAACCTTGTTTAATGAAGGTAGACGCTTTGTTATTGGCTATATA
>Ga0126370_10001293_pt1 | contig 11330 bp, 6 predicted proteins | sample PanSoiMetaPlot_3_FD_92586 | JGI IMG/M metagenome (GOLD analysis project Ga0126370, IMG submission 92586) | Tropical forest soil microbial communities from Panama - MetaG Plot_3 | ecosystem: Environmental > Terrestrial > Soil > Tropical forest > Bulk soil | place: Panama | collected 2016-02-17 | reverse complement strand
GTGTACTGGCGGATGGTGGGTCGGGATGATGGCGACATCCTTATATTGGTCTGTGGAGAGTTGAACGAGATCTTCCATAGCGATGAATTCTCTGACAGCGCCGGCAAAAGGAGCCCGACCATCATTCGTCGAATGCCTATTTGCGCGCGCTGAGTTCCGAACCTTGATGCTCACTCCAATATTTCTTGCGCAGCTTTCGCTTCAAAACTTTTCCGGTAGCCGTCTTGGGCAAGCTTTCAAGAAATTCGATAGAGCGGGGGCTCTTGAAGTGAGCAATACGAGAACGACAGAATTCGAGCAGTTCATCTGCCGTCACATTTGATCCCGGCTTTCTTACAATCAGTGCCAGAGGCACCTCTCCCCATTTTTCATCCGGAGTCGGAATGACCGCAGCCTCATACACTCCGGGATGCGCCAGCAGCGCTTTCTCCACCTCCAGCGACGAAATGTTTTCGCCCCCGCTGATAATGATGTCCTTCTTCCGATCAACAATCAGAATTCGTCCGTCCTGGCCGATCGTGGCCATGTCTCCGGTATGCAACCAACCGCCGTGCATCACCTCCGCCGTGGCTGCGGGCTGTTGCCAATAACCCATCATCACTCCATCTGAGCGGGCTACGATTTCTCCTATGGTCTTCCCGTCAGGAGGAACATCGTTGTCGTCCGCGTCGACCACACGCAATTCCACCCCTGGTATCGAGTATCCGGTCGTGGCCAGAGCCAGGGATCGCTGCTCGCCTGCGAATTGTTCTCCCGTTCTTGGCTTGGCGGTTGAAAGCACAGGCGCAGTTTCGGTGAGCCCGTAGCCCGCATAACATGCGCAACCTAGCCTTTCCTCCACCTCGCGAATTAGCGTTGGAGAAGAAGCAGCCCCTCCGATTGAAACCCACTGCAAACTGCTCAAATCGTATTTCTCCCGTTCCGGTGAATTTGCCAATGCAGTTGCCATGATCGGAACAAGGCTCAGGGAGTCAACCCGCTCACGTTCGACCAGCCGGAAAACCTCGGCGCAGGTGAAGCGCGGTAGCATGACGTGTGTTCCACCCACCAATGTCAATGTATGTGCCGTGCCCCAACCGTTCGCGTGAAACAGCGGTATGGTGTGCAGGTCCACGCTGTCGTTTCTTGTGTGAAACGTCAGGCAAACCGAGAGCGCGTGCAGATAGATGTTCCTGTGGGACAGCATGACTCCCTTGGGATGGGCACTGGTACCGCTGGTGTAGAACAGCTCCGCGAGAGCGTTCTCGTCAAAGTTCATAACATCGGCTCGGTACGGCGTTGCAGCGGCCAGCGCATCTTCATAGTTTCTGTTGGAGAGCCACGGCGCTCGGGGTGCGGAGTCAAGCAGAAAGAAAGTCTCGAGCGACGGAACTCGCTGGCGAAAGGAATCTACAAGGTCAACGAACTCTTCTTCGAGGAAGAGCATTTTTGCCGCAGCATCGTTCAGAATGTAGGCCAATTCATCTGCCGAAAGTCGGAAGTTCAGCGGCAACAAAACCGCACCGGCCTCCACCACCCCGTAATACGCTTCGAGAAGTCGGTGGCAATTTAGGCTGAGAAATGCCACCCGATCACCGGACTTTGCACCTCGATCTCGCAGGGCACCGGCAAGGCGCATCGTCCGTTCGGCGAACTGCGCATAGGTGAACCGAAGTGCACCGCAAACTACAGCTGTTTTGTCGGGGAACTGTCGCTCGGCATAGCGTAAGAATCGTACCGGGGTCAACGGAATATTCATGTGTCGATCTCGTTATTTGCCAGCTCCTGATTACCAGGCGGACTGACCTCCATCGACTACCAGCACGTGTCCGGTGACATAGTCGGAAGCGGCGGAAGCCAGAAACACTGCGGCAGCTTTCAAGTCATGTTCGTTGCCAAAGCGCCGCAGAGGGATATGAGACAGAAAAAGATCCCTGTGATGCTCCAGGATTCGGTTGGACATGTGGGTCGGGAACCATCCCGGGGCAATGGCATTCACTTGAATGTTATGACCGGCCCACTTGCAAGCTAAGTCTTTTGTGAAAGCAATAACTCCTCCCTTGCTGGCGTGATAGCCGATTGCCGAGGGTTGCGGGGGAGCCCCGCCAAGTCCAGCAACCGAAGCAATATTAATGATCTTCCCCTGGCCCTGTCGGATCATGACTTCACCCGCTGCCTGAGCACACAGAAACGTTCCTGTCAGATTCGTCTCGATAACCTTCGTCCAATCCTCGAGCCGCATGTTGTGTACTGCTGCTCCCCACGATATCCCGGCGTTGTTAAGCAGAATGTCGATTCGTCCGAACTTGGCTAGCGTCGCTTGCACCATTTCCTGCACGCTGGTTTGACTTTTGACATCGCAGGCAATAGCCATCGCATTAACGTTGAGGCGCCCCAACTCCTGAGCGGCTTGTTGGCAGCGTTCTTGCTTTCTCGCGCACAACACTACATTAGCCCCCATCTCGGCCATGCCCTCTGCCATCTGGCGACCTAATCCGATGGAGCCTCCTGTGATGATCGCCACCCGTCCGCTAAGGTCGAATAGCTGTTTTACGTTCACCGTGGAATCCTCGATAGCGGCCACAGCCCGGTTTAGCACCAGGGTTTTCGGTTCTCGGACTTGGTGTTAGGATCAGGACCGACAAGCGATCGGTTCCGATCGCGCTCCCGCTCCGCGCCTCTTGCTTTTGGAACCGTTTGCTCTTCCAGAAATTCGAGAATGACCCGGTGCCCGATTTCGGTCTGATCGGTCAGAAACAGATGGCTGGCGTGTGGAATCATCACCAGCTTCGCGCCGGGAATACGCTCTCGGATGAGTTCGCCGTTTTCTGGCGGCACCAGTCGGTCCGATTCGCCGTGAATCACCAGCGCCGGCGTATTGATGTCGCCAAGACGGCTGTGGCTTTCCCAGGCGATGATTCCCTGAAGCTGCGCGAGATATCCCTCCGGACGTGGTAACCAGGGTCTGCGAAGTGACAAATCTTGATCAATGCGCTCCCGCGGAGTTGCCGGATCGTAGATAAAAGGCACGGGCGCTTCCAGGGCTTGCTCGGGCGTCATAGCCTCACGCGCCATCAGCATTTGAATTGCGCCCTGCTCGGCGCGTACGGCAGTCGATCCGCCCGCAGCCGTCGAGCCCAAGATCAGCGAGCGCACCCGTTTTGGGTATTGGAGAGCGAACTCCTGCGCAATCATACCGCCCATGGAGACGCCGAACACATGCGCGCTCTCAACTCCAGAGGCGTTCAGCACCGCCGCCGCATCGGACGCCATCAACGGGATCGGATACGGACCTGCTGGCACATCGCTGTTTCCAATGCCTCGGTTGTCGAAAGCGATCGTTCGGTAGCGCGCCGCCAAAACCGGCCGTGTGCGGTGCCACATACAGGAGGGATAGCCGAGCCCCATAATCAACAGTATGGGCGCGCCTTCTCCTTGTTCATCCCAATAGATTCTGGCCCCCTGGTTCTCGACGTACGCCATTCGCGCTCCGTCTAAAACGAGACCCGAAGGCCGAGTTGGATCTCACGCATCGGAAGGGCTGACGTGAACGAAAGCGGAACGCTGGGCGTAACGACTCCCCCGCCTGGCATAGCCGTTCCGGGCCGAAGCCCCTTCACATCAAAGGTTGTGAAGCCCGGAAAAAGTCCGAAGTCAGGACCCACTTCATTGTTCACGCTCGCGTAGTTCGTCCGGTTGGCGATGTTAAATCCCTCCGCCGTGAACTGCACATTGACCCTTTCTCCGACTTTGTGCTGCCACGTCAAGCGCGCGTCGAAGTCCCAGTAATTTGGGCCCAGTCCGGTGTCGCGGGGCGCCCCGATAGGACGTTCGTTGGTCGTATGGTTGTCCCCGTTCACCTCGCCTCCCGCTAACAAATTGAAAGGATGTCCGCTGTGGTACGAAAAAATCGGCGCCAGCTGGAAACCTGACAGAATCTTCTGCTGCCACGGGCTTTCAATCACCCCAGCTATCACGACTTTGTGGCGTTCATCAAACTCCGACAATGCGCGGTCGAGGTTGATATTCGTCGGATCCTGCGGGCCGTAGTCCGTGTTGTAATCCGTCGATGTGTCAATGCCTTTGCTGTAGGTGTAGTTCCCGAACACCGTGAAGTGGTTGCTGAAGCGCTTCCGTACTTCCAGAATGCCCCCTTCGTAGACCGCGTACGCCTCCGAACTGTACTGGTTATTTTGCACGACGAGCGGATTTACGAAGCATTGGACGCTTGGATTATCGCAGGGCAGGCCGCCCGGCTCAGTCCCTCCCAGCGGATCGGCGCCCGCCGCGGTTGTATTCCAGTTGCGATAGGAGGCTGTGTGGCCGTTCGCTAAAGTTACGGTGGTAAACGGCGCGGGCAGCAGATTCGTGTCGAGCGCGATCGGCAGTCTCTGCGTATGCGAATAGATGCCGTTTATGGAGAAGGAAAGTCCGTTTGCGATTTCGCGTTCAATTCCAAGCGAGGCCTGCTGTGCCATCGGTGGACGGTAGCCCGGTTGGTTCACGAACACTACCTGGAGCGGGCCGATAGGGCCACTGTTCGTAACATTGATCCCGAGCGGGGCCTCCGCGGCGGGGGTGATGCATGCGGCATTGCCGGCGGCTGGCTTGGTGCACTGTATCAGTCCCTGGCCAAACAGGGTTTGAAACACCACGGGTGCCCCCGCTAGACCCAACGCCGGAACGCCCGCGAGCGGATCTACATAGATAGAAATCTCCCGGTTGCAAGGGCTGCTGCCAGCGCCGGGGATGATGGTTATGCCGAACTGTGAGACCCCGCAAATCGAGCTGAGGTTTGCCACTTGGCCAGCTCCTGGTCGGTTCCCAACCGCGGACCGGTTGCTGTTTAACACTCCCAGACTCAAATCGACGTCAGGAATCTGCACGTCCACAGGTCCGTAGAAAATTCCATAACCGCCCCGGATTACCGTCTTATGGTCCTTCAGAGGATCCCAGGCAAACGATATTCGCGGAGCAAAGTCCTTGGTGTATGTCGTCAACGGGGCAAACTGCGAGTCCAGCTCATAGCGAAGGCCATAATTCAGCGTGAAGCTTGGAGTAATCCTCCACGAATCCTGAGCGTAGAGCGCGGTCAGCGGTCGCGTGTAGTACCCGTAGGTCGGATTTCCGAAGCCTTGCTGGTAGACCTGAGGTACCCCTAAGGAAGTCGACTGCAAAGAGCTCAGCGTCGCGCCCGGCGTACTCACACCGCAGGGATTCCGGCCTGAACTGGATGACGGAGCTAAGCATGGGCTGAGCACAAGTCCGGCTGGAAGCGAACCAAACACAAAGCGTCCGGGGAAAAAGGTGTGCGATTCGGTTTGATTTCCACGGAGCAGTTCCGTACCTCCGAACTTGAGAGTGTGCCGGCCACGGATAATCGTGAAATTGTCTGCCAGCTCGTAGCGGCGCAATATTGTGATGTTGGGAAGGAAAATGTTCGCTCCCAAGTTGTTGATGAAACCAGGGATCTGCAGTCCGACCTGGCCTGGCTCATTGGGAATTACGTTGAAGCTGTAGTAATTCCACTGCACTCGAGCCTCGTTTTGGGTGCTTGGGTTGAACTGGTGATACCAAGCGCCCTGCAGGGTGTTGTCATAGCTGTGAATCGAGCTACCCGCAGAGAAGGCGGTCAACGATTGCACATCGGGAGATTCTTCCAAATCGTGTCCATACCGGTACGTAAGCGAAACCTGATTATTGAGATTGAAGTGGTGATCGAGACGTTCGGAGACCAGGTATTCTCGCGTGTTGTACGGAAAGACGCCGCCTTGCGTTTCAAACTGATCCACCAGAAACGCATTCAACCCCCGTTGAACTGGAGTTAAACCCTGGCCGGGAATCACCGAGAGGGCGGTCTGGAGCAAACCAGCGCAGAACTGTGGCGGCACATTCACTCCCGATAAACAAGGTACGCTTGCCGTGCTTGTGGACTGGGCCAGTGCGCTGACAATCGCTTGTTGCGCGAACCTTGGATCATTCTGCGGAAACGGATTGGCCGTTGCCGTCGCGGAAGGCCCGGCGAAAATCGAACTGGTCGTCAGTAAGGGGACCGAATTCTGGGAATTCTGCCGCAAACCTTCAAATGAAACAAAAAGAAAGGTTTTGTCTTTCGCGATGGGCATACCGATCGAGCCACCGTACTGCTGGCGCGAAAGCGAGTTCTTGATCGGAGTACCTGTTGAGGTCGTGCTGAAATTGCCGAAGGTTGGGTTGGTGGCGAGGGCGGAGCTGAACGCGAACGGGTCACGGGCATCCATCGCATCATTGCGGAAAAATCCGTAGACCGTGCCATGCACGCCGTTACTTCCGGACTTAGTCACAATGTTGATTGATGCTCCGGTCGCTGAGCCCAGGTCGGCGGCATAGTTGCTACGATTGATCTGAAATTCCTGAACCGCATCTTGGCTCACTGTAAGGCGCACGCCACCACTATCGCCGGAGGTTTCGCCGCCATCCACGGTGATGCTGTTTCCCCTGCCGTTACTTCCGTAGAAAGAGAGGCCGCTTTGCGGTGTTTGCTTCACGCGAAAGTCCTGGTCACCAGCCAGCCGTGTGGAATCAGAGACGCCGGGAGCCAGTAAGGTGAAGGTGAGGTAGTCGCGGCGGTCAATCGGCAGATCCGTGATATATCGTTGATTGATGCGATCGGATTGACTTCCTCTCTCGGTTTCCACTGCAGGCGGTTCGGTCGTCACCTCGATTACCGTTGCCACCTGCGCGGGTTTCATGCGGAAGTCCGAGACCACCGTCTGCCCAATAGCGACAGAAGCGCCTCTGCGAACCTCCGTGGCAAAACCCGACAGTTCGGCCTTTAATTCATACGTGGAGGGAGATAACCCGATGATGCGGTACTGACCGGCGCCATTGGTGACGGCCTTACGCGTTGCACCCGTCTGCGTGTTGACGGCACTGACGGTAACCTTTGGCAGAACAGCGCCAACGTGATCGTACACAGTTCCGGTGATGTCTCCTGACGAGCCGACGCCCTGCGCATGGCCTGCGGTGGCTGTCAACAGCACACACACAAAAATGCACGCCAGTGACTTCATAGAATTTCTCCTTACCCATGGATGTGAGGACATCGCGGAATTAGCTCTGGGTGCTCCATCCCAGTCACCTCCCTGCAAGCTGCCCCATTTTAAGAACTCCAGATTGTGAGAGTGAGTATCACATAATAGTCACTAACGTCAAGAACAACCATGGAGTCGATGGGCGTAGCATGCGCACTCAAACGGTTCAATTGCTTAGCATGTTGAAAATCGAGCTCCGATGCCCGATTTTGAGAGGGCGCACTTTAGGCCTGCCGCAAATGCCTTTGTAGGGCGCCGGCCTCCGGTCCGGTGGCGCAAAGACGTCTCCCCTGCGGCGGTGGCGGCGAGACGCTGCCATGACAGCCGCGTGGAACAGCGGTGCGAACCTCGGAGGTCGACAGAGCGAATGATTTAGGTGAAAGCGGTCTCTGACGCGTTCCAGGGATTCACAACAGGAGCGGACTTTTAAATTGGCGGAGGACGGCAACCTTCTCGCTTGACTCGAAAAGAGAGAAAGACAGAATTGTTTTCTCGAAAAGCCAGTTACGGCTGAACTCCGCGCAAAAAGAACTCCACCGCGCTATCCACCCGCTCGGTCAGCTTATGTGGACCTGTCAGATCCACTGTCCACTGGCGAACAACGGTATGGTAAAGGCCTTCCATGAACTCTGCGAGGTGAACAACGGGGAACGCGTTCGTGATTTCTCCCCGCTGTTGCCCCTGGGACAGAATCTCCCTCAGCAGGCCTGCCACGATGCACTCAGCTCCGCGCAACTCGGGAGATCGCACCGCATCCATGGCGCCTGACAGCACCACCGCCTGCCATAGCGGACGATCCGCTTCGGCTTCACACGCCATGCTGTGGTACAGACGGCGCAAACGATCGGCAGTTCTCGCTTTGGTCGAGAGTTCCGACTTGAGCCGTTCAGCCATGCATTCGAAGCCACGCTCGCCCACATCGCGCAGGACTGCGTCCTTGCTTGGAAAATAGCGGAAGAAAGTTGGTTGGCTGATCTCTAGAATATGGACGATGTCGTCGACACGAGTCTTCTCGTAACCTTGTTTGCGGAATAAACGGATGGCGGTATCGATGATTTGCTGACGCAAGCGCGCCTTCTTGCGTTCACGCAGGCCTGGGATCTCTTGAACCGGCGTTGTCGCGCTTCCTCTCGCCCCGTTCCTATGGTTCCCACGCCTTTGTGCAGTGGCGACAACACGAGCCATAATCTCTTCTCTCCAGCATTAGATTCGAGAGCATATTAGGTGCACTGGGCGTCGAAATCGATGAAAAAAATGTCCCAAGTGAGCTAGCCAATACTTGGATCACGATTGGTTTGACCCGATTTTGACGTTAGCTACTAATATCTGATATAGGCTAACACAATTTATTCGAACCATCCGTGCCGGAGGACTAGGAAGATCATGACCACTCGGACCGCAACACCTCTCCAGGCCAAAGGCGGGGCCTTCCTTGTGGAAGCTCGCTCGCCCGGTGAAATCTTCACGCCGGAAGATCTCACAGAAGAACACCTGGCAATTGCCGATACCGTCGACGATTTCTGGGTGAACGAGGTCGAACCGCATCTCGAGGAAATCCGTCAGCAGAAGCCGGGAGTTGCTCTGAACATACTGCGCAAGTCCGCAGAACTGGGCCTAACGGCAATAGCCATTCCGGAAGAATTCGGCGGCATGGAAATGGATCTGCCTTCCGTCATGATCGCAGGTGAACATCTCGCGAAAGACACTTCGTACGGGTCTTGGTATTCGGCCCACACAGGGATAGGAACCCTGCCCGTTCTTTTCTTCGGCAACGAAGAACAGAAGAGAAAATACCTTCCTCGCTTGGCAAAAGTTGAGATGCTCGCCGCCTACGCACTGACCGAACCGCTGGCCGGCTCAGACGCTCTCGCCGTCCGTACCCGGGCGGATCTCAGTCCGGATGGAAAATACTACGTTCTTAATGGGCAAAAGATGTGGATTACGAACGGAGGCGCCGCCGACCTCTTTACTGTCTTCGCGAAAGTAGGCGGCGAGAAGTTCACAGCCTTCCTCGTCGAACGCAACTTTCCAGGGGTCACCAGCGGCGCCGAAGAACACAAGATGGGTATCAAGGGCAGTTCAACGACAGCCGTCTATTTCGACAACGTCAAGGTCCCGGTTGAGAATGTGTTGGGCGCAATTGGTCGAGGGCACATCATTGCGTTCAATATCCTCAACATCGGACGGCTCAAACTGGGGCCCGGTGCGTTGGGTGCCGCGAAGAATGTTTTGGCCGTTTGCCTGAAGTACGCCAGCGAGCGCAAGGCATTCGGGTCGGCCATCGCCGAGTTCGGAGCGATTCGGCACAAGCTGGCCGAAATGGCGATTCGAATATATGCGGTCGAATCGATGGTGTGGCGCGTTGTGGGACTGATCGAAAGTCAATTGGCTCAGACCTCTAAAGCCGAACCCAAGGCGGTCGAAGAGTACGCCGCGGAGTGCTCGATGATTAAAGTCTACGCATCGGAGATGCTCGACTACGTCGTCGATGAAGGTGTGCAGATCCACGGTGGCTATGGCTACCATCAGGACTACGCGGTGGAGCGCGCTTACCGTGATTCCCGAATTAATCGGATATTCGAAGGAACAAACGAGATTAATCGTCTGCTGATTACAGGAATGCTGCTGAAACGCGCCGCACGTGGACAATTACCGCTCATGTCAGCGGCTCAGGCGGCGCTCGCCACAACCACGGAAGAGGCAGACAACTTGGCGGACGTTGATCAGGAAACACGGCTTGTCCACGCCGCCAAGAAGATCGCGTTGGTCACGATTGGGCTCGCATCACAACGATACGGCGCGGAGTTGGAAAAACAACAGGAGGTCCTCATGAACATTTCCGACATCATCATGGAGGTGTTCGCCATGGAGTCCAGCTTGTTTCGATGCCGTAAGGTCGAGGCATCGGGTAAGACGACGAACGCCGCCGAGAAGTGCGCCGTGTTTCTCCGCGAAGCCATGGATCGCATCGAAATCTCATTCAGAACTATCATCGGGACCTGTTCGGACCCGAACACTCTGCAACAGGATCTCGGGGTGCTACGCAGTCTAACGAGCTACGATCCTCTGGACGCAATCACGCTACGACGGACGATTGCCGGCCGACTCCTGTCCGCCGGTCGCTATAGGGTCTGACAAGGCGGGCAAAATGTCGGAATACCGGAGTAGCCAAAAAAGCGGGGAGCCGCTTCCGGCTCCCCGCTTCCATGGTATCGAACCGATGGCTGACTGCTAATTTTCGTACAGCAGCACGCCCTCGTTTTCTTTCGAGTCCACCGGCCGGTAGTACAGTTTGCCATTGTCGAGGAAGACCTCGATAAAAGCCGGCCTCTCGTTGATCGTACCCTGAATGAGCGCTTCCGAGAGCGGGTCCTCGATGTACTTCTGCAAAGCGCGACGCAGCGGGCGAGCACCGTAGCTGCGATCGGTGAGCGTTTGGTTGAGGACCCACTTCTTGGCCTCGTCGTTCACCGTGATGGTGATCGATTTCTGCGCCAGGTTCGTATTCAGCTGGGTGATCATCAGCTCGAGAATCTGAATTAGATCGTTCTCGGTCAGCGCATTGAACAGGATGATCTCATCAAGCCGGTTCAGAAACTCTGGGTTGAAGGTGCGCTTCACCTCGTTTCTGACCAAGTCCTCGATCTTCTCCGACACCATATCTTCCTTCTGTGATTGGAAACCGAGGCCTTCCCGCCGCTGCAGGTGCCGCGCCCCAATGTTGGAAGTCATGATGATGATGGCGTTCTTGAAGTCGACCGTGTTCCCCAGACCGTCAGTCAACTGGCCATCTTCGAACACCTGCAACAGGATGTTGAAGACGTCCGGATGCGCCTTCTCGATCTCATCGAGCAGGACCACCGAGTAGGGAGCGCGCTTCACGCGCTCGGTCAGCTGGCCGCCCTCTTCGTAGCCCACGTATCCCGGAGGCGAGCCGATCAACTTCGAAACCGAGTGCTTTTCCATGAACTCGGACATGTCGAAGCGAACCAGCGATTTCTCGCTGCCGAACATGAATTGCGCCAAGGTGCGAGCTACTTCGGTCTTGCCCACGCCTGTGGGACCGAGGAAGAGGAACGAACCGATCGGTCGGTTCGGACTCTTAAGACCGGCCCGCGAACGACGGATGGCCCGGGCTAAGGCAACGATTGACTTGTCCTGTGAGATGACGCGCTTGTGCAGCTCTTCTTCAATGCGCAGCAACTTCTGCGATTCCTCTTCTTTGATTGAGGCAATCGGCACTCCGGTCCAGCGCGAGACGACATCTTCAATGTCTTC
>Ga0126370_10001292_pt1 | contig 11331 bp, 9 predicted proteins | sample PanSoiMetaPlot_3_FD_92586 | JGI IMG/M metagenome (GOLD analysis project Ga0126370, IMG submission 92586) | Tropical forest soil microbial communities from Panama - MetaG Plot_3 | ecosystem: Environmental > Terrestrial > Soil > Tropical forest > Bulk soil | place: Panama | collected 2016-02-17 | reverse complement strand
GCCGAAGCGGTCAGACCGCCAGTAATCAAGCCGGGCGCTTAAGCAATCAGGCGCTCGATCTTGGCACGAAATACGGCAATGATGCGTTGGCCCGCATCGCCAGGGAAACCGAGCAGCGTCCTCTGTTTGCCATTGGCGTTGCGCTCGGGATCGGCATTTTGATTGGCGCGGCGGTCCTGGGCAGTGCCAGCGCTAGTGGCGGCGCCAGCAGCAGCCGGCGCCGGCGTTGAGCCGGCAATTTCGCCGTCAAAGCTCGCCGATCTCGCGCAAAATATCGGTTGTGTGTTCGCCAAGCCGCGGTGACGAGCGCTCCGAGGCCATCGGCGCCCCGTCCAGCACAATGGGCGTGCGAATGCCCGGAATCACGCCGCCTTTCGCGGCCGGGCTTTTCAACTCAAGCCGCATGCCGCGATGAATGACCTGCGGGTCTGCAAAGACCTGTTGTAGGTCATTGATCGGACCGGCTGGGATCCCGGCGGCTTCCAGTTTGTCGAGAATAACTTCGCGTTTCATCCGCGACGTCAGCGTGCACAGCTTGCCGACGAGCTCGGCGCGATGCTCGACGCGGCCCTTGTTGTGCTTATAGGTCGGATCTTGCGCCAGCTCCGGCGCGCCGAGAATGCCGCACAATTTGACGAACTGGGCGTCATTGCCGGTGGCGATGATGATACGGCCGTCGGCGACCGGAAATTCCTGATAGGGCACCAGATTGGGATGCGCATTGCCGATGCGCTTGGGCAGTTCGCCGGATACGAGATAGTTGAGCGCCTGGAAGGCCAATGTGCCGACCGTCGAGTCGACAAGAGCGGCATCGACATAGCCGCCGCGGCCGGTCTTCTCGCGCCGCACAAGAGCTGCGAGTATGCCGATAACCGCGTACACGCCCGAGAAGATATCGGCGATCGGCACGGCGACGCGGGTCGGCGGACCATCGGCGGAGCCGGTCATGCCCATGATGCCGCCAATGCCTTGCGCCATGAGATCATATCCGGCCCGAGCAGACGACGGGCCGCTTTGGCCGAAGCCTGTGACCGAGCAATAGACCAGGCGCGGATTGTCGGGCGCCAGACATTTGTAATCGAGGCCGAACTTGACCAGACCGCCGACCTTGAAGTTTTCGATCAGCACGTCGGAGCGCGCGGCAAGCTTCTTGACGATCCGCTGTCCCTCGGCAGTGGTGAAGTCGAGCTCAATCGAGCGCTTGCCGCGGTTGGTGCAGTGAAAATAGGCGGCGTCGAGATGGCCCCCCTCAGCGGCCGGGACAAACGGCGGGCCCCAGGCGCGAGTATCGTCACCGCTTCCCGTGCGTTCCACTTTGATCACGTCGGCGCCGAGATCGGCAAGGATCTGTCCGGCCCACGGGCCGGCCAAAATGCGAGCCAATTCCAATACGCGCAATCCAGCCAACGGCCCGGGCATAAGCGCACTCCACAAGCTACGCGGCGGGCGCCGCGCCGGCGCCTAACTGCCCAACCAAAGGCTGTTTGTCTACAGGTCTTTAACCATTAGTCGGCTTGTCATTACTCTTAAGCATTACTAGCTAAACTTTGCGGTATGGGATGACGCGGTGAACACCTCCTTCTTCAGTGAAATGCTGCAAAGCATCGCGGACCGCAGCCGCGCTTTAATGAAACGCGAGCGGCGCGAGCCGGCGCATGAGCGCTCGGCCGGCCTGATCGAATTGTGCGAGGACTTGCTGTCCGGACGCGGCGAGGCCTCCGGTGTTGCCATGGCGCAGGAAATCCTGGTGCGCTACGCCGCCATGACTACCGGCCCACGCATTGCGTTCTTCGAGTCGCTCGCCCGAACATTCGGTCACGATCGCCCGGCGATCGAACGCGCCATCGCGGCGTGGCGCCAATCGCCGTCCGACGAAACCGCCGCGGTCCTCAATGCAGCCAGCGAGCCGCGGCGGCTCGAGCTTTTCCGCCGCCTCAATCTCGCGCCAGGCGGCACCGCCTCACTAGTGCATATGCGCGAGCAATTGCTCGATGCGATGGATCATCGCGACGATCTCGGTGTGGTCGACAGCGATTTCGTGCACTTGTTCTCGTCTTGGTTCAACCGCGGCTTCTTGGTGCTGCGCCGCATTGACTGGTCGACCTCGGCCGCAGTCCTGGAAAAGATCATCCGCTATGAGGCGGTTCATGAGATCAGGGACTGGGCCGATTTGCGCCGGCGTATCGATCCGCCGGACCGGCGCTGTTATGCGTTCTTTCATCCGGCGCTAGTCGACGAGCCTTTGATCTTCGTGGAAGTGGCGCTGACCCGCGCCATTCCCGGCGCCATCGCGCCGATCCTGTCGGACAGGCGCGATCCGGTCCCGCCGCAGCGCGCGACCACCGCCGTGTTCTATTCGATCACTAACTGCCAGCGTGGGCTCGCCGGCGTTACCTTCGGACATTTTCTGATCAAACAGGTGGTCGAGGAAGTTTCCCGCGAGGTCCCGAGCGTCGGCACTTTTGTGACGCTGTCGCCGGCGCCGAACTTGGCCGAATGGCTCAACCGCGAGCGCGCCAATCCTGCTTCGGTCGCGCTCGATGACGCCGACCGCAAAGCGCTTTCCGGGCTCGATACCGACGGCTGGTGGCGCTCGCCTGAAATTGCCGAACGCATTCGCGAGCCGTTCCTTCGCGCCGCAGCGTCCTATTATTTGCGGGCACGCAACGGCCGCGGGCTGCCGGTCGATGCGGTCGCGCGATTCCATCTCGGCAATGGGGCGCGGCTTGAGCGCCTCGACTGGCTCGCCGACACGTCCGAGCGCGCGCTCAAACAGTCCTATGGCCTGATGGTGAATTACCTCTACGATCTCGATTACATTGAGCGCAACCACGAGGCTTACGCGCAGCATCGCGCCGTCGTCGCGGACAGTGCTGTCACTCGGCTGGTGGCGATGCCAGAGCGGGAAATCGTGCCGGTCGGAGGATAGGCGGCAGAGCGGCCGGGCCGACGCCCGCGACAAGCGCCGCACAGGCAGGGCACAAATGCCTTCTCTTCTCGGCGTTCTCGAAACAGTGCTCTATGTCGACGCGTTCGAGCGGGCCTGTCCGTTCTATGAGCAGGTTCTCGGGCTGAACAGCATTTACCGCGATCCGCGGCTTTGCGCCTACGACGTCGGCCATCGTGGCGTGCTGCTGCTGTTTTTGCGCGGCCATTCGCTTGAGACGGTGCATTTTCCGGGCGGCAGCATTCCACCGCACGACGGACGTGGCCCGGTCCATGTGGCGTTTTCCATTGCCGCGGATGAGCGCGAGGCCTGGGAAAGACGCCTCACCGAAGCCGGGGTCGCTATCGAGGCCCGCGCGCACTGGCCGCGCGGCGGCGACAGCATTTATTTCCGCGACCCAGACGGTCATCTCTTGGAATTGGCCACGCCGGGATTATGGGTAGGCTACTAGGTGATGATGGCGGTTTACGATTTTCCGTAGACCGGCACGATCGCCCCGCGCGTGACGCGGTTTTCTGGCGAAGCAAGAAATGCGATCGTCGCCGCCACCTCTTCCACCTTGGGCCACAGCGCATGGTCGGCTTTCGGCATGGCCTTCCGGTTGGCCGGGGTATCCATGATCGAAGGCGCAACGGCGTTGACCAGGATGCCGTCCTTGGCGACTTCCTCGGCGAGCGCGGCAGTGAGAGCGGCAACCCCCGCTTTGCTGACGGCATAGGCCGTCATCCCCGCGCCGGTTCGCCATTCGAGCGCGGGACGCGCGGCCACATTGACGATCCGGCCGCCGCCGGTCATGGCGCGCACCGCGGCGCGGCAGCACAACATGCAGCTGAGCAAATTCATGTCGAACTGCCGACGGATGGTGGCGAGGTCGGTCTCGCGCAACGGCGCTGCGGCGAACCCGCCAGCGAGGTGGATCGATCCCCACAGCGTCTTTATCCCGAGATAAAGCCGCTCAATCGCCGCTTCATCGGCCAGCGATCCGGTGACTGTCACTAGGGCCCGAGGACTATCGCGATGGCGAAAGCGTGCGGCCTCCGCCTCATCGAGACAAGGCACGTGACAAACCGCGCCAGCTTCGATCAGTCGCTCGACGACCGCGCCGCCAAGCGCGCCGGCACCGCCGGTAACGACCACATGACGATCGCGGAAGTCCATGCGTGGTATCCTTGCCACCATCATCGCCGATCTTGCGTCCAGCACAAGCGTCCACCAGAGGGTCCAAAACAGGCATCGGACAGGCATCAAAACATGCCCGCGTGCTTGATTTGCTACACTGGCTGAAGGGAGACTCAGTGGCTGATTTCGATCTCGCCATTATCGGCGGTGGCATCAACGGCACCGGGATCGCGCGAGACGCGGCCGGCCGCGGTCTGCGTGTGGTGTTGGTCGAGCAGAACGACCTAGCCTCCGGCACGTCATCGGCGTCATCGAAGCTGATCCATGGTGGGCTACGTTATCTCGAACACGGCGATTTTTGCCTGGTCCATGAGGCACTGCGCGAGCGTGAGGTATTACTGCGCGCCGCACCCCATCTGATCCGGCCGCTCCGCTTCGTCCTGCCCATCAATGATACGCGGCGCTCCGCGTCCATGCTGCGACTGGGGCTTTTGCTCTACGATTGGATCGGTTGGCGCAAGATCCTTCCCGGCACCCGCGAGCTCGATCTTGTTACCGACGAAGCGGGCCTGCCTCTCAAAACGCGATTTCACCACGCCTTTGAATATTCCGACTGCTTCGCCGACGATTCGCGGCTCGTGGTCCTCAACGCCGTCGACGCTGCCGAGCGCGGCGCCGTCATCCGCACCCGCGCCCGTTGCGTGCGGGCGGAACGCGGCGACGTTTGGCGGCTCATACTCATCGTTCGCGGCCAGCGCGACGTCGTTTCTGCTCGGATCCTGGTCAATGCCACCGGCGCATGGAACGAAATATTCGCCGAAAGCGTACTACGCCAGGAGCCGTTGCGCCGCCTGCGACTCGACAAAGGCAGTCATATCGTGGTGCGACGCTTGTTCGAGCACGATCGCGCTTACATTTTGCAAGCCGCGGATGGGCGGGTCGTCTTTGCCATCCCGTTCGAGGGCCAGTTCACGCTGATCGGCACAACGGATCAGGCATTCACAGGCGATCCCTCGATTGTGGCGCCGACCGGACCGGAGATCGATTATTTGTGCCGCGTCGCCAGCGAGTACTTCCGAAGGGAGGTTACTGCGGCCGACGTTGTCTGGGCTTTCGCCGGCGTGCGCTCGCTCTATGACGACGGGGCGCGCAAAGCGCAGGATGTCGGGCGCGATTACGAGCTGGTCCTGGATGAGCGCTACGGCGAGGCGCCGCTGTTGACTGTCTACGGCGGCAAGATCACCACCTATCGGCGGCTCGCCGAACAGGCGCTGATGCGTTTACGTCACTTTTTCCCGCATTCGCGGCCGTGGACGGCAAAAAGCCATCTTCCGGGCGGCGATTTCGTTTACGACGGGATGGAGACACTGATCGAACGCGAACGGCGGAATTATCCATTCCTGCCATTCGAGCACGCGCGCCGCCTTGTGCGGGCTTACGGTACGCGCGTTGATCAGGTACTCGGCAAAGCGGGGCAAATCGCCGATCTCGGCACCTGCTTTGGCGCCGATCTGACCGCTGTCGAGATCCGGTATCTCATGCACAAGGAATGGGCGCGGAGCGCCGATGATGTGCTGTGGCGGCGTTCCAAACTGGGCTTGCGGTTCTCTTCAGCGCAGACTGCCGCGCTCGAGCAGTTCATGGCCCAGCCGCAGGCAACGGCGACATAACAAGACGTGCAACGGTTCGGCTCGACTTCATGTTTCCGAGAATCACAAAAATGCATTAGCGTGCGGCGCGCGGCGTCAGCGCGACTGCGCCGATCGGAGTAGCGATGGTGAGCGCGAGATCGACGAGCTTTGCCAAGTGCGGTTTCGAGCCGTGGGCCGATCGCAATGCGCAGCCGCTTTTGCGAATCGAAGCTGTCAGTAAACGCTTCGGTGATTTCGTCGCAGTCGACCAATTGTCACTCGACGTTTTTCAAGGCGAATTCTTTGCTCTGCTCGGTCCTTCCGGTTGCGGCAAGACAACCCTGTTACGGTCGATTGCGGGCTTTGAACAGCCGAGCGCCGGCCGCATCTTGCTCGATGGGGTCGATCTGGCGCCGGTGCCGCCGCACCGCCGCCCGGTCAATATGATGTTCCAAAGCTACGCCTTGTTTCCGCATCTTACGGTCGAGGCCAATGTCGCATTCGGCCTCAAGCAGGAAGGCCTGCCCAAGACTGAAATTGCCGGCCGCGTCGCTGACATGCTGGCGCTGGTGAAACTCGAGGCGTTCGGCCGCCGCAAGCCGCACGAACTATCCGGCGGACAGCGTCAGCGTGTCGCGCTCGCCCGTTCGCTCGTCAAGCGGCCGCGCGTGCTGCTGCTTGATGAGCCGATGGCGGCGCTGGATAAAAAACTGCGCGGCGAGACGCAATTCGAGCTGATGGATTTGCAGCGCCGGCTTGGACTCACATTCATCATCGTCACCCATGATCAGAGCGAAGCCATGACTGTGGCGGATCGCATCGCCGTCATGGATCGCGGTCGCCTAATGCAGATCGCGCCGCCCGCCGAAATATACGAACGGCCACGCTCGCGTTGGGTCGCTGACTTCATCGGTAACGTGAATCTGTTCGAAGGCCGCGTCGGCGATACCGAAGCCACGATCGAAGGGACCGCCTTGGGGCGGCTACGCGTTGCCGCGAACATCAATGCCGAGCCCGGCAGCGCCGTTTGGGTGGCGATACGGCCCGAGAAGATCCGTCTCGATCGTTACGAAGCCGCGGTCGCTCAGCCCGCCGCGGAAAACGGTGTCGTCGCGACCGTGGTCGATATCGGTTATCTCGGCGACCTGTCGCTTTACAGATTGCGCACCGAGGCGGGTGTGCCGCTGCAAGCGGCCATTGCCAATACGGGACCGCTTACGGCGCGCGCGATCGGTTGGAACGAGAGGGTTTGGCTCAGCTTTGCGCCGGAAGCCGCCGTCGTATTGACGCGATGATCGGAGATTGGATCGCATGAAGCTGCGGCGGCAGCATTGGCGCCTGACCGGCCTGGTCACCTGGATTCCCTACGCCTGGCTCGTGGCCTTTTTCTTGTTGCCGTTCCTGATTGTGCTCAAGATGAGCTTATCGCAGAGCGCGATCGCGCAGCCACCTTACACACCTGTCTTTGACCTCTCGTCAGGCTGGAGCGGCGCGATGGCGTTCTTCGCCGGCTTGTCGCTGGACAATTTTATTTTTCTCGGCTCCGACCCACTCTACGTCGTCTCCTATATGAAGAGCCTGCAAATTGCTGCCTTCTCCACGCTGCTGCTACTGATGATCGGGTATCCGATTGCTTACGCAATGACACGCGCGCCGCGACGCCTGCAGGCCGTGCTCGTCGTTCTCGTGATTCTTCCGTTCTGGACCTCTTTCCTGATCCGCATCTACGCCTGGATGAACATTCTCCAGCACGACGGCCCGCTCAATCAGCTCCTCTTGGCATTGCACATCGTGCCCGAGCCGCCGACTTGGTTGTCGACCAACACGGCGGTCTATATCGGCATGGTCTACTCCTATCTGCCATTCATGGTGCTGCCGCTCTATGCAACGCTGGAGAAGCTGGATGAATCGCTCCTGGAGGCGGCAGCCGATCTCGGTTGCCCACGTTGGCGGACATTCTGGACGATTACCTTGCCGTTGTCGGCGCCGGGCGTCGTTGCCGGATCGCTGTTGTGTTTCATCCCCATCGTCGGCGAATTCGTCATCCCCGATCTGCTCGGCGGCTCACAGACGGCGATGATCGGTCAGGCGATCTGGAACGAATTCTTCGCCAACAAGGACTGGCCTGCCGCCTCGGCGGTGGCCGTCGTGCTGGTATGCCTATTGGTCACGCCGATCGTTGTTTTTCAGAATCAGACGTTGCGCGGCATGGAGCGCAGCTGACATGCGGCGGTTATCGGCATTTAATATAACGGCACTGGTCCTCGGCATCGCCTTCCTTTATCTGCCGATCGTCATCCTCATTGTGTATTCGTTCAATGCGTCGCGGCTGGTCGCCGTCTGGGGCGGCTGGTCGACGCGCTGGTATGCTGCGCTGGCGCAGGATGCGGCGCTGCTGCAAGCGGCATCGGTCAGTTTTCGCATTGCGCTCGTGTCAGCGTGCGTGGCGACGTGTTTGGGCACCCTCGCCGCGACAGCACTGGTGCGGTTCGGCCGGTTTCGTGGTCGGCTCTTGTTTGCGGCGATGATCTATGCGCCGTTGGTCATGCCGGAAGTGATCACCGGCTTATCCATGCTGCTGTTATTTGTCGCCATATCCGTCGATCGCGGCTTCTGGACCGTCGTCATCGCCCACACCACGATGGCGACCTGCTTTGTGGCAGTCATTGTTCAATCGCGGCTGGTCGATTTCGATGAGAGTCTTGAGGAAGCGGCAATGGACCTCGGCGCTTCGCCGGGGCAGACGTTTATGCTTGTGACCTTGCCGCTGATTTTCCCCGCCATGGCGGCGAGCTGGATGCTGGCTTTTGCACTTTCGCTCGACGATCTGGTCATTGCCAGCTTTACCACCGGGCCCGGCGCGACAACGTTGCCGATCCGCATCTATTCAGAAGTCCGCCTCGGCGTCAGTCCGGAGATGAATGCTGTCTGCAGCATCGTCGTCGCGGTCGTCGGAATCGCTGTCATCGCCGCCTCAATTCTCACCAAACTTAACGCCGCGCGCGGCGCACCGGTGCGTGGGGAACCATAGCGTAAAGCATGCAGGAGACCTGCGTGAGTGCGCGCCGGTCCTCTCAGGTGTTCAAATTTACTGGGATGAACGCGGCGCCGCTGGGGCCACTGCCGGTGCTACGCTCGGCGAGTTTGCCGGTGCGGGCGTCGCCATGAGCTGGTCGATGACCGAGCGCACCGCGTCGCCGGCATTGTAGCTCTTGCTGCCGCCAAGCAGCGGAGCGGCGGCGCCCGAGCGGCGGATCAGGCTCTGCGCATCGGGCAGCATGATTGGATCGTCCCACGGCCCTTGAACGACGAAGGGTAACTGGAACTCGTCGCTGCTGGCGGTCGAGACCAGCGTTGCCACGCCTTTGAGGTCGAGATCACGGGTAGGCACGGAAGCCTGTCCAGCCACGGCAAGTCGGACCGACGGACCGGTGATGCGCATGTCGTCAATCGAGACAACGCCCTGATTGACTTTCAAGTTGATCGCGAGCTGATCGAACGGCGTGCGGCCGCTGCGGAAATCGCCACTGCCCGACAGCGGCCGTCGCTCCAGGCGACGCAGCAATTGTTCGATATTGATGCCGATCAAGGCGCCCGAGCTTGCGTTCAAACTCGCCACGCCATTGAGCCCGCGCGTAACGGCCAATACGGATTCACCATTGCCATCGACATTGACCGTCAGCGTCCCACGGCCTTCGACCCGGTGCAGCCCGAACACCTGACCGAGGCAGTTGTCCAAATCCACGTCGGCGAATTGCATGTGCGAGGTGACCGCAATGCCGCCTTGGGCATTGGCAAGGCCGAGCGTGCCTTTGGCGACTCCGCCGAACGCTTGCGATTCACCGACCGTGATATTGAGATTGCCGTCACGCATCGTCGCGGCAACTGCGGTGCGGCCCAGCCGAGCAGTGGATATCTTGATGCTCGCGGCTGAGAGCCGAAGGTCGAGGCTTAAATCGTTGAAGCCGTCGAGCGTGATTGGCAGCTGATTCCAGTTGCGTTCGTTGCGCGCCAGCAGCCGTATGCCGGAAACGTAGGGCGTGATGTCGAGAGAGTCGGCGGCGAGCGTGCCCTGCACCAGGCGCCGTGGCTCGGCCGATACGGTGAGCGCGCCTTCGGCTCTGTTTCCGTCCAGCTCGACATTGACATTGGAGAGCGATGCCACGCGGCCGCCGATATCGCTTTGCGCCCGTAACGCAAACCGACCAAATCCGCCAAACGGCAGTTTGTCATTGCCGATCCAGCGCAACGCGTCGCGCAGCGACGGCGCTTCGACCCCGAGTGTGCCTTGGATCTTCAAGGTCGGCTCGTCGCTCGCCGCCCCATCGAAGGCGAGCGTAAGCGGCACGCTCGACAGCCGGACCTTGAGGCCTGACCGCTCGCCAGTGAGCGCCGCCAGGAAGTCGCTTAAGGTCAAGCTCGCCTCGACCTTTTCATTGTGCCAGACGAAGTGTCCGTTGGCGCCGAAAGTGCGCGAGATGGACGGCCAGGCAACCTGAAACTCGAGGCCTTCGAGCCGTTCCGTCGCGTTGGCGCGGCCGTCATGGACGATCACCGTGCCGTCCTGAATGCCGATTTCCGAAAACGAAGCAGTTGGTTCCGAATGCGGCTGGAGCGCGCGGGCGAGCGATGAAATGAGCCCTGACCAGTTGGATTCGCCGGCGGCCGAGAAGGCGACCTTGATCGTCGGGCGTACAAGGGTCACGTCGGCGATTTCGATGCGCCCCAGCAGAAGCGGAAAATATCGCAGCCGCGCAATCAGCTCGTCTGCGACGACGGGCGGCTCGCCAGACGGCTCATTGGCGAGGCTCACATTATGGAAACGCACGCTTCCCGATGGAAACAGCGACAGTGAAATCTCATCACCCAAGGCCGGATCGAGTCCAGTTACCGCACGGATTTCGTACTTCACGGCGTCGCGTACGGAAGCGGCGGGCAATAAGGATGGTATGCCGACAAACACAATCATCACCGCCGCAATGACCAGGGCGGCGGCAATCGCAACGCGTTTAAAACCGATGGCCGCGTTCACCGGACGTTTTTCCGATTGTTATGAGACACGTGGAATATACCGGGCCACAGATAGCGTGCAAACATGTGGGTTATCTGTGTCGCTTTCGTGGCTTGTTGGGGCGCGTTGGGCGCGCAAAGTACGCCGAGCCCAGGGCGTGCGGGTGCATCAGCGTGCCGCGGTCCGCCGACGGCGCGGCTCATGCGCCTGGGCGACCTCGGCGATCAGTTTGCTGATGATTGCTTCGCCGAAAGAATCGAAGTTCCTTGCCACTCGGACGAAGGCGCCCGGACCGCCGATGACGTTGGTGCGATAGTAGTGGTCCAGTCCGCCGGGCGGATTGGTATGTTCCGGATTCCATGGCAACGGAGTTTCGCTTAAGATCGCCAGGCCGTTTACCGTTATTCCCTTTGCGACCGCCTGATCGCGCATTTCGACGACGTCGCGACCGGAATTGTTGGTGCCGTCTCCGGAGATGTCGATGGTTTGGTGGGGCGCGGTGAACGGCGCGCGCGCGAGCTGCGCCATGGAAAATTCAATCGCGCCGCTGATTGAGGTCCGATCGGCAAACGAGCGCGGCGATTCCAGCAAACGATCTGTGAAGTCTTTTGCCGTGGCGGAGT
>Ga0126370_10001291_pt1 | contig 11343 bp, 10 predicted proteins | sample PanSoiMetaPlot_3_FD_92586 | JGI IMG/M metagenome (GOLD analysis project Ga0126370, IMG submission 92586) | Tropical forest soil microbial communities from Panama - MetaG Plot_3 | ecosystem: Environmental > Terrestrial > Soil > Tropical forest > Bulk soil | place: Panama | collected 2016-02-17 | reverse complement strand
CTCTATTGTAAAGCATTAATAACCTCAACATTTCAACATAGCATAAGGCAGGAAAGAAGAGGTCTTTGAAAAGAAATCCGAGTACAAACCCATTGATTGAGCTCTTTAGCGACTATCTGTCCACTATTGATGGCGCATTGGAAAGAGAAATTGATCTTTATTCATGGTCGGAATTCTATGCGCCTTTACGTTATGCTTGCGAAGGTGGAAAGCGGATAAGACCTCTGATTCTGATTCTCTCATCGGAATCAGTAAAATATCAGAAAGTGGAATCTGTAATCAAAATAGGCGAGCCCACGTTACTAGCTGCTTCGGCAATTGAACTCCTTCACACAGAGTCTGTGATTCACGATGATATTATAGACGAACAAGATAATAGAAGAAATAAACCTTCATTTCATATTAAATATGGTTACAACAGCAGTATTCTTACGGCCGATTTTGTTCTGGGCATAATTCTCAATTTAGGATCCAAAATTAATAACCCCAGGGTCTCAGTAGAACTATCCAATGCAGCTCTCAAAATGAGTGAAGGTGAAATGATTGAAATAAAACTCAGTAAGCAGACCGAAATCGATGTTGACGATTACATCAAAGTTCTCGAATACAAAACTGCATCACTATTCGAAGCTTCGGCTAAGATTGGAGCAATCTTGGGTGACGGTTGTGAGGATGAGATACATGCTTTGGCTTCGTTCGGAAATTTGCTTGGAATAGCTTACCAGATACATGACGACTTGATTGACTGGAATAATGAAGACAAACTTTTCAATCTATTAGTAAAGAAGAATGAACACTCGTTAGAATTTGTTAAAAATATGGAAAGCATTTACTTGTCATATTCTATGAAAGCAAAAAATGAACTAAGGCGAATTGAGAACAGTGTTACAAAAAACCATCTTGAACATCTTACAGACTTGGCCGCAATTCAAATATGATTTAATTCCGGTATTGCAATTTGGTAAAACCAATTAATTATTAATGTTTTATAATTATAAATAACAAGTCCTCAGTAGTTTTGCTGAATTATGTTTAATGTACTGGGATTAGTAGATGGCTGGGATTATTAATAATACCACTAGTAGAGATCAAGGGAGCGGCCTTTGACAATCCAATATTAAATGTGTTACTAAATGTAGGAACTGCCTTCGATGCAAACTCAAGTAGCGGTGCGTGCCATATGCCAAAGCCAACCATAAATATTACTGCAAAAATTAATACAGCAGTAGTTGCTCTAGGCTCCTTGATCCTGCTCATGTCAGGCCCCTCCTCCATGTACATTTTTCTCATAATCCAGGCATAGTAACCTAAAGACAATGCACTATTAAGAACACCTGCTATCGCCAGATATGGACCCCATGGGACCTGAGAACCACTATTAATAGCCGCACCAAATATCACCAATTTACCCCAGAAGCCATTCAATGGTGGGACGCCAGCTAGCGCCAATAGAGATATAGAAAGAGCTATGGCCGTAATTGGCATACGCCGACCTAGTCCTCTATATTTTTCCAAACTGTAACTAGCCAGGGCAGTGGCAACTGCAGCAGCTGCTATGAATCCAGCTGACTTCATCACTGCGTGATTAAGAATCTGGAACAGTGAACCAGTCAACGCCTGATCTGAATATGGTGTAAGGGAAAGTCCTATCAAAATGTAACCTGCCTGAGCAATACTCGAATAAGCAAGAATTCTCGGAACGCTTTTCTGAACAAGGGCACCAAGATTTCCAAGTGTCATAGTGAATACAGCTACGACAGCTAGAACCAGACTCCAATCTGGATTTAATACGAACATTCCTAAAACAATAACCCTGATTGCTGCAGCAAAGCCGGCTTTTTTGGTTCCTGCAGCCAATAACGCACCTATGGTAGTCGGCGAACCCTCATAAGCGTCTGGGAGCCACATATGAAAAGGAACTAATCCCATCTTGAATCCAAAGCCAGCTATGAACAACCCGACTGCTAGTAAACCAACAGGTATCAAATCCTTTTGAAGATGAGCCATAGCCTGGATCGATTGTGCAATATTAGTGGTACCCGTAATCCCATAAACCAGTCCAATTGCTATCACAAGAATGGCTGAAGAAAGTGCACCGAACATGAAATATTTGATTGCGGCTTCGTTGGAAATCGGGTCTCTTTTTGAAAACGCAGCGAGGGCATAGGTCGGAAGAGACATTAATTCCCAAGATACCAAAAGCATTACGAGGTCGGTAGAGTACGCAATCAGTACCATACCAATCGTGGACAAAAGAATTAGAGAGTAATATGCTGCTGGGTTTGTTTTTCCCTTCATGTAATTCCAGGATGAGACCGTTACCATTATGGAAACGATCAAGAATGTTACTGCAAAAAATGAACCGAATACGTCATTAGACAATGCACCAGGACCAAAAGCCATTGCTGGCATCACTTCACCTGACAATACTCTAAAAATTACAAATCCTATTGCAAAAATCAGGGTTGCAATTGAAATTCCACTATATAGTTTGTTACTACCACTTCCACCTTTTTCCTTTCGCAATCCATCGATTACAGGTATAGCAAGTCCCACGACTCCTAGTACTAGCGTAAGCAAAATTGGCGTAGATATTCCCACAGCTTCAGCCATCTTGCATTATCACCTCAAACTAATAGTATCATGATTATGATCATGATACCCACTCCAAATACAAACAAATAAGTCTGAGTAATCCCTGTTTGAGCTGTCTTTACAATTTTAGAAAATGATGTCATTGAATACTGAAAAGCTGGATTGATACCTTCAATAACTACACTTTCGAAGTATCTCCATACTACTCGATAAATGAATATCGGACCAATAACTGCACCCCAATAGAGGGCCGTGTTAAGATACCACCTATTGTACAAGAATTTCCAGATTCCCCTAGTAATTTTAGACGCAGATATAATCGTCGGATCTAGCTGTCGTCCAATATAGAATACATATCCTAGTCCACCACCTACAGCAAAGGCTCCGACTGAAGCAACTGCTGCTGTAGGATTAATGCCCATGAAAGTTTCCGCAGCTTTTCGAGGACCTTCACCACTAATATGCTCTCGTATACCAAATGAACCAGCAAGATATTCCGCGAAGACATGATGCAATTGTGCTTCGAACAAGGGACCTATTAATCCCACAGCTATGGTTGCGATAGCCAGAACGGCAAAGGGAATCCACATCACTTTACCCACTTCATGTATATGATGTCCAGCTTGTTTCAGGTTCTTCAAATAATTGCTCTCCTCTCCAAAAAAAGCCATTCCCACCATCCTAAATGTGTAAAATGCAGTCATTATAGCTACGATTACGGCAATTGCAAAAAGTGGTGTAGCATAGACATATCCAGAATCGAGTACCGCAGCAAATATTGCGTCTTTACTCCAAAACCCTGAAGTCACTAGCGGTGCAGCCGCTAGAGACAAAGCCGCTAACAGCATGAAAATATAAGTTTTCTTCATGTACTTGCGCATTCCACCCATATCTGTCAAGTACCTCGAACCAAGTGTGTGCAACAGTGCCCCTGCTCCCATGAATAGAGATGCCTTAAACAAGGCATGACTTATCAATTGAAAGAAGCCTGCGGTGTAACCGTCGACAAAGTTAGTGGAAAGACCGGCGATTCCTAGCGCCATCATCATGTACCCTATCTGAGAGCCAGTCGAATATGCAAGCACCTTTTTGATTTCAGGGTTAACGAGTGCTTGAGTGGCAAGTAGGAATGCGGTTATAGCACCAACCCATGCTACGACCTCAAAAAACTGGGAAACCCCAAAAGCAGCTAATGCAAAGAAAAGTGGACCAACCTGAGCTACGAGGAACACACCCGCTTTAACCATTGTTGCTGCATGAATCAATGCGGATACTGGAGTCGGACCGGTCATTGCCTCCAATAACCACTCATTTAATGGAAACTGAGCTGATTTTCCAATTGCACCTCCAAAAAGTAAGACAGCAGCAGGAACTAGTAAGTTTTGATGGGCCATTTGAACAGCCCATTCTTGATTCTGAGCTAGTTCCTTAAACCCAAAAGTACCAGAATAAATGAATATTAAAAACATTCCTGCTAACATCATGGTATCTCCTGCTCTAGTCATGAGGAATGCCTTCATTCCAGCGTGACCGGGAGAGGCCCACATTGCAATACCACCTGCGAAATGTCCCTCCTTGCCGACATTATCTTTCTTTCTGTCCGCATACCAAAATCCGATTAGAGCATAGGAAGCCAAGCCAACACCCTCCCATCCGAAAAACATCATTAGAAAGTTATCTGAGAGTACTATCAGTTGCATTGAACCAATGAAAAAGAGCATAAAAAACCAATATCTGGTCAGATCCCTATCTTCATGCATATAGCCCATTGAATAAACCATGATGAGGAAGGAAATCCATGCTACAAGGTTGGTCATGATAACAGATAGAGGAGTTGCTAGTACGCCGGCCTTGAGACCTAATGCTCCAATCCAACTAACTTGACTATCGACCACTCCATTACTTGCGATTAATGGCAACAAGGTAGAAGCTGTGATCGCACTTGCTAACGCAAAGCCAACAGCAGTATAATTCTTGATCCGTTCAGGTCTATGTGAAATGACTGGGATAATAGCAGCCCCTATGAATGGTATGATCCAAACAAACCACGTATTAATGCCTAATCCTTGGAAACCGATTATTTCACTCATTTCTATTGTCATCGATCCTCCAAATGTGTCATGTTTTAGTTCTGAGCTCCAGGTCTTTGTATACTAAGAAGTAAGCCTGCTGAATGGTCAATGTAGATATTGTGCGGCAAATGACTATCTGATACAGGATTTACATTCCTATTAATTGGTATTGATGGTGTATGGTCATGACCAGGAAGGGGTAGGACTTGAGGGGTATTTGCAAACATTGCCTGAACATAAGTCGAGATCGGAGTAACAAAGGGATTCGGGTAAACACCGATAATAAGAGTTAATGCAGCGAGAACTGCCATAGTTACTGTGATATATCTGTTTGAATCTTTTACGTCATGCAGATATTCTGGAAGTTTTCCAAAAAATATTCGCTTATACATCCACAAGATATAAGCAGTTGACAACACTGTAGCCAGAATACCAAAACCAAACAAGACTACTCTAAAAGAGTTCATATCATGTACACCGGTTTGAAGAACTCCGTTAAACAGAATCCACTCAGACATAAAGCCACTTGTCGGGGGAATTCCAATTATCGTCAAACCACCAATCATAGCAATAACTGCAGTGTAAGGCATCTTACTAGCTAGTCCACCTAATTTTGACATGCTTCTAGTTCCCGTTTGAAGAATTATTGATCCGGCCATCATGAATAGTATGCCTTTTCCAAGCCCATGAGTAATGTACATTAGAGTTGCTCCAGTTATTCCCAGGATGCTTTCTGATCCTAAGCCGAACAGTATATAGCCCATCTGACTAATACTAGAATAGGCCAGTACTTTCTTGATATCGTCCTGCATTAGAGCCATAGCACCTCCGTATATCATTGTAGCCAAGCCCCACATGTTTATGTAAATACTATATTGTGCATAATCCCCGGTCAATAGGTCCATCCAAAGCCGAAGTAAACCGTACGCACCAATTCCGATCATCGCTGGGGATAATAGCGCAGAAATCGGCGTAGGAGCTTCAGCATGTGCATATGGTAACCAAATATGAAGTCCGAATGCAGCCAATTTTACACCTAGGCCTATCACTATTGAAAATATGATAATCGTAATCCACTGCGCAGGTATGCGAGACGCATTTGCCTTTACGACCGAATAGTCAAAACCTCCAGCGAAAAATCCCATTGCCAATAGGCCCAACAGTAACACTACGGCTCCGACGTGAGTCCAGAAAAAGAACATGAGGGATATTCTACGCCTTGCTCCGTAGCCATAAAATGCAATCAGAAAGAATGAAGGGACAAGCATTAATTCAAAGAACACATAGAATTCTATCAAGTTTGTAGCGAGGACTGTTCCCAACATCCCCATAGAAAACATCAGATAAAGTGCAAAATACAGACCAGTTTGGGAATTTACATAATGTTCCTTTTGAACAAGAATAGATCTTTGCTCAAGTGTTTCCATATGGAGCATGCCAGATTTCCCACTGTCAGATCCAAATGTTTTTTCACCTGCCCCACGTTGATATTCTCCTCCAGTTCCAGGCTTGTCAAATCGTTCTCTAGCTTCCTCCTCAATTCTATGGACCATATATGGTTTTGAGTATAGAGCAAGGACAGTGCATAGAATGTAAATAGTCAAGGCGAATGGCAAGCTTAGTCCATCCAACCTCAAACCGAAGTTTCCAAACTGGCTCCATGTATAACTTTCAACGTATACGGATTTACCTCCGTGAAGCATCAACGCAGGGATAAACAGCATAATCGTTGATATCGCAATTACAGCGAACGAGAACCAAGTTGTTATATTTACTCCGTGCTTTTTACCTAGATAATATGCGACAGGCGATAGAATCAAAGGAAGAAAGGTCGCAACCATCAAAAAAAATAGCTGAGCCAACTACCCTTTCATGCTCCTGAATTCTTCGACATCGATCTCCTTGTATAACCTGTAAGCAATAATGATAATACCAAGGCCAACAGCGACCTCCGCAGCAGCGATAGCGATAGAGAATAACGCAAATACTTGTCCCTGCGCATTATTAACGCTTCTAGAAAAAGCGACCAGATTTATATTTGCCGCGTTGGCGATTATTTCGATAGCAAAAATCATACGTATTGCATTTCTCTTTACCACGAGTCCGTATATGCCTATGGCGACTAGTACAGTACTAACAACAATATAATCAATCAGTTCGTTCATGTGGCTGTTCGATGTCCTCCCTTCGCGCTAGTGTCAATGCTCCTATTATGGCTGCAGCTAGCACCAATCCTAAAACGATTAAAGCAGGTGAATAATACGTAAGCATTTGATGCCCTATAGAAGTAAAGCTAATTCCTGATCCTTGAATTTTCATGAGATGTGGGTTATTCAGACCTGAATAGATGAATATTGCACCCAAGCTTGCCATGAATATAAGTAATAGAACTATGCCAGCCCCCTTGCGACCCCTGTCCTCCTTTTTAGAGAACAGTTCCTGAGTACGCACTAGCATAACGGTAAATATTACTAGTACTGCAACTGCTCCTACATATACGGTGATTTGAAACATTGCAACAAATGGGGAATCCAAAAGTAAGAAGAATCCTGCTACACCTAGCATCGATATCGCAAGGGCGATTCCTCCATATATCAATTCTCGCGATTCTAAAGCTACAATTGCTGCACCTATTGTCAAAACAGCAGTTGCGACAAATACTGCATCAACCATGTGTTGCCCCTCTATCATCAATCTTCAACTGAACAGTACCGTCATATTTTGGCTTAACAGCAAGCTGAGCAGGTGTATAAATCAGATGTTCCTTTGTAAAGGAGGATAACTCGTAATCATCAGTCATATACAATGCATAAAATGGACAGGCATCAACGCATAAACCACAAAACACACATTTACCAAAGTCTATTTGAGGCATAATTGACTTTTTATTGTGCTTCCAATTTTCGTCAACTTTTACCATTCCGATTGCCTCGGCAATACCTTCGCATGCAATTGCACATAGCTGACACCCTGTACATTTATCGTGGAATAGGATATGTCTTCCTCGATAGCCAGCTATACCCACACCACGTTTAGGATCGAACTGATAGCCATCTCCTACAAATTTGAGTTTCTTTTCTGGATAGCGCAGTGTAAATCTTTTGATCACTAGATGTTTTGAACCAGACTCTATTGCCTTAATGAAGCCCCCAGCTGATGTCAATGTGGTGTCAATATACCTCCAGGGCCGAACACTCCTCCATAAACTAATGCGAGGGCTATAAACATATTTATGAATGACAAAACGATTAATTTGTACCAGCCTGTATGTAGGAGTATATCGATTCTGATTCTAGGGTTGATTCCCCTTGGTAACAACATCAGCATGATAATCCCGAATGTCTTTATCGAAAACCAGAATACGGCATTAACCGTTACGGCATTATATATTGGTCTAAGAGTAAGCAATTGCATTAAAGGGCTAATTTGTCCAGGAGGGCCAAGGACTTGAGGAAAGATCTGAGGACCAGCCCAGCCTCCAAGGAACAAAGTGACAAAGAGTGCTGCCAAAGCATACAACTTGATATAGGTTCCCAACTGGAGAAGCCCGTATATCATACCGGACGTTTCAGTCAACCAGCCAGCTACTATTTCACTTTCAGCCTCTGGTAGATCGAATGGGATTCTTTCTAACTCCGCGAGAGAAGAAATGAAGAATACAAATGCACTAATGGGCAAGAAAAAGATGTACCAATATGGTGTCTGAGAGGCTGCAATGTGTGTCAGATTTAATGAGCCTGAGAGTATAACAACAGACAATGCTGATAAAATGAATGGTATTTCAAAGGCAATCATCTGATGGAGTGCACGTAAACCACCAATGAATGGATATTTGCTGTTGCTAGCCCAAGAGAATAGCAAGGCAATCAATGGGAAGAAACCTAGAATTGCAAATGCGGCCACTAGGCCGACGTCTGTATTCGAAACGACCCACCCCGGTGCTACCGGTATTAACGAGATTAAAGCTGCGGCAGCAGCTACAAATGCAATTGGTGCTGCCCAAAAAATTGGTTTATCAGCACCAGACGGAATTATTATCTCTTTAGAAATAAGCTTCAAACCATCAGCAATTAGTTGGAATATTCCTTCAATTTTGCCTGCATATAGAGGGCCCACTCTCAACTGCATCTTGGCAAGGAATTTGCGTTCTACAAATATGGTAACTGCTGCAAATATAGCAGCGTAACTAAAGCCTGGAAATACTGCTACCCTAAATAGCTCAGTATGCATTATGAATTTTAGTACTGGAAGAGTTCGAGTAGGATCAACCATCATTGATAGAAATAGATATGGTGTTAAGACCTGACCATTAACCGGAGGAAGTGGTAAATAGAACAGAATGATAAAGATAACAGGAAGTGCAGCTAGTGATACTATTATAAGAACAATCAGAATTAACCATATTAGACTAGCAACAAAGTTTCCGAACCTGTATTCTACTATCCGTGATCCTCTTGATGCCATGCCTGTTACCTGTCAGCCTCCACCGGCCAGTAGTTTAGTGCCCAGTAAATAGAAGGCATATCAGCCAACTTTGAACCTACAAGCAAATATGGTAAGGCCAACATATTCCGAAATGAACCAACAGAAATTTTAACTCGATATGGTTTTGGAGTTCCATCACTAATGATATAATATCCCAATGCACCTCTACCAGATTCGACCCTCCTATAAGATTCACCGGCTGGGCCTTTCGGGTTGGGCTGTAACTTCGCACGGACCTCACCAGATTGTGGGATCTTGTCTAGTAATTGTCTCATAATATAACAAGACTCCTTCATGTCTAAAAATGGGACGTACGCCCTTGCAAAGCAGTCTGAACTTTTCATATATTGAACCTTAAAGTCAATTTCGTTATACACATCATAGGGTTCAGCTTTCCGTATATCATACGGTATATTTGAAGCTCTTAGTACGGAACCAGTAACACCTAATTTTATTGCCTCTTCCTTTGTAAGCAAACCTACGCCTTCTGTCCTCTGCCGCATCAACGGATTATTATAAAATATGTTTTCATACTCTACTAATCTCTTTTCAAAATACGCTATTTGTCTGAGGCATTTTTCAGAGAATCCTACTGGCATATCATTTCTTACTCCTCCAGGTATGTTAAATGCGTGTGTAACCCTAGCACCGGTCAGCATCTCTAACAAGTCTATAAACAGCTCTCGGTCCCCAGTAGGCCACATAAACATTGTTGAGTGACCCAAGAAGATTCCATATATTGCCAGCCAATACAGAGTATAAACTTGACGGTTTAGTTCTGAAGCTATAGCCCTAATAAACTGACCTCTTCTGGGTACTTGGATATTTGTTAACTCTTCAACCGCAAGACTGTAAGAATAAGTGATATTATTTGAATCATGTATAACTGGCCTTTCAAGATGAGGTATATTCTGAATGAAGTTGCGATACTCACACATTTTTTCTTCTCCTCGATGAACATATCCAGGGTCCGGATCACAATGAACTATATAGTCACCATCAACTTTAACCGTAAATCTAAAGTGTCCCGAACCTGGATGTTGTGGACCTACACTCAGAGTCATTAGACGATCTTCTTCAGACTCTTTTACTATCTGAAGACCTGCGGCATTTGACTCCTTTTCTAATGTTTTGTTACTATATTCTGTAGACATAAAACCACCTCATCTACCTTTTATCCTAAATTCCTTCCTCAATGGGGGAATATCAGCCCAATCTTCTGGAAGAAGGAAACGATCATTCCTGGGATGTCCTTCAAAATAGACGCCCAGCATTTCGAATGTCTCTCTCTCATGATATTCAACACTTTTGAAGACATTTATTAGCGAAGGAAGGGAAGAATCCTCTCTACCTGTACGTGTTGCCAATGATAAAACATGAGCTCCTAGTTCCTCTCTAGTATAAGACCCTAGGTGATACACAACTTCAATGTAATTACCTTTAGGAAAATCAGTACCTGCTACCGACTCTGCATGATCGAAAAGCAATGTATCTTTTATAAATGATGCAACTTCAATTATATCTTCTCTGTCAACCTCGATTTTGATCCTAAGCGGCTTTATGTAGCCTATCTTTATCTTTTCACCAAATTTGGCTACTAGTTTATCCACAATAGATTTTTCTAGTTCTGGTACAACAGTTTGCTTTGTTTCCGTCTTTGCATTAGATGTCTCAATTTTTCCAGAAGTATTGCTTTTGCTATCACTTGAACTAGGTGCCCCTTTTTGACTCATTTATCCTATCTTCGACCTTTTTATTTTTTCCTGTAACAGCATAGTGCCTTGAATCAAAGTCTCAGGTCTAGGAGGGCAGCCAGGAACATACACATCGACTGGAATTATTCCGTCAACTCCTGGAAGAACGTTGTATGAATCTATGTACAAACCCCCAGTAATTGCGCATGCTCCCATAGCTATTACGTACTTTGGGTCAGGCATCTGATCATAAACCATTCTAAGCCTTGGCGCCATTTTTCTAGTAACTGTACCCTGAACTACGACCAAATCGCACTGCCGCAATGAACCGAAAGCCTCTATAATACCGAATCTTTCGACGTCATACCTTGGTCCAGATGCCGCTCCAAATTCAACACTACAGCAAGCAGTTTCTAGATGTACAGGCCACAAAGACCAAATTCTCCCCCAATTAATAGCATATCCTAGAGGCTGATCAAGAGCCTTTACCAACACAT
>Ga0126370_10001290_pt1 | contig 11346 bp, 5 predicted proteins | sample PanSoiMetaPlot_3_FD_92586 | JGI IMG/M metagenome (GOLD analysis project Ga0126370, IMG submission 92586) | Tropical forest soil microbial communities from Panama - MetaG Plot_3 | ecosystem: Environmental > Terrestrial > Soil > Tropical forest > Bulk soil | place: Panama | collected 2016-02-17 | reverse complement strand
TCGTCGCAGTTGGTGGCAAATGGAACGCTGGCCCAATTCCAATCCCGTGGCGTTGTCCCGTGCGCGAGCATGTGATCGAGCATAGTGCGGACCGTTTGGATGGCCTCTTCATCCCCAGAATAGGGATACCAGCCGATAAGGGAGTCCACGAAGGATCCAAACACCATCGCGGGATCGTGTTGCCAGTTCTTCCCCTGCAAGGTTTTGTTATCGAAGACGGCGTTGACCAGATAGATTTTCAGGCCGGTCCCGGTGCGCGTGTCGTTGGGTACTTTGTGCTCGACGAAGTCCCAGCCCAGGTGCAGTACTTTGTCGTAGCCTCGATGCTTGTCAGGTTCGTACCATGCTAGGAGCTTGCCGTGGCTATCAAGAACCGGGGCGTGCCACGGCAATTGTGCATTGACATATTCCTGGCCCAACAGTGGGCCGCTCGCGAGGAGGCACAAAACTCCAGCGGCTACACTGTGCCTCAGGCCGCGCCACAACATGGTCAGCATTTTGAAGCTCCCTTCAACCCCTTACTAGCAGCACCGAGCGTCCCCATGGTAAACAGACTGTTCGAAGGCTCTCGACCGTGGGCTTCACGCTTGTCAAACAGCAGTTGATTTAAGCGGGAGGATACTTTCAAAGAACCTAGACAACTTCGACTTGTCAAACGGTCCGCTGCCCTCGCGCATATGGACTCGAAGAAAACGTTCGGCTCCCGCTTCCACGAGGGGTTCGAATGACCGATCGCATCCAACCCACCGATCGCGGAGATTAATCGTTACCTCTGATGGTTTCCTGCTCGCACGTACCGATGATGAAGTTGGCAGCATTGCCGCGGAGAACATGTACGGTTCCGTCCCTTCCCTCCTCCCATCATCTGTCAGCTTGTAGATTCGCCGCCGTAAGCGGGTAAACAAACCCTGGGAGGCAGGCCTCCAACACGAAATCCGATAGTTTGAGTCCCTCGATTTGGGAGCGCCACTGGCGGAAAAAGAGGTGAGGATGATCCGAGCAATCCCCTCAATCTGCAGCGCTGGCATAGATCAGTCCCGCAAAGACAAGATCCGGAAAGCTAGACCATTCACTAGCGTTTCAATGTAATGCGATTAGATTCACCTAATTGTAAGCCGTTCAGCCGTACAGAAGCAATAGGTCTTCGCGCCGTTATCGCATGCCTGATATCGTTGCCTCAACCTTTGGGGAAGAGCCAATGGTCATTTTCAATATGTGGCGCGTCCCCCACTCAAATCGAATACAGCGGCGGTTGTAAATGAGTTCTCTTCTGACACCAGCCATGCCACCATGGAGCTAACCTCGGAAAGTTCGAGAAATCGCCCGCGAGGAATTCTGGAAAGCATGAATTCGATGTGCTCCTGCGTCATCTGTTCGAAAATACGCGTTCGTGCGGCAGCGGGAGTAATACAATTCACCGCAATATTGTGGTCAGCAACTTCCTTACCCAGAGCTTTCGTAAAAGCGATCACGCCAGCCTTGGAGGCGCTGTAAGCCGCAGCATTCGCATTTCCCTCTTTGCCTGCGATCGATGCAACATTCACGATCCGCCCATAGTTCTGCTCAATCATGTATGGGATAACGGCACGACAGCAAAAAAAGACACCGTTCAGGTTCACTTCAATCACCTGCTTCCATGCATCAATCGGGTATTCCCAGGATTTGTGATTCGGCCCAGCGATTCCCGCGTTCGCTACCAAGATGTCAATCTTGGCGTGCTTCTGCACTTCCTCGCTTGCAACGGCTGCCACTGCTCCCGCATCGGAGACGTCCACTACCTGCGTTCCAACCTCTCCTTGTCTGGACAGCGTTTTCTTGGTTCGCTCCAGAACTTCGCGGGCCCGGTCCCAAAGCGATACCGAAGCACCGGATTCCAGCAATCGGGTCGCGATGGCCAGCCCAATGCCCTGCGCCGCTCCGGTGACTACGGCATGTCTTCCCTTCAAGTCAATTTCGTTCACCTGTCCTGTCCTCCTGCTCAAGGCTTGACCGCGGAATTTATATCACGCCCGACAACAAACATACTTTAGCTCATCGAAGAAGAGAACTATGTACTGTGTTGCTCTCCGATTGGCGGGAGCGAGAGAGATCATCCGGGGAAGACACCGCAGTGGGTTAAAGAGGGAGACGGTTCCTTAAAAACTGAAACATCGCCACGGGGCTCTCATCGGTTGGCCCGACTGGGCCGAGCTGGTCGACGCGAGCTGTAGAACATCTCCACTTCAAAGATTTTGGAACCTCATGCACGCTGCGTAATTGACTGCGCGCTGATAGGCTGCTACAACCATTTGAAACTTATTTCTAATAAATTATGAAAATTCCAATCACCGGGAATCGAATGTTGTTGCTGGTTGTTCTGGCGGCCCACAGTCTGGCCTCGGGACAGAATATTTCGCCGCTCTGGTTCCAGGCGGATGGTCGGGACCACCCGGCGTCAATGGAGAACGATACTCCCTTTCCTAGCAGCCGGTTCATTACCGGGGGCCAGTGGACTACCCCGCGCTATTATCCAAATCCCAAAGTGCAGGCGGCAGACATCATTCCGGTGACGTGGGCCCGCGATGGCTTCAGCTATGCAATCGGAGACGACGGCTCGGTCTACGGACAGAAGGGAACGACGGTGTTGATGCGCATCCTGGGTACGCCCCCGTCTGACAAAAGTATTCCGGCCATGAATTTCAAATTACTTGGCCACGACATTTTTCCGTACGGATGTCCTAAATCCGTCAGTGAAAAGTCTTGTTACTCGGTGGGATTGACAGTCGTCGATCATGTGTTCTATGCGCCGACCTACGATGGCGGCTACCCCGTGGTGGGGGACAACTATAAAGGCCATGCGCGAATGGACTACTCTCTGGCGCCGCCATCGCAGAGTTCCTGGATACATGGCAACGTGGATTTTCCGAAGGTGGTAGGAAGCGGCACGGTGAGCTTTGTGGAAATAGGAAAAGGCCTGGCATCGCAGGATGGCTGTTCCATTAGCCATTTTCCGAACGGCTGCATTTACGCCATTGTGTCGCAGGGCGGGTACCAGGATCCCAGGGATCCGAACGGAATCGACCAGTTCATTGCAAAGTATTTGTACCTGGCGCGGACGGGGCCGGGAACGGAGGAACATCATTACGAAGAGGTCATAAACCCGCTGAACTGGGAATGGTTCGCGGGATTTGATAGATCAGATCAACCCACCTGGGTCGCTGCAAATCACCCGCAGTTGGCCGCGAAGATCCGTTCATTGAGCTATCCGCAGGAGGGGCAGGCAGGTTGCGGGGTAGACGCCGAGCAATGCCTGTTCTGGAATCAACCCGGAGCGCGCGCAGGTCACGTGAACTATCCGCACATGGCGTATGACGCGGCGCTGCAGCGTTACCTTCTCACCTTTACTGATTATTACTACCGGGACGTACAACCTCCGAGCGAAAAGGGTCCAATGGTGCAGGGAGGCTCGGAGTTGATAGTGCTGGAAGCGCCACACCCCTGGGGCCCCTGGTCATTCGTGCTACGGACTCCATACCTGGGCTCGGGAAATGCCTACGGACCAAGTGTCCCAGTGCAGTGGCAGGGAGAGCGCACAGATACGGGTCAGGACTTATGGATGATTTGGGCGGCCAACTTCTCCGGGTGCGGAAAACCGTTGCTGGTGCCCGCGAACTTGTGTCAGGGGGTTTACGGAATGAATCTGCAAAAGCTGCACTTAACCACGGCGGACAGCGCCGGCGCGGTTGTGGCGCCGTGGATGAGCCAGGAGGTGGGATTCGCGTCGCCGGGAAGCGCCACCTTGTTGCGGGGGACTTTTCTGGTCAAAGGCAATGGCAACCTGGCGTCGCGGCCGGACCCGTTCAACCAATACCCGGACCATCTGGCGAATGATGCATTCCATTTCGTGTTCCAGCGGGTTAACGGGAATGGACAGTTGGAAGTGAAACTGAAGGGCGAAGAGCCTCGCGGGGGCGCCGGACCCAATGCCTCCGGGGGAATTATGGTACGCGAAGCTGTCTACGCGATTGGCGAAACACCAGACGCTTTGCGAGGAAAGCGATTGAGCGACGGCGATGTCTTCGACGAAGCGGCGCGCTTTGTGTACCTCGGAGTTCGCCGAGACGGCAGTGCTTTTCTGCAGTGGCGCGACGCGGGCGAAGTGATGCGCAAGTCAGTGCAGGCCAGCAACTGCGCGTCCGGATGCTCACTGCGAATCGTGCGAGAAGCCAATCAGGTGCGAGCGTTCGTATCCACCGGGCAAGCCGGGTGGGTCGAGGCGGGTAGCCAGACGTTTGCCAAACCGTTGTCACGGGAGGTGAGCCTGGGTATGGTAGCGACGAGCGACAGTCCGAACACCTTTCCGGAGTACGCTACTTACTCTGCAAGTTTCGAAGGAGTGCGACTGATGCGCAAGTAGCGTGGGTCCGAGGCAAAAGATATCCCTTACGGCAAATTCATGCGATGGAATCAACCACAGCATGGACTCCCTGGTAAGCCCCAGGACATTCAGCATCTCTTTCTGAGGGGTCAGAAACGTGAAGCAGCTCTTTGATGGCGTATACATTCTCGAAGGCGAAGTTGCCGGACGACCCCTGGATTTGGTCTACCTCGAGGGCGAAACAGCGTCCCTGCTGATGGACACCGGGTGCGCCCATGATCCGTCGAAGTTTATTGCCCCGCAAATCGCGCAGGCGGGCGGCGACCTTAAAAAACTGACTTGGATTCTCAACACTCACCCCGACCTAGATCACATCTCTGGTAATCACGAGATGAAGCAACTGGTGCCAAACGCGCTGCTAGCTTGTGGCGAAGCGGATCGCCATATCTGTCAGGACTTCGACTCTTTGATGCGCTACCGCTACGACGTTTACCGGGAGGATCACCAGATTTTCTACGAGGGTAAGGCGCTGGCTTGGATACGGTCTGAAGGCGGGAAACCCGAACCAATCGATGTGACGTTTCGCGGCGGTGAACACGTTCGCCTAGGCGCACAGTGGGAAGTGGAACTGATTTCTGTGCCTGGCCACGCGGAGGGCCATCTGGCTGTTTACGATGCCCAGCACCAGGCACTCTATGCGGGCGATGCAATCCAGGGCCGCGGCTATCGCGGACTGGATGGGTCTATGAAGCTCTGTCCAACGTACGAAGACGTGAACCCCTATCTCGGCACGATTGCTTTGATTGAGAGGCTGCCTATAACGACGTATGTGGGCTGCCACTGGCCAGTGAAACGCGGCCCGGAAATTGCGGAGTTTTGCCGCGAATCGCGCAACTTCGTGGAGTACGCTGATCGGATGCTGCTGGAGCTTTTGTCGAGCTACCGAACGCTACGAGAAATCTGCAGTGACCTAGGACCTGCACTCGGCGATTGGCCGCGCTCGAACGATCTGGAACTTGTCTATGCCCTCGACGGGCATTTGAAGTGTTTGCAAGAACGAAGGCTGGTCAGGGCTCGCCGACGTACCGGCGAGCATCCTGTGCTGGAGTTCGTCGGCGCGTAGCTGACAGGATTTCGATGAAGATCGAAAACATCAAGACTGTAGTAGTTAACGCAGGCATGCGTAACTGGATCTTTGTCAAAGTGCAAACCGATGTCCCCGGCCTGCATGGATGGGGTGAGGCAACCTTAGAATGGAAAACCAGGGCTGTGACCGGCTGCATCGAGGATCTCAAGCCGATGATCCTGGGCCGCGATCCCACGCGTGTCGATTTCCTGTGGCAGATCCTATATCGCCATTCCTACTTTCGACTGGGCTCCATCGGCATGACAGCGATCTCAGGAATTGAGCAAGCGTGCTGCGATATCTTGGCCAAGTCGCTAGGTGTGCCGGTTTACAAACTGCTCGGCGGAAAAGTGCGCGACAAGGTCCGCATGTACACCCATCTGGGCCTTGGCGAAACCAAGGCGGTTTATGAAAGTCTGGAAAGCAGCCAGATCGTTGAACGTGCGCACGCGGTGCGAGAGCAAGGTTACACGGCGCTCAAGGTGGTTTGTGTTCCCTTTTCCAGACCCATTGAAGGAATACCTCCGGTGAATCATTTTGCCAAAGTGATCGGCGATCTGCGACATGCCGTCGGCGATCAAGTGGATATCATGATCGACTTTCACGGTCGAACGACGACGGGACAGGCGATCCAATACATCAACGCCATCGAAGAGTTTCGTCCTCTGTTCTGCGAGGAACCCGTTCCTCCGGAAAACCCTGACGCCATGCTCGAGGTTCGCAGGACCGTGAGAGTTCCGATCGCCACCGGAGAACGATTGGCCACACGCTGGCAGTTCCGCAGGATTTGCGAACTGCAAGCATGCCATATTCTCCAGCCGGACCTGAGTCACTGCGGTGGACTGCGAGAGGCGCGCAGGATTGCGGACATGGGCGAGACGTATTACATGGGAGTGGCACCTCATAATCCAAATGGACCAGTTGCGAACGCGGCGGCACTCCATTTTGCACTGAGCACACCTAACTTCCTGATCCAGGAAGATATGTTAGGCGACGTACCTTGGCGTTTCGAGGTCGTGGAAACAGAGATTCAACGCAAAGACGGATATTGGCTTCCGCTGGAAACGCCGGGACTCGGAATCGAAGTCAGCGAGCGGGCCGCCGCGAAACATCCATTTGCGCAGGAGACCTTACAACAAATGACCTTCCACGTGGATGGGTCAGTTGCGGAATGGTGACCTCAACGCCAGCGACGCTCCGAGTGTCCTCAGGGCTTTGGGTTCGGGAGGATATTGGATGTGAAGAAACGACTCCCGGCAAAGCTGTCTCAGAATTGGACTTTTACGCCTAATTGAATCTCACGATTGTATCCGGTGGCGGCCAAGGGTACTGTGTTCGATATGATCCCTGCGGACGCGCTCCCGATGCTTGCGTTGGGCAACGCGAAGTTAGGGTGATTCATAACATTGAAGAATTCACCCCGAAATTCCGCCTTTACCCGCTCGCCAATGCTGAAACGCTTGATCAGTGATGCATCCAGGTCAAACAGGCCGGGACCGGTCAGAATATTGCGGCCGGAATTTCCGAAACGCGGCGTCCCATTGGCCAGTGCTTGTTGTAGAGCCACGGTCGAAAAGCAGTTCAGGTTGAACCACTCAGCTAGAGTACCTGGCCCAGTACCGTTGCACAGCCGATCAGGTCGCGGAGCAAACGATCCGGTATTTGAAAAATCAGTAGCAGAGAGCACGCTGAACGGATATCCGCTTTGAGCTTCTAAAATAAATGAGAGGTCCCACCCGCCTATGACCTTGTTAGCCGCTGAGCTACCAGTAGCAAACTGTCGACCGGCTCCGAATGGAAGTTCATACACCCCACTCACGACCAGCCTGTGCTTTAGACTGGTGTCGGCAGGTCCATATTCTGCTCGAAGGTTGTTGTCGTCTTGCGGAGCTATCTCCGTTTCTGAAGTGCCACTGTTGTGGTCCAGCGCTTTCGAGTACGTGTAGGCGATAAGGGCTGAAAGACCATGCGACAACCTTTTCGTGGCTTTAACGAGTAAGGCGTTATAGTTAGAGACAGCGTCATAAGTATCGTAGCGAACCTGATTGAAGTCGGGCCAGGGCCTTCTTGCCTGCAGGGGACCCGTTCCAGGAATTGCCTGATTCGCGGTTAGATGCAGAACATCTTGGTGAACACCTCGATTGCCCAGATAGTCCAGTTCAAGTGCCCAATTTGCTGTAACTTGTGTCTGAATACTTGTACTCCATTCGTATATAGTTGGAGTGTGATAAAACGGAACAGGCATAAATTGTGAGGTTACCTGGGTCAACGTTGGGCTCGCCGCATTGATGAACATGTGCTGCGTAGTTGTTGGCACACCGTTCGTGAGCGGGGGAGGTGCGCCAAGCGCTGTATTATAGGTAGGGCTCTGGGTAAAAACAGGGTTGTTGTCGTTGGTTGCTCCTAGCTGATTCGTAAGCGACAGATCCAGGAATATTCCCCCTCCGGCATGCACGATCAATTTATCGGACCGAGTAGGGCGGGCGGAGATTGCCAACCGCGGAGAGAAGTTGCCATGTCCGGGCCCGTAGCTAACCTCGCGTACCTGGTTCGAATCAAAACCGAGCTGCCTCCGCTTCGCAGAAGTGGCGATTAGGCACTGGCCAGTTGCGGATTGCAGATAGGGTTGAGAGCAGAGTGCGTCATTTGCAGCGTCTGGGAGTGCAGTTAGCAGGAGAGCATCACCCGAATGAAAGTTCTTTGTCAGCGGATAGAAGGCGGCAAGCTTGTTATTTTCCTCCACTGGCTGCTTGCGATAATCCCAGCGCATACCAGCCTCGATCGTCAGATTGGGACTGACCCGGTAATTGTCTTGGACAAAAAAGCCTAGCCAATTTCCTCCAACCAGATTCGTTAAGAATGCATTCTTTGTGTAGAAGCCAAACGCTGGATACCCCAACTCGAGATCGGCGGCATCGGCGGCGGTTGTGGCCGCACTCGACTCGCCCGCTAGATCCGAAAACTGACCGTTGAAGTTGATGATTCCGTTTACCTGTTGCGGATCGGTAACTCCTTTCGTCTGCCAGAAGTTTAGGTCTCCTCCGAAGCTTAAATTATGGCGACCAATGACCTTGGTAAATGTGTCTTCGATCTTGTAGAGCGAATCGGGAAGAATATCGGGGTAATAACCTGGAAAGCCGTCTCCCCATCCTGGATAGGATGCAAAATTAGTAAACGTGACGTTCGGGTATTCTTCATACTGAGGATTCGGAGCAGCCAGACCAATAATTCCGAAGCTGGCAAGAGATCCCCGCGCGCGAGGACACCCCTGACAAGTGTACTTTAGATAATCTTGTTGATAACCGAATCGCACATCGTTGATCTCATTTGATCCAAACGTGTGCGTCCAGCCCACAGCTCCGTTGTGCCCCCGAAAGGTTTGAGTGCCAATAAAAGGATTAAAAGCTCCGGGAAAGACTTGGTACGCGGTTCCTAAAAGATATCGTCCAAACACCTGATCTTTAGGGGAGAGGTTCCAGTCTAGACGCACATCATATTGATTGCGTCTATCTCGATGCGGCTCCTCGTTTAGATAGAACTGCCCATTGTTAGGATTGGGAAAGAGCGCCAGCACTCTTTGAGCGAATGGATCAATGTTACCGAGTCCTCCACGGTAAGCCGCGACATTATTGTTTGGAATGGGGGTGCCAATCAGGATGACGTTTCCATTATTGGGACACGTAAAATTGCTTTCAGTTGCCGGGTCGAAGAGCTGTCCGGTGTCGTAATTCAGATTCGCCGGACCACCAGCTCCGCAAAGATTTTGAGACGTTCCGGTAAGGAGCCCGCTGAAATCACCCTGCTTTTCTGCCACACTTGGAACAAGATTGGAACTGTTGTTGGCTTGAGCCAGCCGAAGGCCTTCGTAGGCCGCAAAGAAGAAAAGCTTGTTCTTGATAATCGGCCCACCAATGTTGCCGCCAAACTGGTTGCGAGTATATTCGGGTTTGTTTGCTGTTACTGCTACGGTATCGAAGTAGTTGCGTGCATCGAAATCGCGATTTCGCACATATTCCCACAGCCCGCCGTGGATGGTGTTCGCTCCTGATTGAGTAACCAGATTCATCACCGTCCCAGACGTCAGTCCAAAGGAAGCGTCATAGACGTTGTCCTGAATCTTGAACTCTTTCACCATCTCAGGTGGAGGATTGAGCGCGAAGGCACCGTTGTTGAGCGCGCGCGAAATCATTCCATCAATGAGCAGAAGATTGCTTCCCGAGTATCCTCCCGCTCCGGCATAGCTATTGTCGTTGAAGCCCGAGCCATTGCCGGTCGCACTGGTAAGCGACCGGGAGGTAGTGTCAATCGTCCCAGGTACGGTCAATGCCAGCGCGCCGACCTGCCGCAAGTTCAGCGGCAAGTCCTGGATCGCTTGCTCATTGACCACTGTTCCCAAACTCGCAGTGGTCGAGTCGACCAACGCAGCTTCCGACTGGACTGTCACGCTTTCGTTTGCCCTCTGTACCTGCATCGGTACATCTATAACGGCCTTCTGATAGACCTGCAGCGTAACGCCGGTGAGAGTGGTAGGGGCGAAGCCGATCTTTTTCACTTCAAGACTGTAAGTCCCCGGCGGGAGGCTGAGAAATATATACACGCCGTTCGCGTCGCTGACGACCTTGTCGACAGCCCCAGTACTGATATTGCTGGCCGTCACCGCCGCTCCAGGTAAGACAGCGCCAGTGGGATCTTTTACCGTGCCCGAGATGCTTCCGGTATTCTGCTGCGCTCGAAGCAAACCCGGTTCCAGTGAGACGACCAGCAACACAAAGAAGATCGGAACCAGCACGCTGTGGACTGACCGTTTCGTCACAGCTCACCTCCTGGCACTCGCAAGATGAATAAGATCTCGGGAGAGAACGGATTCTTTATTCAGGACTAGTGGATGCCGACTGGCGCTTACCGCGTTTTTTGCATTCCCTCTACTGTAACCACTTTCAATAGGCTGTTGATCCGCAAAGTTTACTCGAACCGGCTCGGTTCCTGTCAAGGACAATTTTGTCGGCGCGTGTGGACTACATATTGCGTTTTCCTGCACGCGGGGTAGGTAGGCTCATCATTGAATTCTTCCGTCGCCTATGCTTTGAACTCGGCCTATACTTGCGACTTCATCGTATCGTCGTCAAGAACAATACGGAGAAGAAAATGCCAACAAAACTGCGGGGTCGCTTGGCACTCGTGACTGGGGCGGGCTCGGGGATTGGCCGGGCAATCGCACAAAGCTTCAGTGACGAGGGCGCGCGGGTCGTGCTTGTCGATATCGATGGAACCAAGGCGGAGCACGCGGCCACCGATCTTTGCTCGCGGGGCGGTGATGCACGTCCTTTTCAGGCGGACGTCGCTGATCCGCAGTCCGTCAACAGACTATGCTCCTTTGTTCGGGACACGTTTGGACCGCTGGCGATACTCGTAAATAATGCGGCGATTCAGGTCAACAAACTCATTGAGGACACCACTCCCGAGGAGTGGGCCAGGCAGATGGCGGTAAATGTTGGCGGTGTCTTCCTTTGCTCTCGCGCTTTTCTTCCCGACTTGCGCGAAACGCGCGGGGTAATTATCAACATGTCCTCCGTGAACGGGTTTTTCGTGGAACCATCGTGTGCTGGATACTGCGCTACCAAGGGAGCAATCCTCGCCTTTACTAAGGCAGTTGCGATTGATCATGGGAGAGAGGGAATCCGCGTACACGCGATCTGTCCGGGATACATCGACTCGGGACTGGCCGAAGCCTACTTCCAAGCGCAGCCCGACCCCGTCAAGGCCAGAAAAGAGGCTGGAATGCTGCACGCCCTGCACCGGATCGGCCTACCCTCCGAAATTGGGCAGGCCGCCGCGTTTCTCGCCAGTGACGATGCATCTTTTA
>Ga0126370_10001289_pt1 | contig 11347 bp, 8 predicted proteins | sample PanSoiMetaPlot_3_FD_92586 | JGI IMG/M metagenome (GOLD analysis project Ga0126370, IMG submission 92586) | Tropical forest soil microbial communities from Panama - MetaG Plot_3 | ecosystem: Environmental > Terrestrial > Soil > Tropical forest > Bulk soil | place: Panama | collected 2016-02-17 | reverse complement strand
CTGTAAGCTCAGCAGATGCCTCAAAGACTCGTGCCACAAAAATCTACTTTGGAGAAGCTCTGAAGTTGCGGGCGGATTGTCGGCAACTCGGAAGTAATTGCCTAAGTGCTGATTAACGGGGTAATCGGAGAAGTGGATTCTACTGATTTGGAGGTCTGTTGCCGGATTCGCCCAAGACCATGGTTCGGTACATGCGCTGGACTAGGTCCTTTTGTGCCGGTGTCAGGGGACCATCCTCTTTCAAGCCCATGGCTTTGAGCGACCGCCGGAAAACCTCTTCCCGCTCCTGCCTGGTCAGTTCCTTGGCTTGTTTTGGATCCGTCATCTTGAGAGCATTCCTCTGGATGCGGGCATCCTCGGCTGCATTCTCCTGTGCTTCCTGCATTATCCTTCTGTTTTCTGCTTCGCTCAGCGAGTGAATCTCAGATCGCATGGCGGCGGCCCCTTGCTTGGCCTTCGCTGTGCAGGTGGCAAAGTTTTCGACGAGGCGCATCGTGTCCTCGGCATCGAAAAACGGCATCCTGTGGCCTAATGCCGCGTCGCGCACAGGAAAGAGAGCTGCTTCGCATTGCGAGGCCAGCCCAAACTGTATCCCGACACGTAGATCTTTATCTGATAGCAGGTCAATCAAAACTGGAATGTCAGCAGGCGTAAGTTTGTGAGAAAGAGTGTTCAGAGATTGGTCGTTATATCCCATTCCGTGCGCCCCTAGGTGCTGGCTCTCGAGAATGACGCGTCGAACCCGTTCGACGGACTCTGCGCGTCCCGCTGGCGATTGCGCGTTTGCAGCAACACAGAAACCAGCGAGTGCAAGAATGGCGACTGACCGTGAGTTCGCGAGTGACACTTAGCTTCGCCCTAGCTCAGCTTACATTCTGAGGCACCGAAGCACTTGTCCCTGTGCCCAAGTTCAAACCAACCCCTGATTAACGGGATAATCGGATAAGCCGTCTTACCAGGCATGTTCGATTACTTTCGGTTTGCCCGTCATCCGGGAAGTTCAAAAGATCCGATGAGTGGCGGTGTTCGTGCAATTTATAGCTTGAGTAAGATTGGCGGTACTCTCTGCGCTGGCCAGCAGTGCGTCGAGTTTGTGCGCTGTACGCGTGCAGGTCTCGCGGGAAAGGAGTAGCATTTCTGCCATGAGAAGCGTCGAACGCCGTAATTTCCTAAAGGTAGCGGTGGCGCTGCCTTTTGCCTCGCCGTTGAGATCGTTCGCTGAAGTTGCAAGCCCGTTGGGAAAGCCAGTGTTTGTCGCCGCAGGTGCGGACGCGACTGGGACAGAGCATCATGGGCCGCGCGCAGGCACGCACCTAGATTTCAAGGTCCTTACCAAAGACACCCAAGCCGGTTTCTTTCTGATAGAGCATCGCAATGTTCCGCAAGGCGGGCCGGTGCGCCATTTGCACTATGCACAAGAGGAATGGTTCTACCTCATTGAGTGAAACAGGGTGGTGATCGAGGTAGGCGACGAGCGCTTCACGCTTCGGCCCGGCGATTCCATACTCGCGCCACGAAATGTGCCCCACGTATGGGCCTACGCCTGTGAGAAGCCGGGACGGATGCTGATGGGGTTCACGCCGGCTGGCCATATGGAAGATTTCTTTACCCTCTCTAGCAGGCAGCCAGTGGATGCGAAAATCGCAGAGGCACACGGTATGAAGTGGCTGGGGCCACCTCTCGACGTATAGAAGCTGTGAGCGAGCCGAGGACGCTGCTGCAGCGGAGCGGTGTACTTATTGTTGCCGGTGTCGGACTCCGGTAACCGTCGTCATTCACCGTCTCTTCGACCGGCAATACCCTTGGTTTCGAGGCGCGAACTCGCTTTCTCGTGACCCTTCACACGCCACGTGGTCGGAAGTTTTTCTCATCGCGATTGGGGCTTTGAGACTTAGCACGGTGACATTCGCGCACGGCTCCAGCCTCGCTGATGCCAAGGTCCTATCCGTATCGTCGGCCAACAAGAAGTAATCTGGACCCGCAAGGCGTCTCGGGGACTCAATTTCCAGATTGCCCGTCATCCTGGAAGAGCTCAAGAAATCATTGCTGCAAGAGGTCTTTTCAACAAATCGCCGACCATATGGGAGTTTTCACCTTGGTTCGAACCGAATAACTTTTGCGTCTTTGATCTTCGTCGTATTCAACGCTGCACGCCAATTCGGCGTACCAGATCTTGAAACTGCGGCTCTGGCCGCAGCGCGTCGAATGCCGGTTCGATTCCAATCTCGGTCATGTGAAGCTGCCGCTCCTTATACCCTTGTTCAAGAGCCTGCATAGCCTTTTCCTTGTGCCCGAGCCGGACGTACAAAATGGCAAGGCCATCGCTGGTCGTGTAAGCCTCTGGTGGATTGTCATCTCGGTGAGAAAACTCCAGCAGCTTTTCCCAATAGCCCCGGGGGCCGCGAGTTGCCAACGCTTGTCGCAGTGAGTCCTCCAGCTTCAAGACCGCATGGGGATCTTCACCTGCCAGAATTCTCGCTTGCGTCTCTTCAGAGATCGCCTTGTCGTACTCCTCCCGATACGCATATAAATGCGCGAGCCGTTGGTGATCGATCGCAAAGCTCGGGAACATCACTGTGGTGTTCCGGAGGTGAGCCAGGGCGTCGTCGTAGCGTCGAGCCCAAATATAAGTGCGACCCAGGAATGACTGAATCCGCGGAGAGAACGGATCAAGCACGATAGCCGTTTTCATCTCCGCAATCGCCTCTTCATGCCGACCGAGGGGGGACAGATAACTGTTGGAATAGAACAGATGTGCGAGAGAATCACTGGGGTTGAGTTGCAGAGCCTTCTGAAATTCCTGCCGCGCTGCGGGCCAATCGTACTCGTAATGGGCCTTGACGAAACCCATCATGCTGTGAGCTTCGGCGAGGGAATCGTCTAGCGCTATGGCGCGAGAAGCCGCATCGCGCGCTTTCGGCATGGCCTCCGATGCGGACAAAAACCCGGATACGGGGGACAGGGCATAAGCCCGCGCAAGCGCTGCATGGGCGGCGGCGTAATTCGAATCAATTTCGACGGCGTGCTGGAATTGTTGAATGCTCCGCGCAGTCCCTTCTTTGTCCCGCAAGTTCCAGGCTTGCTGACCCTGCAAGTACGCATCATGCGCGAGAGCGTTCACGCGAGGCGTTCCGGACAGACGTTGCTCGGCCTGCCGCGAGAGCTGCATCCGAATCTGCCCCGCGATTGCGCGAGCGACTTCGCCCTGCACTTTCAAAATGTCGCTGACATCAACATCGTAGCTGTCGGCCCAAATTTCCGCCTGATCGCGCGACTGGATCAACCTGGCGGTCACGCGAATGCGCTGCTCCTGCCGGCGCACACTGCCCTCGAGGAGGTAGTTCACATTCAGCTCTCGCGCGATTTGACTCGTGTCTTCCTGGCTGGCCTTGTACCGCATCGCGGATGTCCGTGCGATTACACCTAATCGTTGAGGATTGAGACCTCCCAACTGTGTAATCATTTCCTCGGTCATACCATCTGCCAGATACTCCTGTTGCGCGTCGCCGCTCAGATTCTGAAACGGGAGTACGGCAAGCATCAGCCGGTCCGGCACCGACCACCACTCCAAAGCTCCCCACGCAATGACTAGAATGGCTAAGCCAAGGGTTCCGACTAAGGCGATCCGTGCTGCACTGCGGCCTCGTGATCGCTCTGCATTGACTACTTCCGGCTCGTGGGCGTCCACGACTCCGGCTGATGCGCTATTCCCTAGTGGCGCTACCCAGCGATACCCTTTGCGAGCGAGCGTTTCGATGTACCGGGGAGATTCGGCAGAATCGTCCAACGCCACACGAAGGCGCCAAATAGCCGCGTTCAAACTCTGTTCGAAATCCACATACGTGTCGCTGGACCACAGTTTCTCCTGCAACTCTTCGCGCGTAACCAACTGATTTGGCCGCTCTAACAGCATGGCCAGAATTGCAACCGGTTGACCTTCCAGGCGGATTCGCAGCCCTTTTTTTCGGAGTTCGCTAGTGCGCAGGTCGAATTCGAAGGATCCGAAACGATAAGCGGCCGGTTTTGCAGAATTCCAGTCCAATGGCAACCCACAGACGGTCGGAGTATAGCCGGGCCCGGACGTTCCCTTCAACGGGGACGATCTCAGATGTCCCGGCAAGTTCCCTGGAATCAGCAGCCTGCGGTATCAGCAAGGTTTCAGGTGTGTTCCATTGATTGCCACTGGGCGTTTGCTGGATTCTTCGCCAAGTTTGAAGGAGGTTAAACGAAATGTTTACTTACAATTGGATTCGGTTCTTGACAGTCTGCCGTCCGGTACTGATTCTTGCGACGCTGGCGATTCCCCAATTGGCCCAAGCCCAGTGGCAGGCTACTGTTGGAGCTCAGAGCGGTGACTTGGCAAAGCAGGCGATGGCCTTTCTGCCCGGCGAAATGTGGATTCACGCGGGGGACAGCATCACCTGGACGTTTGATACAGCCGAGCCCCATACCGTGAGCTTCTTAAAAGCCGGTCAGGTACGACCACCTGACCAAGTCGGATGTCCAGGGTTTTCCCCTGACGGATTCGCGACTTTCGATGGCTCGTCATGCGTTACCACGCATCGTCTGAATGAGGGCCAGACTTTTACCGTAGCTTTTCCGACCCCCGGCAATTTCAAACTCGTGTGCTTGGTCCACCGCAACATGACCGCGACAGTGCACGTTCTGGTGCTATCTGAGCCCCTCCCTTACGACCAGGCCTCTTACGATAGACAAGCGCAGCAAGGGCGAGAAAGGCTGCTTTCCGCGATTGACCTTGGTTCTCACGATGCGCATACAGCTGAATATCACGTGAATGCAGGCGCTGGAGTGATTTCCGCGACTCCTGGCGGGAGCGAGAACGTCGTTGTAATGCGCTTCGATCACGACAAAACATTCATTCATGCTGGAGAGACCGTAGAGTGGTCCAATTCCGACCCGACGGCATCGCACACCATCACATTCGGCGTCGAACCGGCAGATCCCATGCCTCCTTCCGGCAATGTGACCGTAGATAGCGATGGGGCTCGGCATGCCGTGGTCAGTACAACTGCAGATAGCGTGCACTCGGGATTCATCGTCTCCTCAGCGCAAGAGCGGACTGGCCTTGTGCAATTGCCGCCAGGTGTCACGCGGTTTCGCGTCACCTTCAAAAACCCGGGAACTTATCCTTACATATGCGCCATTCACGACGGATTGGGCATGACGGGGACGGTAATCGTACTGCCTTAGCCACTGACCGGAATCGTGACAGCTTCATGGCAATGAAACAACTTCGTTTTATCGAGGTCACCTTATGGTGAGTGCTCTTGTGGTTTCTCCGGGTTTCAAGATTGGGCGAATGTTGTTCTTGCTCTCTCTCCTTACTGCGGTGTTTGCAGCCATTGAGGTTGTCGTAACTTCCGCTTTTGGCTGTTCGGCCGATGAGTTGGCGATTCGCAAGATTATCAGCGAAGAAGTTACAGCCTGGAATTCCAGCGATGCAGCGGCTTACTCCAAGCATTTCGCGCCAGAGGGCACGTTCACGAATATCTACGGCATGGTGTTCGAAGGTCACGACGCGTTCAAAAAGCGCCACGCGGAGACTTTCGCAACCTTCTTCAAGGGAAGTGTGCGGCGAGAAACGGTACGACACATCCGATTTGTCACACGCGACGTAGCTATCGTGGAAGTCGACACAGAGGTCACAGGGTTTGGAAAGATCCCGTCCGGTGTGACGATTCAGTCCGATGGCGTCTTGCGGACCCGGCTCCAGCAGGTCTTTGTGAAATACGGGGGCGAATGGTGGATCGAGGCTTATCACAACGTCGACGTAAAAGTTTGCTGTTAAAGTGAACGGTTCATCAGGCACAGATAATATGAAACATGAAGGCGTCTCACAAAAAGACATAACAGGACCGAATTTCTCAGCGGAACATAGCCATGGGAGAATCGAACGAAGGTTCTATGTCAGCGCCGCGCTGTTCGTGATCCTCCTTAGCGTCGCCGGGTTTGGAACGTCAATCATCGACCCATCCAGGAGGAACGCACCATCCACACAGCTCGTACTCGCTCACGGCATTATCGCTAGCACATGGCTCGTCCTGTTTCTTTCCACAAATCCGAGTCGACGAATCGGCCACCATTTTCCAAGGTTACAAGCCTCCTCAATTCGCAAGACATCGGTCTCACTTCGCTCGTGCTACGCAAGCAGATCGCCCCGCCTCAACCAGATGCTTTATGCTATTTTGGCTGAATGACGGGCCACTCTTCCCCAATCCGATTAAGAGAACGCCTCCCGACTACTCATCCAATGCGCACGCTGTACTTGAAAATGGTTCCCGACATTCTGGCCATTTAGCCGGGGTGTGGCTTGCGAGAGAACGCTCCGATGATCGCCGGAGAAATCACAACTCCCCGCTTCTCGACCGCCTCCTCCCGCAAACGCTGAGGCAAGGTATTGATGTCAACTTCGGCGGCGTTCGTGATTCCGAGAGCTTCCATCCGAGGAAGCAGGCTATACAAAGTTTCCGCGAGCCATTCGTAGATGGGACTGTGCGGTCCGCCATCCATAAGACACTCGAGCCGACACTCCGGTGGTGGCAACCCAGCTTCTTGCATCAACCGGAAAAGTTGTGTGCCGATGTTGGGTCTCGGCACAGCGCGTCGAAAGAACTCGACAAGAGTCTCCTCTACCCAGAACATGAGCGGAAGTTCCGGGTCGCCCTTTGGGTAATACGAGAGATCGTATTCCTGGAATGCGATCAAACCGCCCACATGAACCATGTCAATCGCTTTTCGCACGACGGCAGCAGCGTGCGGAGTATGAATGAGAATGTGCCGGCCAATCACGGCATCATATGGTTGAACGGGAGCATGCGTCGTCACATCCGTCTTCTCGAATGTTACCTGGTCATGACCCGCGGAACGGACGCGCCCGCGCGCGATTTCCAAAGCCTGCTCGTCAATATCAATACAATGAACCCCTCCGTGGGACCCGACCAGGCGAGCGGCGATCAAGGAAACCTCGCCTATGCCGCAGCCTAATTCCAGAACACGCATACCGGCAGATACACCTGCACGGCGAAGAAAGTTGTCAGTCAGAGGATTTTGTATGGACGCCTGGAGAGCTAATCGGCGCCTTTCACGGTCCGTGTGTCCCATCACGTACTTGGTTTCGGCCGCCGTCATGTTTCTGGAGGCTACATTATAGGCAACAGCGCGACTTTTTTCGTCCGAATATTTCTGTGGCGGAACAGTTTGAAGCCCAGGTGACTCGCGGACGAGCGGAATCCCGGATCACGGGCCACTCTTCCAAGATCAAAATTAGGGAAGAGTTGCCGACTATCCTCCCGCAAACTTCCTACAAGCCCGTTTATGTAGTTTCCGCCCGGCCGACGACTCGTCCAGAGTCGGCCAAGTTGGGTTCGGACTACTTCGCTTGAGAATTCTGAATCAATACCAGATCCGAAGGAGAATCTCCCCGCACCAGGGCCAGGCTCTTGCCATCGGGAGACCATTGATAGGAGTAAATTTTCAGTGAAGTGAAATTCGTCAACTGACGGCCCGGACTGCGGTCCAGCGACTGCCGCCACAAATTGTCGATGCCCTTTTCGCGAATGGGATACACAATGCCTTTTCCGTCAGGGCTGAAGCGGAGTTGACCATTATGTCTCGAGTCATATTCCATCCTCTGTAAAACCTCGCCGGAATCCAGCGAAACTATCGCAATGTTCGGCTTCTGCGCCTTGAAATCGTAGGTACCCAATACCGCGGTCTTTCCGTCGCGCGCGATGTCAAACGAGCCGCCGGATTCCGCAATTTCCGTTCCCAGTCGTTCGGGTAGCCCTCCGCTGATAGGCACCTTCATGAAAAAACCTTTTGTCAGGTCGAGGTAGAAAACGGTTTTGCTGTCGGGGGAACACGCGGGACTAAAGTCTCGCCTGCCCTGGGTGAGAGACCGCAAACCGCTGCCGTCGGCCTCACTGCGCCAGATGCCGACCGAAAGGGTACTCAACGCTCCACGAGCGAAAACAACATGACCGTCGCTGCAACCATGAGGTTGCAAGGCATCGGTGTCTTTTTCGGCGGCAATCTCACTCTTGAGGCTACCCCCGGGAGCCATTACGTGAAGAGCCGTGCCTTCTTCAGTTATAAGATTTCCGTCTTTTGTCCAGGACACGGTTGGAACCGGGTCGCCGGATGTAACTTCGCGTGCGTCGGAGTAATCGGGCTTCTCGCCCGAACTCAGGTAAACATCACGCACGGACTGGCGCATGACCGTGGCAATGGTCGAGCCGTCGGTGGAGATACTCAAGTTTGCATAATCGTTCGTATCGGCGGTGACGGATCGAAACTTACCATCTGGATAGCCAACCAAACCAATCTGTTGCCGGCTGAAATTGGTTTCCATGGTGGAGAAAATCACCGCCAGCGCTTTTCCGTTGGGCAGCCAGGACAAATTGCTGAGGACGGTGGCTTGTGGGGTAGATATCGTTTTGAGGGCACCCGTGTCCGGATCGATCGAAATCACTGCGCTGATGGTGCTCTTATCCTGATCAAAGATTACGGCCGCGATCGCCTTTCCATCTGGCGCCCAGGATGAATCCGCGATCACGTTGGCCATGGGACCGGTGAAAACACTCTTCTCATTGCTGCCGTCGGCACTGGCAATCACGAGATGAAACTTGCCAGGGTCGGGGTCGTTCGCCCGCACAAAAACGAAGCGCTGCCCATCAGGAGAAAAACTGGGATTCGTATCCACATCTTTGACCACCAGCTGGGGAGTCCCACCCAGCACTGGAATGCGGTAAAGATCGTACTCCTGCGATGCCGGGCCGCTTGCTAGCTGTGTATGCGAATAATAAATGTGGCTGCCATCGGGAGAGAAGCGCAGCGCGGAGTGTTGCACATGCTCAGGAGGAACGATCTGCACATTGCTTTCGCTGGCTAGATGGCGCAGCCAGAGGGATTCATTGCCCTCATTGTTCAAAACGTAGGCCAGATAGTTCCCGTCGGGAGACATGGCGCCGATGCGCGCGTTGTGCGTGCCACTGACTTTGCTAATTTTGAGACTCTCGAACGGCTGGCGGCGGACGGAGAAGAACAGGCTGTAAACGCCGAAAGCGGCAGCGGCAACCAACACCAATACAACTGCGATGATCACGCCAAGGCCGGTTTTGTGCTGGCTGGCTGCAGCGGCCAGGGTTGAACCGCTCGAGCCCTGGCTGGCTGCCACCGCCGTGCTTGCACTCGAGACGCGGACCGCTCCGGAATCCTGCGACGGCGCCCTTCCCGGATCGGTATCGCGCTTAAGCCGCTTGAGGTCACTTCGAAGTTCAGCCGCGGATTGATACCTCAGATCTCGATCCTTTTCCAGCAGCTTGCCGATGATGCCTTCCAGTTTGGATGGAACCGCGGGATTCAACCGTACGGCCGGAACTGGAGTTCGATTAAGGATACCGTCGAAGATGGTTGCCGAAGTCTCCCCCGGGAACGGCAAGGCTCCCGTCGCCATCTCGTAGAGAACGGTCCCGAAGGAAAACAAATCGGTACGGGCATCAATATCCTTTCCCTTGGCCTGCTCAGGCGACATGTAGGCTATGGTGCCCACAGCCGAGCCGGGGCTGGTGAGGTATTCCCGGCTATCGGCAATGGTAGCGGCAGTGAGGGCAGATGGCTCGGCATTCGGGGAGAACGCCACCTTGGCCAGCCCAAAGTCCAGAATCTTGGCATGGCCACGCTTGGTGAGAAAAAGATTCGCGGGTTTGATGTCGCGATGAACAATGCCGCCGGTGTGCGCGGCGTCCAGTGCGTCCGCCACCTCGATTGCAAACGCTAGCTGTGTCTCGGTCTCAACCGGGCGTCCGGAGATGAGGTGTTTCAAGGTGACGCCATCCAGGAACTCCATCACGATGAAGGTTTGACCATCCTGCTCGTCGATCTCGTGAATGGTGCAGATATTGGGATGGTTCAGGGCAGAGGCTGCCTTGGCTTCGCGGCGAAAGCGAGTCAAGGCTTGAGGATCCCTGGCCACTTCGTCGGGCAGGAATTTCAAGGCGACAAAGCGATCGAGTTTCGTATCCTCGGCTTTGAAAACAACACCCATCCCACCGCCGCCGAGTTTTTCGACGATGCGATAGTGTGAGATGGTTTGACCGATCATGTGAGGCACTTGTCGCCGGACCGTTCATCTTAAGGACGGGGTTGAGGCTCGTCAACGTGTTCGCAGTTCTGGGCAAAGCGCACCGAGCAGTACACTTGCGTCTAACGAGCATTCCCGAAACTGTTCCGGGCCAGAAGTCGGCTTCTGGAAAGATGCAAGCTTTGACGTTGTGGGAGGATGACGGGCAATCCTTCCCTAATCCGCGTAAGGTAAGGGTTGCCGACAATACGCTCGTTCACCCTCTGATCTCCTTCCATGTGAGCGTTAGTTGTTTGGCCAGGCGATCGTGCATTAAAGGATCGAACATTCAACCTAACCTTAAGCACCGAGCCGCGCGGATTTTGCCGGGAAGGCAATCTCGCAGCCAAATGTTTGGAACATTTGCACAACCTCAATCGTCTGTATCAGCATGCGTAAGGATCTCCGTTTTGCGTGGCGCATGATTTCTACCCATCGATGGTTCTCGGCCGCTGTGATAGTGACCATCGGCCTGGACATTGGACTCAATACCATGGTCTTCACGCTGGTGAACGCCGTGCTCTTCAAGGCGGTGGCGGTCCAGGGTGGCGAGCGGCTGGTAGCCATTCTGAACCAGAAACACACAGGGCGAAATAGCGAGACGGGCGTTTCGTATCCCGACTTTCGTCGAGTACCGGGCCCAGGCATCCTCGTTGGAGTCGCTCCGGTCTAACTCCACTTGATGGACGATTAGTTATCAGAAAAGTGGTGGCTAGTACTCCGTGGGAAACGTGCTACGCGTGCCTTTTCGCTGGAATGACTGGTGCAAGCCAGTTCAGCAGGCTAGCGGCGCAGGTCGCCACGGCCCTTCGTCCAACCAAGTTTTGTTTTTAGTTCCTCATAGGCGTTGAACGCGATGGGACAGATCGCAACATTGTCAACCACGCCCATCAGTCGCGATGTAAAGTGTGGTTTTTCTAGGTGAGGAAACGACCGGCAAACCTCTGGTCTAACCTCGTAAATCGAACAAAGCTTCCCGTCCAGCATCGGGCAGGGCGGGTTGACCATGCCTTCTGACATAAACTGTTTCTCGAATTCTGTTATCGATTGCCCGAGCGTTTTTGCAATAGTGTGAAGTTCGCTTTTCTTGAATTCTGTCTGTAATGATCGACAGCAATTTGCGCACTGAGTACAGTCGATGAGGGCGAAGTATTTCTGGCTCAGCGCTTGGACGATCCCATCGATGTTATCTGGAGCATTCTGTTT
>Ga0126370_10001286_pt1 | contig 11368 bp, 10 predicted proteins | sample PanSoiMetaPlot_3_FD_92586 | JGI IMG/M metagenome (GOLD analysis project Ga0126370, IMG submission 92586) | Tropical forest soil microbial communities from Panama - MetaG Plot_3 | ecosystem: Environmental > Terrestrial > Soil > Tropical forest > Bulk soil | place: Panama | collected 2016-02-17 | reverse complement strand
CTTAGCCATTGTGTGTGCTGCAACGATGCGTATAGGCATGTACGCCTTCAGCCCAGGCGTGGCTTCGGCCGCGAACTCACAACGCTCACACTGCGTGTCTGCCAGTCGCGCTCCCGAGGAACAACGAAAGCGCCCCAAACTCTTCGAGTGGTTGGGACGCTCGTTGACCAGTCCTCCCCCGAACTGCTCACAACAACGCTAGCGGATCAGCCAGTGCCTGTGAATAGCTCTAATGGGCTACTGTGGAAAAATGCGATGTATGGGTCGAACTGGTCACCGTCAGTTCAGGCTGAGGTCGATCTATAATCGTTGGTCGTGAAAACCTCAATCCCAACTTTGTCGCTGTTTTTTCTGTCTTTCGTTTCCTCGTCGGTGTCTGTGCAGGGACCCGTCCCGCAACAACAACCTGAGTTCGTCAAACAGGGGCAGCAATTAGTTCGTGAAGGCAAGCCCGACGAAGCACTGTCACTCTATCGCAAGACACTGCAGTCTTCGCCGGACTCCATTCCTGCCAACCTCGCGGCTGGTAACGTGCTCGACCTGATAGGGAAAAGCGAGGACGCTCGGAGATACTTCTCGAGGGCTGTCGAACTGGCAGATACGGCGGAGCGCAAAGCCAGTGCGCAACGGGCCATGGCGATGTCATACGCTTTTGAGAGAAATTGCAAAAAGACTATCGATTACGAACAGCAGGCCTTCAACTTCTATGCTAGCGCAAAGAACTTCTTTCAACAGGGTGAGATTGCTGATGAAGCCGCTCGCGTTTGTCTTGATGCCGGGGATCTGGAAGCCGCTCAGAAATGGTATAAGATCGGACACGACACAGGCTTGAATGAATTGAACATCAAGACTGCTCGCCAAGACCTATGGAACTTCAGATGGGAGCATGCGGAGGCTCGCATCGCTGCTCGACGAGGAGAACACACTGAAGCACAAAAGTTTGTAGCTGCGGCTAAAGCTATCCTTGACAAGGGCACCATCCCCGAGCAACTGCCGTTCTTCCCTTACCTCCAAGGTTACGTTGCGTTCTATGCGGAAGATTACAAAATGGCACTTGGGAAACTGCAACAGGCGAATCAGAACGATCCGTTCATCCAGTGCATGATCGGCGAAACCTACGAAAAATTAGGGGACAAAGCCAAGGCAGTGGAGTACTACCGCAAAGCGTCCACAGCATCTTCGCACAATCCCTCTGCCGCATATGCCGTCCCGCTTGCTAGAAAGAGGCTGGCGTACCTGGTCACAAAACAACCTTCTTCTTAGACTCGCTTTGGTAACGCGGGGTGGTGGGCAACGCTTGGGGTGAATCTGGAATGATTCAGCTAGCCCTCAGCTGGGTCGCCTTGCCGGGGCGCGAAAAAACTTACGCAGGCTCCGAGTCTGAATGAGACTCTTACCGCGCCCCTGCATCCCGGTTCGAATGTGTAGTAGTGAGCGTTGATGGGGCTTGGATTGTCATTCGAGTCGCTCAAGCAATATAGCGAGGGCGAACGGTAATTGTGTTCCTGTTGTAAAAGAACGACTCGGCAAAATCCTGGCGGCGCCCACAATTTGGGCAATCCCAGTGCCATTGCCCTTCATGGCAGACGCTGCAGAAGATGCCGGGTGCGGCAGCTGCAGTACCTAATACCAACGCGGAACTACCGCATATCGCGCACTTCAAATCAAACGGGAACTCCCGATGACATATCTTGCAGATCATCTTGGCATTGCTTTGGTTGAAACCGCCATTAATCCCATTCCAGCAGTCGGGATCTCTTACTTGACCCCATTTGGCATTAGCCTCTCGTTTCACGTGTTTCATGCGCTCGCTTGGCGCCTAGCGCTCGATTGGTTTGGATCGCCGCCAACGAGTTCCTAAGAGGAAGATGAGGCGGAGAGGAAGCACCCGCTCGCGTCGTTGTTCTTCCTGTAAACGCAGGACTCTTGCCTTCAGGAGGTCGTTCAACGAGATCAGGCCCAAGAGCTTCCGCGGATTCGAACGCTCGACTACCGGGAACTCCGTGATCCCTGTTTTAGCCATCCGATTAACTACCACAGTGAGTGGCTCATCCCGATAGGCTGTGGTCGGATCGGGCTGAACGACTTCAGTCAGACGAGTGTCGTCGCCTCTGAGTGTATTCTCTTCTAATTGTTTTCGTATGTCGGCTTGCGTCACCGTTCCAATCATGTAACCTTCGGAATCGGAAATCGGGTATAAGAGCTGGCTACGCGGAACGGTAGAAAACATGCGGTCTAGTTCTTTCAGCAGCATTGAGGAGGGAAGTGCCGCGATGTTCGTCCTCATGACATCGCGGACAAAAAGAACTTCCAACGAGTCTACAGCATATTCCCGACTCAAATGGTAGCCTCGTCGGCTCACGTTCTCCGTCAGGATGGAGCGCCGCATGGTCAGAACTGTAAAACCATGAGCGATCGTGACCGCCACGACCAATGGCAACAGCATATTTACGTTGTGCGTAAGTTCCAGAACAAACACAATCCCGGTAAAAGGCGACCGCATCGTTCCGCCCAAAACTGCCCCCATGCTGATCAACGGCCAGAACCCAATGCCTTCGTTCGGCAGGAACATCGACCCTAAACCGCCGAGTGCGCCGCCCATCATCAGCAACGGCGCGAGAACACCCCCGGAGGTGCCAGATCTCAGGGCTACGGCCCAGATAACCCACTTGACTAGGAGAATACCCAGGAGCAAGCGACCTGGTATGTGGTGCCCCACCAAATCGGCAATGACGCCGTAACCTACTCCCAGTGCTTGAGGAAAAACTAGACCACCAAGGCCTACCACTACGCCACCGAGAGCTGGCCACCACATCCAGTGAATGGGCAACTTGCGAAAGCATCTTCGGCGGCGTAGACAGAGACAGTGAGTAGCGCCGAGAGTAATCCGGCCACGATGCACCAGTACAAGCCCGAAGAGGGCTTTGGGTCCGATCAACACTGCATGAGCAAGAACAGGAAATAGCGGCCCAGGTCCGATGATATAGTGCCGGAGTGCAGCCGCAGTGGCACTCGCTAACGCTACCGGAATGAATCTGCGCGGTTTCCACTCGAACAGCAGCAGTTCGACTGCCAACAGAGTGGCCCCCACCGGTGAAGCAAAAGTGGCCGACATACCGCCAGCCGCGCCAGCTACCAGCAAAGCCTTACGCTCAGCACTTGTAAGGTGCATGAACTGAGCCAGCATTGAGCCAAATGCGCCACCTGTCATGATGATCGGTCCTTCAGCTCCAAATGGTCCGCCGGACCCGATAGAAATGGCAGAGGAAAGCGGCTTCAAAAACGCTAGCCGTGGTTCGACTCGGCTACCCTGAATAAGGATTGCCCCGATAGCCTCGGGTATACCATGGCCTCTAATACGTTCTGAGCCATAGCGGGCCATCAAGCCTACGATGATCCCGCCCACAACCGGCACTAGAACTACAAATGCCCCGAGTTTGTTGTCGACCGGTGAGATCAGTGTTGTGGCCCACCTATGGAAAAAAAAGAGATTCGTGAACAGACCGATGAGCCGGAGCAGGGCGAGTGCTACAAAGGCGCTGAGCACCCCGATTCCGACCGCGATGATCGACAGGAGGATGACTCGGCTGTTGGTGGTGAAGATGCCCAGTTCGACTGGGCCCTCAACATCGACTGGGGTGCGGTCGGTTCTTCCCCAATTGCCGAATGGGCATTGCAAGTGTCCTCCTATGCATGGAGGAGTCATGTGCATTCGGTCAGAACCATCCTCAGCAGGAATGTCTCGGCCATGCGGGAGTTCGGCGAGCAGCTCGTTCATACGCCTATTCTCGCGCTGAGGAGAGCAACAGAAAATATCGTGCAATCTTCAGAAGGATCGTCCAATTCCGAGTACACGCATTAAGAGTATCGCAACCGTTATGCATGCGGGAACTGGCAAAACTATCGGCAATGAAGGGAAGGGGAGGCTAGGATTAAAAAATCGGCATCTTTACATCACCCCAGAAACTGCGTGGCGGCGGGTCGATAGTCTCGCTGACATGGCGGGAAACCAAATTTACATCGGCAACAAACACCGGCGTCATCTTGGCACTCATGTCGAAAATGCGTTCTGGAGGCACAGGGCGCCCGTCCGGCCCGTCGACGCGTGAGAATACAACTCGATATTCCTGTCCCTCCGAGCCCATGAGATCCGTCCGCTGATGGAGATCAAGGAAAGGCAGGAGACATCCGGCCAGGTACTTGAAGCCAGACAGATGAAGGTTGCCCGGTCTCATGTGATGCGATTCGACATCGGCAAACATGCCAATCATGCCGTAGTCGTGCGGTAGAAGATGGACTACAAAAGTTGCATTTTGCTCACGGTGCAACACCTCCTGGACGCGAGAATCGGCAAGCGCCGGTGCAACTACATGCTGCATTTCCCCAGATGTCATCGGGTAGACGGAGATGGCTTCGACATTCGTCGCGACCAAGCGGGAGATATGTCCTAGCGTATATCCACGCAACCCGACGCCGGTGATAAGCAGCACCAAGGCCGAACTTGCAGTCGCGAGCCGATGTGCGAGCCGCTGATTGTGCAGGTTCCCAAATAAGAGCGTGTATATGCGACCTCCGGGATTACCCGGTAAAAACATGCCGGTGCCACGCACGTACTCGGCGTATCTTGGTTCAAGAATCATCATTCGCCGCTCTTCCACCCGTGCGAGGAAGTAGTAGGCAAAGAGCATGCCAACAAACAGGAGGAATATGATCATCCGCGGCCACATGGTAAAGAGTCCAAACGCCGAGATGCTCAAGCACAAGTACTGCGGATGGCGAATATAGCGGTACGCTCCGGATGTCACTACCTTGCGGTTGAACAGACGCGAGCCATAGATCTGCACGGCAAGCAGGAAGAAGCTCACTAAGCCCAAGCCGAAAGCGTAACGGCCCAAATCCCAGCGCAGGAACTCGAGAAACGGACTTGTCGTAAACACTGCATGCGGTAGCAAAAATCCAGTCAACCAAGCGGTGGCTGGAGTTCGGTTTAGCCACTTCAGCGTAGGCCCGTAGGCGGCGTAGAAGTAAAAGGCGAACGGACTGATCATGATGATGACTTCGAACATTACCAAGCCGTAAATCACGGCGACCATGCGCGAAAGCCACCGGCGGGCTGTACTCTGACGCACGGGGGTCGGACTAACGTCGTGCGATGGGGCACTTGCCATAGGTCCTCCGGGAGCGCATGAAATTCTATTAGAAAAGCCTTTTCACAGCACTTCTTTTTGAGCACCGCGGTTTTGGCAGCCTGAGCACGCGATTCTTAGGTCACTGGTCGTGGGAGGTGTCATTGAATCCCGGCGATATTAAGTGCGCGACCTTCTTTCGATGCGCGGGTCGGGCGTCAGCCAAATGATCGCAACGATTACGTAGCAAGCTCCGGAAATCCATGATTTCGCAAACGCGAGCGGAATCGCTGCCGCATAAACAAAGATTGAGATTTTGCCCTTCCTGTCGCGTCCAATAGAGGTTGCCAAAGTTGAGCCAGGGCCGTGAAGTGCAATGAGGGTCTTTGTGAGTATGAAGTATGCTACACCCGCCAGCAGGAGAACCATTCCATACGTAGCCATGGGCCATGAATAGAAGTGATTCTCTCCCATCCATGCAGTCGTGAATGGAATGAGCGACAGCCAAAATAGCAGATGCAGGTTAGCCCACAGAGTTGCGCCGTTGACTCGCTGAGTTGCGTGCAGCAGGTGGTGATGGTTATTCCAGTAAATGCCAATGTAAACGAAGCTCAAGACGTAACTCAGAAAGACGGGGATCACAGGCTCTAACGAGGTGAGACTCGTTCCGCGCGGTGATTTCATTTCTAGCACCATGATAGTGATAATGACGGCGAGAACCCCGTCACTGAAAGCCTCGAGGCGATCTTTATTCATCTTCATTCTCCTTCGACAAGCTCTTCGTGTGGATTGACTAGTCGGAACAGCGAAAAATTTAAACCCACGCTCCCGAGTATTGCGCAAATCGTGCGAATCATTACTGAAACGGAGCTGCGCGTGTACAAGAAGCTGATGCCCATGAAGAAAGAACTTCAATTGTTGCAGTCAGGGGGTTTGCAGTCATTAACCCTGCCCCCGGCTGCCACGCCCGTCACGACCTGTGAAACCCGTTCCTCACCAAAATGCGGGTTGCTGAGAGAGCACCGATTATCTTCGCTCGCTAGATCTAGCTTTGCATGGAAGTCGTAATTAACACTGCAAAGACGATCGAGGATAGGGCGCGACAGCAGGATTTTGCATTCTTAAAATTTATGCGTTCTAGTTCGTTCCGACGCCAACCTTCCGTTACTATTTCTGTGGTCGGCGTTGTGGGGGCTCTCGAAGCAGGACGTAACTGGGCACCACCTAGCTCGCCAGCTCGCGAATGCAATTCACGAGGAAGAGCCGCTTCGACTGCGGGCTTCTAAACCGGCCTTGAGGGGGAACGGATCGGGGGTTCGTCATGGACCGTAGGCAGTTCTTATCTTCTAGCGCTATAGGGGCGGCAGTGCTCAGCCAGGAGTTGGCCCATGAGCGCGTGCTGGGAGCGCCCGCTTCGCCCCCTTCCGCTCAGGCGCGGATGAAACTGGGGGACCAAAGCGGCCCCTCAACTGAAACCCATTTGCAATACCAGGCCCGATATGGAGTAACGAATATTTGCGGTTATCCTGAGATCGAAGGCGACCGTTTATATGCCACCGTGGACGAACTCAAGCGGCTGGTTGACCTGGCGGCAAAGTATGGCATCAGCGTCGACTGCATCGCTCCTCCATTTCTAGAGTCGAGTCACATTGACCGAGAAAAGCATCCTGCGATCATGCTGGCGCAAAGCCCGGAGCGGGACCGGGACATCGAATCTTTGCAGAAATTGATTCGGAATTGCGCGCAGGCTGGCATTCCTTCGATCAAATACAACATGAGTATTCTCGGTGTGCTTCGCACCGGACGAACGCTTGGACGCGGCGACGCTCTCTACCACACCTGGAAACTGTCTGAGGCTCATCCTGAAAAACCGCTGACCAGAGCCGGGCATGTGGATGCCGACAAATTCTGGGAGCGAATCACCTATTTTCTCGAACGCGTCATCCCCGTAGCCAATGAATATAAGGTCCGCATGGCTTGTCATCCGCACGATCCCGGTGTGCCACCCGTGGGATATCAGGGAGTCGATCGAGTGCTGGGCACCGTCGATGGTCTCAAGAAATTCGTCTCCATCCAGGAAAGCGAATACCACGGCCTTAACTTCTGCCAGGGAACCGTTTCGGAGATGCTGGCAAATCCCGGGCAAGAAATCTTTGACGTTATCCGTTACTTCGGAACGCGAAAGAAAATATTCAACGTCCATTTTCGGAACATTCGTGGCCACCGCGACGATTTTCTGGAGGTTTATCCCGACGAGGGTGACATCGATTTCGTAAAAGCCATCCGGGTCTACAAGGAAGTTAACTATCCGTATATGCTTATGCCGGATCATGTGCCCTTGGCGCACAACGATCCAGATAGTTTGCAATCGTTTGCCTTTTGCTTCGGCTACATACGCGGCCTCATTCAGTCTCTGGATGCGGCTGTCGAAACCATTCAATTTCATGGCGGGGATAAAAGGAAAATCATTTTCGGTCAATGAACTCAATGCGGTCGCCGTCAGGGGCATCAGTCTTGCAACCTCGCTCTATCGCGCGGCAATGACCGGTTTCCTGGATGCCGCACGCCAGGTACGCGACACAGGCCAGTTCGCTTTTCTGGACCGGTGCGTGACAACGTCGGAATTGAACCAGTTCAAGCGCACTTGACAGCTCCGTGCACCTCGGCGTTTGAACACACGCTTGATTTTCATCGATCGTCAACATCTCTCTGGCTGGCGCAGGTAGCGACAATGACCTCATCTCTATCGGATCGTTCTCAATATCCATGCCTGAGCGACAATGTGTATCTGAATCAAGCATCGTTGGGATTGATTGGCCAGTCGGCACTCGCTGCGATGCACAGCTTCCTTGAAAATGTGGCGAGGCATGGCAATCTCTATATGTCAGATAGCGATGAGATCAACTACTTCGATTCCCTCAGGAAAGTTGGCGGAAGATTGTTTCATAACGATCCATCACGCATCGCGATTCTTGCAGCTGCAAGCGAACTGCTGGGGCAGTTTCCTTTGTTATTTCGGCTCAAGCCCAATGCCACAATTCTCGCAGTTTCCTCCGACTTTCCCGCACTTACTCGCCCCTGGGTTCGCCAGTCCTATTTGGAGAAAATCCGTGTTCGTTTTGTCGATGACCTTCCTGATCGTGATCTGACAGACGCGATCATTGACGCCATAGACGAAACTACCGGTGTCATAGCTGCTAGCAGCGTGCAGTACTCTACGGGCACCCTCGTGGACATTTGTCGGTTGGCCAGAAGTGCTCAGAAGGCGGGCGCATTCCTGATCGTTGACGCGACCCAAGCGGCCGGTGCAATGCCGGTAGATGCATCGACGTTCGCAGCTGATGCGGTGGTTACCAGTGGTTACAAATGGTTGGGCGGACACGGAGGCGTCGCTTTGGCAGCCGTGTCTGAGTCCTTACTGAAACAGCTTCCGATTTTGCCAGGCTGGATGGGCGCGTCGGATCCTTTTGATTTCGACGCTAAATCAGTTTCCTTCGCGTCCGATGCTCGGCGCTTCACGCAGTCCACCATGTCCTATGTCTCGATCGCGGGTCTTACAGTTTCTATCGAACAGCTGTTGTTCCTCGGGGAGAACCGAATTGAAGCGCATGCACGTAAATTGGCAGCGCTGCTAGTTGATGGCGCTCGCGAATATGGCTGGGAACCGTTTCATGACGTTCATGCTGTGGCTGCATCTCCTCACATCATCTCGCTCGCACACAGCCGAAAGAGCGCACGGGAAACCGTTGAGGAACTCCGCGACCAGAGAATTATATGTTCGGTGCGCGGCGAACGGATCCGAGTCTCCCTTGCTCCTTACAATGATGCGAGTGACGTGATGAAGCTTCTTCAGGCACTCGCAGGCTTTCATTCCGCATGAACTCCCGCGATAGTATCCATGGAGAGAATGTCACCCCTCAGGGCAAGCCCGCGTGTGGGGGAAGAAGGAGCCCGAAAAAGCGCGCTAAAGCGAGAGCAGTTGGCCGTCGCCAACACAAACGACCGTCAGTTCCCCTACCGGTGGAGGAGGCGTTCTGAAGCAATGTAGGCCCGGCTAGCACATCTCCACGGTGTCAACCTGCCAGTCATACAGAAGAGACTCACCGTCAGTTTCGCAAATTCACCGAAGATCTTTCTCCATAGCGATAAGTTGCAGGCAGGGGCGTGCCCAGTACATCTCTATTCATGCTCCGCAGTATGCCCTTGCCACACTCATCCAAGGTGTCGCATCGGCACTTCGTCATTAGCTTCTTGAGCAAGGCTCGCACTGCCTTTATTCCATCCATCAGCTGGTCCAACTCCGCGAGCTTTCTCCGGGAGAGCGTTCGCCAGCGTTCCGAAGCCCGAGTGACATCGCGGAAACCAAAGAATAGCTGCCTGATTTCAGTCAGTGTAAAGCCGAGCTGGCGCGCTCGCTGAATGATTGCGAGCCGGTAGAGGAACGTCGGATCGTAACGCCGTTGCCCACTCATCCGTCGCGCGGGTGGAAGCAGTCCAATCTGCTCGTAATACCGGATCGCGGAAGCTCGAATTCCAATTTGCTGTGCGACCTGGGAAATCGTTAAAAGGGGCATAACTAGATTTTAGCTACATTCTGAATCGCCCTTCTGCAATTGGACAAATGCTTTACGACAACCTCCTTGCCTTAAAGTCGACTTTAAGTTGTACAGTCACAAATGGAGCGGTAGATGGCTCGAGAGCTAGCCACCAAGGAGGTAGGTTCATGCAGAAGAGAATATCGTCATTCATAATCGTGCTGTGGTTAACCTCAGCCACGATTTTGGCGCAGACCGGCCGGCCGGCCGGCCAACAGGTCCTTGGGACCAACTATGCTGCGCCACTCGATACGGAGCGGGAACAAGGCGCGCTGCAGGCTCTGCTCAAGATCACTGAGAAAGAGATCATAGTTGCCGTAGATGCGATGCCCGCCGACAAGTTCGGGTTTGCGCCGACAGATGGGGAATTCAAGGGCGTGCGCACGTTTGGTCAGATGGTTAAACACCTGTCCGCCACCAACTACATTCTCGCGGCAGCAGCCTTGGGAGAGAGACCACCGGCAGATGCCGGCGACGAAGTCGGGCCTGATTCCATAAGAACCAAAGCCGAAATATTGAATTATCTGAATGGCTCATTCGCGCGTTTGGCCAAAGCTATCGCAGCCATCGACCAGACGAACGTGCCGGTGAATGCCTCACCGATCTCACCCCTTAAGAAGGGCGAGGTGACTCGCTCAGCGCTGGTAGTGGAGTCGTTGATGCACGCGTATGACCATTATGGACAGATTGTCGAATATCTCCGGATGAACGGGGTGGTACCGCCCGCGAGCCGGCCATGAAAGATCTCGATGACACGCCGATAGCTTGCTCTTAGACGACCCCGGAATTGCGCGAGCGTGAAGCAACTCTTCTTGCCCAATTCAGGTCCGCAGTCGTTGAAACTGAGGAACTTCAAGACGGCTTCGCTTTTCACCTTACCGGTGGGGGCAAGGTGATCGACCTCACGGCGGAATTGATAGGGGCAGAGCGGGAATGTTGCCCTTTCTTAACGTTTGAGGTCGTTGCCCTCCCCAACAAGCGACAAGTGATCGTTCGGGTGACTGGCCCCGCCGGTACAAAGCAGTTCGTGAAAAGCGTCTTTATGCAGTTATGAGGATGCAGTTATGAGGAGCCTACACTGTAAAGGAGGCACAATGCTGCAGATCTCGTCACAAGAGTTCCAACGGCTGCCACTGCGGGTTCACAACTTTCTCGCCGAAGTGCCAGTTCATGACGTGTGGGCCGTCGATTTGCCGCATACCCGGTCCGGTATCACGCTGGATGAGTTTTTGCGCACGGCAAGCGCGCGTCCGTGCAGACTCTCGCTGCCGGCGCGAGCGCTCCTGAATCTCCGTCTCTTCGTCGGCCGTGTCTTCGGTTGGGATCATAAGCCGGACGCAGACACGTGTGAAAGCTTCTCAACACGCATTACAAGCGCCGATCGCTCGAAATCGCTTGTACCGGCGGGTACGCGCGAGGGACTCTTCCGTGTGGTTTACCGCTTCGAGAACGAACAACTCCTCGAAGTGATCAACCGCACAGCTCACGCTGGGGCGCTGAGCGCTCTCGTGGAAACGGCAATTGCTTACCGCTTTTATTTCGCTGTGTACGTGCGCAACGTCAGCCGTTTCACGCCGGTGTACATGGCCCTGATCGACCCGTTCCGCAAGCTGATTGTCTATCCATCGCTCTTGCGCAGTGTCCTCG
>Ga0126370_10001285_pt1 | contig 11370 bp, 11 predicted proteins | sample PanSoiMetaPlot_3_FD_92586 | JGI IMG/M metagenome (GOLD analysis project Ga0126370, IMG submission 92586) | Tropical forest soil microbial communities from Panama - MetaG Plot_3 | ecosystem: Environmental > Terrestrial > Soil > Tropical forest > Bulk soil | place: Panama | collected 2016-02-17 | reverse complement strand
GTGCGCGGCGTCACCGTCCTGTACGACAACGCGCTGGAGCCGACGGTGGAGCGCATCGTCGTCGCGGTGTCGAACGCGTTCGTGGGCTTCCCCGCCGCGCAGGCGCCGGTCGCGGTCGGGACCGCGCCGCGGCGGCTGGTCGAGTATGCGACCGGCATCGTGGTGAGCAAGGCCGGCCACATCGTGACGGATCGCTCGGCGATCGAGGGCTGCCAGTTCGTCGTCGTCCCGGGCTTCGGCAATGCCTCGCGCGTCGCCGACGACAAGGCGAGCGGCCTCGCGCTGCTGCAGGTGTTCGCCGCCCGCGACCTGACGCCGGCGGCGCTCGCCGACGGCGGCCGCGGCAGCGACGTGACGCTGGTCGGCATCGCCGATCCGCAGACGCAGGACGGCGGCAGCGCGGTGTCGAGCCTCAAGGCACGCGTGCTCGCGGCGAGCGGGGCGGCGCAGCAGATCGAGCCGGCGCCCGCGCTCGGCTTCGCGGGCGCGGCGGCGCTCGATGGCGACGCGAGGCTCGTCGGCATGGTCGACGTGCGCGGAGCGTCGGACAAGGCCGGCGCGCAGGCCGCCATGGTGCCGGCGGAGGCGATCCGCACGTTTCTCGCGGCGCAGAGCATCGCGCCGGCGAGCGGCCCGGCGAGCCTCGACGACGCGAAGGCGTCCGTGGTGCGGGTGATCTGTGTGAGGAAGTAGGCACCCGGCAATGTGCTTGCGCTCCCTCTCCCCGCCCTTGCGGGGAGAGGGTCGGGGTGAGGGGCGCTTCCACAAGCTCTGGCTCAACGACTCGCGGAGAGACCCCCCTCACCCCGACCCTCTCCCCCTGAAGAAGGAGGAGAGGGAGCGCGGGCAGAGTGCTCGTGGCGCCGTCACCTGTTCTTGAACTTCGCCGGCCGCTTCTCGACGAAGGCGGCCATGCCTTCCTTCTGGTCATCGGTCGCGAACAGCGAATGGAAGACGCGCCGCTCGAACCGCACGCCCTCGGCGAGCGTGGTCTCGAACGCACGGTTGACCGCCTCCTTGGCGAGCATCGTGGCGGGCAGCGACATCGACGCGATGGTCTCGGCCGCCTTCAGCGCCTCGTCCAGGAGGCTGGCGAGCGGCACGACACGCGCCACGAGGCCCGAGCGCTCGGCCTCCGCGGCGTCCATCATGCGGCCGGTGAGGCACATGTCCATCGCCTTGGCCTTGCCGACCGCGCGGGTGAGCCGCTGCGTGCCGCCGATGCCCGGGATGACGCCGAGCTTGATCTCGGGCTGGCCGAATTTTGCATTGTCCGCCGCGATGATGAAATCGCAATGCATGGCGAGCTCGCAGCCGCCGCCGAGCGCGAAGCCGGCGACCGCGGCGATCACCGGCTTGCGCGCATGGGCGACGCGGTCCCAGCTCGCCACGAAATCGCCCATGAATGCCTCGAGGTAGGATTTGCCCGCCATCTCCTTGATGTCGGCGCCGGCCGCAAAAGCCTTGTCGGAGCCGGTGATGACGATGCATCCGATGTTCTGATCCGCCTCGAAACCGTCGATCGCGGCGGCGAGCTCGCCGATCAGCGCCATGTTGAGCGCATTGAGCGCCGCCGGCCGGTTGAGGCGGACGAGACCGACGCTGCCCCTGGTCTCGACGATGATGTGCTGGTAGCTCATGATCAGCTCTTCGCTTTGCCTTGGCTCCGGTCGGAACTAGCCCGAGACCACGACCGACGCAATCGGGAGAGGAATGCATCATGCGCAACCATTCGAACCTGACGCAAGGACGCTCCATCTTGGCGGCAGTCGCGGTTGCCGTGCTGACGGCCTGCGGCGTCGCTCAGGCCGCCGACGACGGCCCGCTGATGCTCGCCCGCGAGGGCCATTTCTACGTCGGCGGACGCACGACCACGGTCGACGGCCGCAGCTACGTATCGCATCAGATGTACGTCGAGGTGCGCATCCCGGCGCAGCAGACGCACCGCTACCCGATCGTGATGGTGCATGGCGGCACCATGTCGGGCACCAATTTCACCGGCACGCCGGACGGGCGCGAAGGCTGGGCGCAGTACTTCGTGCGCCAGGGTTTTCCGGTCTACGTGGTCGACCAGCCCGGGCGCGGCCGTTCCGGCTATCTGGCCGCGGCGTACGGGCCGACGCGCAACGTCGACCGCGACAACGCTCCGCGCCGGTTCATCGCGCAGGAGAAATACAAGCTATGGCCGCAGGCGCACCTGCACACGCAGTGGCCGGGCAGCGGCGAACCGGACGACCCGGCCGCGCAGCAGCTCGCGCAGGGCCAGCTGCCGGCGATCGCGGACTTCACCAAGCAGCAGGTGCTCAACCGCGATGCGCTGCTCGCGCTGCTCGACCGCATCGGCCCCGCCATCCTGCTGGTGCACTCGCAGGCCGGCGCGTTCGGCTGGCCGGTGGCCGACGCGCGGCCCGATCGCGTCAAGGCGATCCTGGCGATCGAGCCGAACGGCCCGCCGTTCCACAATCTCGAGTTCGTCGGCGCGCCGGACTTCTTCAAGGAAGGGCCGATCGCGCTGACGTACGGCATCACCTCGGTGCCGCTCACCTATGCGCCGGCCGTGAAGGACCCGGCGGAGCTTGCGATCGAGCGCGAGGAGACGGCGGACGGCCCCGACCTGGCCAGGTGCTGGCGGCAGAAGGCGCCGGCGCGCGCGCTGCCCAACCTGCAGAAGATGCCCATCCTGGTGCTGACCTCGGAGGCGTCCTATCACGCGCCGTACGATCACTGCACCGTCAAGTTCCTGCAGCAGGCGGGCGTCAAGCCGAGCTTCGTCAAGCTGGCCGACCTCGGCATCCGCGGCAACAGCCACGTCATGATGCTGGAGAAGAACAACCGGGAGATCGCGGCCGTGATCGCCAGGTGGCTGGACCAGAATTTGTCGGAATGATCGGCGACAAGCGGCGGCATCGACGAACCGCCGAATCGGAATGGACGGACCGACGCTCATGTGGACTGGCGCGCAACGAACGGTGTCGGTGATCGCCGCGGTGGCGGCTGTGTGCGGTCTCGCGGTCGCCTCCGCGGCGCCGCAGTCGCACCCGCACAAGCCGACCGCCGCTCCGGGCCACGCCAAGGGCCACGCGCCGAAATTCCGGCCTTCGCGCGGCGCCGCCGCGGCGGACGCGAAGCGGCTCGGCGCACTGGTCGGCAAGGATTGCACCGGCCGCGCCGACATGCAGCGCAACGAGCACCAGTGGGTGGTGCTGTGCTCGAACGGCAAGACCTTCGTGGTGGAACCGGGGGCGCCGCGCCAGCCTGCCGTCCCGCCGGTCGAGTGCTCGCTCGCTGGCGTCGGCCCGGAGCCGGCATGCTTCCCTGACTAAGCTTCCGCCTCGATCATCTTCTGCAGGATGCGCTTGTAGCGCACCGGGCCGACGTCGATCGCCAGGATGACGGGATCGACCGGCGTCGTCGCCGCGTCGATGATCTGCTGCTGCGCCTCGATCACCGGCGCGTCCTGCTCCTCGAACGCGAAGCGGCGAGTGGTCGAGATCTTGTCCTGGATCTGCCGGTTCAACGCCTCGTCGGTGGTCTTCACGTTGAAGCGCACCGCGGTGAAGAAATAGTGCGTGGTGCGGTCGCTCTCGGGCGTAAGCATGTGGATCGCGTGATAGCCGGTGCCGCTCTCCCACGCGGCGCCCACCGGGCAGATGCCGGTGAGCAGCCGCATCGTGCTCGGCGCCATCCAGCGCATGCGAGTGAACTTGTCGACCTTGTCGGGCCGCTGCGGCCACTGCGTCGCGAACAGGCCCGGCGCCGTCACCCCGGTTGCGTAGCGGCTGATGATCACGTCGTCGTGCTCGAGCTCGACCGTGATGTCGGACTCGACCGTCTCCGCGTTGCCCAGGATTCCCTCGTGCAGGTAGCTGGTGTGGCTGAGGTCGAGCAGGTTGTCGATGATCAGCTCGTAGTTCGCCTTGATCATCATCTTGTCGCGCTTGGTCGTATGCGGCTCGGGCACGTTGTCGAGCACGCTGAAATCCGGGACCTTGGAATGGTCGGCATCGCGCTCGCCCATCCAGATCCAGATCGCCTTGTGCTTCTCGGTCACCGGAAAGCTGCGCACCCGCGCGCGGGATGGAATATTCTTCGTGCCGTGCGGATTGAGCGTGCAGGCGCCGGAAGCGTCGAACTCGAGCCCGTGATAGGGGCACTGCACGGCGTCGCCGTGGACGATCTTGCCCATGCTGAGCGGCGCGAAGCGGTGCGGGCAGCGGTCGTGCAGCGCGGCCGGGCTGCCGTCCGCACGACGGTAGAGCACGATCGGCTCCTTCATGATGGTGCGGGCGAGCAGCTTGCCCTCGGCGAGATCGTCCGACCACGCCGCGACGTACCACGCGTTGCGCAGATAGGTCCCGCTCATCATCTGCTTCTTGCTGTTGCGCAGCTCCGCGGTGTCGACCGGCGCGTGCATGATCAGGTCTCCATCAGTCGACCGAATTATCCGGCCGGACGTTCGGGTGGGTCAAGTCGGCGCCTTGACACGAGGGGGCGCCGTGGAACGATGCGGCGCCAGTTCCCGGCACGACGGACGATCAATGACCGAGACACTTCGCCACGCAAAGCGCGTCCTTTCCGTCGCGCTCCTGCTTTCGCTTGCCGCGATCGGCAGCGCGGCGGCGCAGACCTATCCGACGCATCCGATCCGCTGGATCATCGGATTTCCGCCGGCCGGGCCGACCGACATCCTGGTGCGCATCATGGGCGACTGGCTCAGCAACCGGCTGGGCCAGCCGGTCATCGTCGAGAACAAGCCGGGCGCGGCGAGCAACATCGCGACCGAGACGGTGATCAACGCGGCGTCGGACGGCTACACCATCGCGTCGGTCACCTCGGCCAACGCCATCAACGCGACCGTCAACAAGCGCACGCTCCAGTTCGATTATCTCAAGCAGCTGATCCCGGTCGCCGGCATGTCGCAGGGGCCGAGCGTGCTGGTGGTCAACCCGTCAGTTCCCGCAAGCAACGTCGCCGAGCTCATCGCCTACGCCAAGGCCAATCCGGGCAAGATCAACTTCGGCTCGCCCGGCGTCGGCTCGACCGGGCATCTCGCGGCCGAGCTGTTCAAGGCGATGGCGGGTGTCGACCTCGTGCACGTCCCCTACCGCGGTGCCGCGCCGGCCATGACCGACCTGATGGCCGGTCACGTGCAGGTGGTGTTCGACTCGATGGTGTCGGTGCTCCCCCACGTGCAGGCTGGCCGCGTGCGCGCGCTCGCCGTCACCAGCAAGGCACGCTCGCCGCTGCTGCCCGACCTGCCGACGATCGCCGAGACCGTGCCGGGCTACGAGGCGATCATCTGGTTCGGCGTCGGCGTCCCGCGCGGCACGCCGGGCGAGATCGTCGCGCGGCTCAACCGCGAGATCAACGCGGGGCTCGCGTCGGCCGAGATGACGGAAAAGTTCGCCAAACTGGGCACGACTCCGATGGTGATGACGCCGGAGCAGTTCTGGGGATTTGCCAGGGGCGAGACGGAGAAATGGCAGCAGGTGATCGAGCGGGCGGGGATCAAGGTGGATTGAGCGCTCGATGGCGCATCACTTCTGGCACACCGGACAGAAGAACGTCGACCGCCCACCCTGGACGATCCGCTTGACCGAGCCCTTGCAGCGCGGGGTGACGCACTTCGCGCCCTCGCGGTCGTAGACGCGGAAGTGATGCTGGAAATAGCCCAGCTCGCCGTCGGTGCGGCGATGGTCGCGCAGCGACGAGCCGCCCGCCTTTATCGCGTCGCCGAGCACCGCCCTGATGGCGTCGACCAGCGCCTCGGCGCGCTCGTTCGGCGCGCCCAAGCGGGCCGCGATGGTTGAAGCCCTGCGCTTGGGCGAGAGCAGCGCGCGATGCAGCGCCTCGCAGACGTAGATGTTGCCGAGACCCGCCACCACCTTCTGGTCGGACAGAGCCGCCTTGAGGCTCGTCTTCTTGCCGTGGCACGCCTGCGCGAGCAGCGCGGCGTCGAACTCGTTGCCCAACGGCTCGGGGCCGATCGCCTTCATCAGCGGATGCTCGGCGAGCTCGGCGCGCGGCACCAGCAGCATCAGGCCGAAGCGGCGCGGATCGTTGAAGGCGATGCGCGCGCCGGACGACATGTGAAAGACGATGTGGTCGTGCGTGCGGTCGTCCGAGCGCGGGTGATGGAAGTGGCCCGGCGTCTTCTCGCCTTTCTCCTCGGCGACGCGGAACGAGCCCGACATGCCGAGATGCATCAGCAGCACGTCGCCGGAGGAAAGATCGGCGAGCAGGTACTTTGCGCGCCGCCCGAGGCCGGTGACATCGAGCCCCTCCAGCCGCTTGACGAAGTCCTTCGGCAGCGGCCGGCGCAGGTCGGGCCGGCGCGCCTCCACCCGCACGAAGCGCGCGCCTTCCATCACGGGCTGCAGCCCGCGACGGACGGTCTCGACTTCGGGCAGCTCGGGCATCGGGCTTAACCATATTGGCGGGGCGGCTTTTGTAGCGCCGCGCCGCGCCGCGCGCTATGGTCGGAGCGATCAGGGCCATCGCATCTCAGCGGGCACGGCGCCTGCGCTCCCTCTCCCCCTTCTTCAGGGGGAGAGGGAGCGCTGACAGCATCATTTACGCCGCCGCCATCTCGGCCACCGGCTGCTTGTACTCGCGCAGCCGCGGCAGCACCTCTTTCGAGAACAGGGTGAGATTGGCGACCGTGTCCTCGTGCGACATCGCGCCGGCCTGGCCCATCATCAGCATGTTGCCCATCCCGCCGCAATATTCGGCGAACTCGACGATCTGGTCGTAGACCTGGTCGGGCGTGCCGCAGAAAAGCACGCCGGTATCGACCAGGTCCTGCACGCTTGCGGTGCGCATGTCGATGAAGCGGCCGTCCTTGGTGCCGGTGCGCGGCTTCGCCTCGCCGCGCAGGAGCTTCACGTTGTCCTCGATCGAGAGATAGCCGGGCGGATTGCGGAACTGCGGCGCCACGATGCCGCTCGACGGCAGATAGACCGACACCAGCTTGCCGAGCCGGTGCGCCTCGGTGACGTTGTCGGCGACCGCGACGAGGCCGAGATAGGCGAAGCGGTCGGCGCCGGGGAGCTTGCCGTGCGTCTTCACGTAGCCCTCGCGATAGGCGTCGTAGAGCGGCCGCGTCGCATAGCCGGTGCCGAGCGTCGCCATGGCGATGCCGCGCTCGCCCAGCACGCGCGCATTGCCGCGGCTGCCGGTGGTCGACCATACCGGCGGGTGCGGCTCCTGCACCGGGCGCGGCCACAGGTTGACGTGCCGGTAGTGGAAGAACTCGGACTCCCAGTTGAACGGCTCGTCGTGGCTCGACATCGCCTTGATGATGAAGTCGTGCGCCTCCCAGAAGCGATCCATCACCCGCACCGGGTTCTGGTTCGACACTGGGAACTCGTACGGCACGCCCTTGACGAAGCCCATGTCGAGCCGGCCGCGCGAGATCACGTCGACGGTCGCGAGCTCCTCGGCGCAGCGCAGCGGGTCGGGCCGGTGGCCGAGCGGATAGCCCAGCACGAGCAGCCGCGCGCGCTGGGTGATGCGGGCGAGGATCGACAGCCCGACGATGCAGGTCGACGACATGCAGGTCGCGGTCGAATGGTGCTCGTTGAGCATGATGTCGAGGCCGAGCTCGTCGCACAGCTGCCACTCGTCGTAGTAGCGGTGAAACAGGTCGCCGGCGATCTTCGGGTCCATGCGCCGGTTGGGCAGCACGATGCGCAGCGAGTTGCCGGCATTCTCCCACGCGGGCGGATAGGCCTGCTCGGTGAAATGATAAACTTTCATGATGCGGTCTCCAGAATCTTTACAGGCCGGCGAACGTAAGCACGCGGTCGGCGAAAAGCTGCGGCTGCTCGATGTGCGGGAAGTGCCCGGCCTTGTCGATCAGCTCGAAGCGCGCGCCGGGAATCGCGGCGCAGAATGCGCGGCCGTAGCTCTCGCTCAGGATGCCGTCGTGCCTGCCCCAGAGAACGAGCGTCGGGATACGGATGCGGTGCAGCCGGCTCTTGAGCTTGGGGTCGTGCATGTAGGGCTGCCAGGCGAAGCGCGCGAGCGTTTCGCGGTTGCGCGCCGTCGCGATCACCTCGGCGTCGGGCAGGCTCTTGTAGTCGCGCGTGCCCAGCGTCGGGTCGGCATAGGCGAGCTTGTTGAGCTCGGGCTCGAGCAGCGCGAAGATGTCGACGATGTCGCGCGTGTCGCGGTCGCCGACCTTGATGCCGACCGGGTTCGCCAGCACGAGCCGCGACATGCGTGCCGTCGACTTGACCGCGGTCGCCGCCGCGATCCAGGCGCCGAACCCGACGCCGACCACGACCGCGTCGTCGAGGTCGAGCGCGTCCATCAGGTCGAGATAGAAATACGAAAGGTCCTCGACCGTCGTCATGGTCGGAGCGAGTTCCGACGTGCCGAAGCCCGGATGCGACGGCGCGATCAGCCCCGCTTTTGCGGCAAGCGCGTCGAGCACCGGCGCCTTCGGGTCGATGCCGATGCCGGGATGAAGGAACAACAGCGGGCGGCCCTTGCCGCGCTCGATCGCTTCGATTTGCAGTCCGTTGACGGTGAGCGGTCCGCTGGTGGTACGCGGCACCGCCTGGGTGGCAGTTGGCATTTCGACCCCAAGTTTAGTTATACTATGTGAAACGCATTTTATTCTATCGAACAGGCAAATGATGGCCGTGTCAACCAATGCCGCGCGAGCCGCGCCCGACCCGCCGCGCTATCGCAACCAGGCGGCGCAGCGCGTGCTCGCGGTGCTCTCCTGCTTCGCCGGGCCGGAGCGCGATCTCGGCGTGACCGAGCTCGCGCTGCGGCTCGGCATGAACAAGAACATGGTGCATCGCGCCCTCGCCACGCTTGCCGCGCAGGGTTTTGTGACACGCGCCCCCGACCGCACGCGCTACCAGCTCGGCTGGCGCGTCCTCACGCTCGCGGGCGACGACGACGCGTTCGACATTCGCGCGCTCGCCCGGCCGGCGCTCGAGGAGCTGCACGCGCTGACCGGCGAGAGCGTGTTTCTCTCGATCATCGTCGGCCGCGCCCGCGTCAACGTCGACTGGATCGAGGCGCGCGGCCGCCGCGTCAGCGCGAGCCAGCGCGGACGCTCGGTGCCGCTGCATTGCACGACCATGTCGCGCGCACTGCTCGCCTGCCTCGACGACCGCGAGATCGAGGCCTATCTCGCCGGCGCCGCACCGCTCACCCGTCACGACGAGACCTTTCCCGAGACCGCCGGCATGACCGCGCAGGACGTGTGGGACGACGTCGCGCGGCTGCGGCGCGAGGGCTTCATCACCTGGCGCAACCCGCAGCAATACGGCGCGAACTACATCGCGTTCCCGCTGCGCGATACGCAGGGGAGGCCGCACGCGCTGGTCACCGTCGGCGGGCCGCTCGAGCGGTTCGGGCCGGCGCGCATCGCCGAGCTGATGGCGCCGATGCGGGCGATCCTCGCGCCGGTCGAGCAGCACGCCCGCCACGTCGCCGCGGCGCCTGTCGTCGTCGAAGGGAGCTGACGCGATGATGAGCTCGGCCGGCCGCGCCCTGCGCATTCTCGAGACGGTCGGCGCCGCCGAGCGGCCGCTTGGCCCGACCGAGATCGGCCAGGCGCTCGGCATCTCCGCCGGCACCGCGTTCCGCGGGCTCGATGCGCTCGAGCGCGCCGGCTACCTCGCGCGCTTTCAGGCGTCGCCGAAATTCGTGCTGGGCAAGAGTGTCGCGGCGCTGCGGCAGAGCCTGCTCGCGCGCTTTCCGATCCGCGACGTCACCGCGCCCTATCTGCGCCAGCTCGCGTTCGCGAGCGGCGAGACCGTATCGCTCACCGTGCGGCTCGGCTGGTACGGCCTGCGCATCGCCACGGCGGCGGGCACCAACGAGGTCACCAGCGCGCCGCCGCTCGGGGCGGTGCGCCCGCTCGCGGAGGGTTTCGCCGGCCGCGCCATCCTGGCGCATGTTCCGGCCGACGCGCCGGACGCGCAGGGGCTCGCCCGCGCGCTGGCCGAGGTCCGCACGCGCGGCTTTGCGACGGAGGAGACGGCGTTCGCGCGCGGCCGCGCCGCGATCGCGTTTCCGCTCCGGCGCGACGGGCAGGCGATCGCCGCGATCGCGATCGAGGGGCCGGTGGTCGATCTCGGCGATCCCGTCGCGCACGACGACCTGCCGCGCTGGCGCGAGATCGTCCACGCGGTGGAGCGGCTCGCGCAGGCGCGGCCCGCGCTGTTCGCCGGCCCGTTCGACCATCTCGATGCGGATGACATCGTGCCGGAATGAGCGCGTCATTGCGAGTCCCGTAGGTTGGGTCGAGCTCTTGCGAGACCCAACACCCTTGCGAGACCCGACAATCATGTGCACCGTGGGATGTTGGGTCTCGGTGCCGCTCGACCCAACCTACGACGCCGCCCGACCAGAAAGGCAACCACCGCAATGACCGGCTCCTCCGAGCACGACCTCCATGCCGCGCTCACCTACGCGACCCACGACGGCGTCGCGCTGCAGGGCGATCTCTACCTGCCGAAGGGGGAGGGGCCGTTTCCGGCACTCGTCGCCGTGCACGGCGGCGGCTGGCAGCAGGGCGCGCGGAATTCATTCCAGCATTGGGGGCCGTACCTCGCGGCGCGCGGCTACGGCCTTCTCACCATCAGCTATCGGCTGGCGAAGAAAGGGACCAAGACCTTCCCGCATGCGGTGCACGACGTCGTCTCGGCCGTGCAGTTCCTGCGCGCCAGCGCGGCGCAGTACCGGATCGATCCGCAGCGTCTCGGCCTGTTCGGCGCGTCGGCCGGCGCGCATCTCGCCTCGCTCGCGGCGCTCGGAGCCAATGCGGGAAAATTCCTCGACGGCTATCCGGGCAACCCGCAGGCGAAGCAGAGCGCCAAGGTGAAGGTGCTGATCGGCGTCTACGGCGTGTACGATCTGATCGCCATGTGGGAGACCTACCGCGCCGACAGCCCGCGCGACAACAACATCGAGAACTTCGTCGGCGCCTCGCCGATGGACAGTCGCCGGCTCTATTTCGACGCCACCCCGATCAGCTACGCGACCTACGACAACAACCAGACCGCGGTGCTGCTCGCCGCCGGCACCGAGGACGACCTGGTCGACCGCCGCCGCCACACCGACGGCTTCCTGCGCGCGCTCAAGCAGGCCGGCTTCTTCGCCCGCTCCTGCTTCGTGCCGGGCGCGGGACATTATTGGCTGAGCGATCCGATCGACGAGCCCGGCAGCTACCCGGCCGTGCTGGCGCCGCGCTTGATCCGCTTCCTGGCGGAGAAGCTCTGAGTTTCCATCCCCAGGGGGAAGAAAAGAGAAGGAAAACGCAAATGACCGCAACGATCCCTGAGGAGACCAAGGGCTTCCGTCTCGTGGGACACGATCCCTCGGCGGCGTGGGGCTGCGGCAGCC
>Ga0126370_10001283_pt1 | contig 11374 bp, 12 predicted proteins | sample PanSoiMetaPlot_3_FD_92586 | JGI IMG/M metagenome (GOLD analysis project Ga0126370, IMG submission 92586) | Tropical forest soil microbial communities from Panama - MetaG Plot_3 | ecosystem: Environmental > Terrestrial > Soil > Tropical forest > Bulk soil | place: Panama | collected 2016-02-17 | reverse complement strand
TACGTGTTTGTTCTGTGGCCGCCGCTATACAACAGGGTCGAACCAACCTGGATCGGCATTCCATTTTTCTACTGGTACCAGCTTCTCTGGGTGATCATCGGCGCGATTTTGACGGCTATCGTGTACTTTGCGACCGAGCACAGAGGACGGCACTACTCAGCGGGATCCTAGCAGTCACGCCCTGAGGTGGATCCCATGCAAAACGTCAACTGGATCGCACTGACCATATTTGTGCTGCTGTTTGCCCTCATCACGTGGCTCGGCTTTGCCGCCGCGAATTGGAAAAAGGGCGATCTCGAACTCTTGCACGAATGGGGGCTGGGAGGCAGGCGCTTCGGAACGATTGTCACCTGGTTTCTCATCGGAGGCGATCTTTATACCGCCTATACCTTTATCGCCGTTCCCGCACTGGCGTTCGGCGCTGGCGCGGTCGCTTTCTTTGCGGTGCCCTACACAATCATCATCTATCCGATTTTATTTTTGGTTTTTCCGAGGCTCTGGCAGGTCTGCCATAAGCACGGCTACATCACCTCAGGCGATTTTGTGCGGGGGCGCTTCGGCAATCGGTGGCTCGCCCTGGCGATAACGATCACCGGCATTGTTGCCACGATGCCTTATATAGCGCTTCAGCTCGTGGGTATTCAGGTTGTTGTTGGCGCGCTGGGAATTTCCGGCACCGGCATTGCCAGCGACTTGCCCCTAATCATCGCTTTCGTGATTTTGGCGGCGTTCACCTATTCAAGTGGGCTGCGAGCGCCCGCCTCGATTGCAATCGTCAAAGACATTTTGATCTACATCACGGCCTTCGCGGTGATTATTGCCATTCCCATCGAGTTCGGCGGCTTCGGCAAGATATTTGCGGCCATTCCCCCGTCGAAGCTCGTGCTTGCATCCCCCGGCCCAAACACGACGGGCGCTTACAGCGCATACGCGACGCTCGCGCTTGGTTCGGCGCTGGCCCTCTTTCTATATCCACATTCGCTGACGGGCATTTTGAGCGCAAGCAGCAGTCATGCAATCCGCCGCAATGCGGCTATGCTGCCTGGCTACTCCTTTATGCTCGGTCTGCTCGCCCTTATTGGATTTTTTGCGATCGCGACAAAGCTCGACCAACTTCCCGAATTTGCAGCAGGCTTCAAAGAGTTCGGGAATAACTTCGCAGTGCCGGCGCTCATTCTTCACAGCTTCCCGTCGTGGTTTGTCGGCCTTTCTTTTGCTGCGATTGCAATTGGTGCTCTTGTGCCGGCAGCCATCATGTCGATTGCTGCCGCCAACCTTTACACGCGCAACATTCACCGCGAGTTCATCAACAGAAATCCGACGGATCGGCAAGAAGCGCAAATGGCGAAATGGGTGTCGCTCATTGTGAAGCTTGGCGCACTGGTCTTCATTATTTTCGTACCGACGAAATTCGCCATATACCTGCAGCTACTGGGCGGCATCTGGATTATCCAAACGCTGCCCGCGATCATGCTTGGCGTTTATACGCGCTGGTTTAATGACTGGGCACTGCTCATCGGCTGGACGGTGGGAATCATCACAGGGACAGCAATGGCGGTCGCGGCAAACTTGTCTCCAACTTATTCCCTCACGCTGGCCGGATTCACGTTTCCTGGCTACATCGCACTTTATACCGTGATCCTCAATGTCGTCGTAGCAATTGTGCTGACGCCAATTTTTAAAAGCATGGCTGCAGCGCAGCCGCCGATCGACCAAACTCTAGCAACCGACTATTACGCTTGAGCACGACGCGATGTCCGAATGTCCGCTTTTGACCCAAAGCGGACATCGCTGACGGGAACCTTTCGTCTCGGCGAGCATCCAATAATCCGTTTAAAAGCGCGTTCGCGCAAAGCGGATGAGGAAGAAGCTCGATGACTTCAAGTGTACATGCTCTCGAACGACTTAAGCGACCCCAGACAACGCCGGACCGGCCAGAACGGGCTGAAGTCGAAGCGGCATTTCGGACTATCATTCAATGGACTGGCGATGATCCTGAACGCGATGGTTTAATCGAGACGCCTGCGCGTATGGCGCGCGCATTTGAAGAGTTTTTTATTGGGTACAGTCAAAATCCAACTGAGATCTTGCAAAAAACCTTTGAGGAAATCGAAGGGTATGACGAAATGATAGCGTTGCGTGGCATCCGCTTCGAAAGCCACTGCGAACACCATATGGCGCCGATCATTGGACAAGCTTGGGTGGCATACGTTCCAAGCGGGCGAGTGGTTGGAATTAGCAAGCTTGCCCGCGTCGTGGAGGCGTACGCGAAACGTCTGCAAATTCAAGAAAAAATGACTGCTCAGATTGCAAATACAATCAACGACGTGCTTAGGCCGCAAGGAGTGGGAGTGATCATCAAGGCGTCGCACCATTGCATGTCCACGCGCGGGGTGCGCAAAACAGATTCGGATTTGGTCACGAGTCGTATGTTGGGATGCTTTCGGGACAATCCACTCACCCGGCAAGAATTTCTCAGTATGGCCGTTTAGCGAGTCTCGGATGTTTTCCCGTTAGGTTTGCCGGTGTGATTGGCTTGCTTAGACATCCGGGAAATCTGGTGGACCCGGTTGGGCTCGAAATGTGATAGGGGCGAATGTACCGCACGGCTCGAGGATACCCAATCCCTCTTCACATCATGGCGGCCAACTTGCAGGGATGAGTCCCTTTTGCGCGTTGCGCCCCGCTTCGTGGCAAGAAACGCCGAAGGTCATTGCCATGCGTAGGCCAATGGCGTGAGAGCTGCCGTGGTCGCCCATCGACTGAGTGGGTCAGGAGCCGATGCGGGAACTGTCGGTCAGTGGCCGACCTTCTTTTTTTATTTTTCGGTTATTTGTGCGCCGCCAGACAGCACCTCCGCTGGATGCTGCCAATCTGCGCGTCTCAGCGTCGTCGGTACAGCGCTACATGCGGTTGGCAATCAAGTCCGCGTGACGACTGTCGGATCAGTAAGGCTTTGGTGTTCACTAGGTAAATCAACCACAGGAGGCCTTGATGCGTAGGCTCGTCATTGCGCTGGCAATCGCCATGCTGCCTGCGATTGCTTTTGCGCACGGTCACGGCGGAGGCGGCGGCGGCCATGGTGGCGGAGGCGGTCATATGGGCGGCGGATGGTCGGGGGGACATATGGGCGGCGGATGGTCTGGTGGACACATGGGCGCCGGATGGTCAGGCGCCCGCATGAGCGGCGGCATGAGCAGCCGCGCGGCTGTCGGTTCCGTCGGCATTGGTGGTTGGAACCGCGGGCACGCCGTTGCTTGGAGTGGTCGGCCGTTCCACGGGCATGGCAGGTTTGTTCGTCGCCATGGCCGTGTCGTCTTTGTCGGCGGGGGACCCTGGTGGGTCGGCGGCTATGACACGTGCTGGCAATGGGTTCCGACGCCGTGGGGACCCCGTCGCGTTTGGGCTTGCGACTACTTCTAAGTCACGGACTCGGCGCCACCCCCAAGCCGGGGTAGCTGCTGTCGCGGCACCCTACTCGGTCGGCTTGCCTTCGATCTTGGGCAACTGATCGGAATTGGCCGTCTTGGGCTGGGCGCTCGCCCGATTGGCGAGTTCGACTGTCAGCCGTTCGGCTGCCTCCGATGACATTTGTCCAAGAATATCCGACATCTTGCGCGGGTTGATCTGAGTAGAAACATCGACCAGGATTTTCATATCGAGCCGATCGAAAATGCGCGCCGCGTCCTTCGCCTTCATGTTTTCGTACATGGAAACGATACTCTTGAAACGCTGAAGCTCCGTCTTGTCGCGCGTTCCCATCGCGGTGTTGACGCGACTTTCGGTGTCCTTGAGTTCCGTGACCTTGTCTTCGAGGCGTTTCTCGGCAGCCTTGATCAGGCTTTCGCGCATCTCCAGTTCGCGGTTACGGGTATCCAGTTCTTGCCGCCGGGTTTGCAGCCGCTCAAGGATAGCCCGCTCGCCGGGAGAAGCGATGCGGCCAGGTTCTAATGGAATGGCCGCACCCGCGACTTCCAGCTTTGGTGACTCCGGTGGTTTGTCGCTCACCCTGAGTGCCGGGTCGCTGGGTTTTTCCCCCGCGCCTGTCGACGCAGTGATATCGCCGTCGCGCGCACTGAAATTGAACATTTCTTGCGCCCACGGTTGCTTTCGGTCTGCCGCATCGCGCTTGCCCCGCTTGTCTGCCACGACGATACGCTGGTACTCCGGCACGCTGTCCGGAGAGGTGATTTGCAAGTCGGTTCGGTAGCGTCCCCCTATCCGCTCAGCGAGCGTATATCCGCCGTCGAACACCAGACCGGAGATCTTGAGCGCGAGCAGGCTGATCGTGGCAAACAGCACGATCGGGATGAGCCGGACGTCGCGTAACATCCGGCTCATGCAGCCTGGCCGCCCACCCGATAGCGCGTGCGGTCAGCGAACGCCTGAGCAGCGGCAGCGACCGCGTTGGCATTTTGCAGCGCCGGCGAGTCGGCCGGCGGGCGCGAAACTCCGGTAATACGTACAAGCCGGGCGAGCAGCTGATTGCCGGCCGTGAGGTGCAGATCGAGTTCTGCCGCGAGCACATCGCCACGCTCCAGGCGCTCGCTCAAAGCCTGCTCGCCCTGTTGCATCGTCGACTTTAGGCCGCTAATGGCGCGCTCGGCGATTTCAGTCGCCGTCATCAATTCCGAAATGGTCGCACGCAGTGACTGCTCGTCGGCCTTGAGCAGGCGAAGCTGCTTGTTGAGCCGCACGCAATACAGGATCGTAAGCAGAAGAAGGACCGATACCATGGTCTCGACTAGGAAACCGTAATGATAGCTCACGGGACCTCCAATGGAGTGGCTGTCGTTGTCTCATCCGCTTTTTCGAACATAGCGAAAGTGGTCCGCGGCTTGCGAAGCGGCTTGGCGACGCGCACCGCAACGCGATCACCAACACGGCCCATACGGCCCTCCGTCAGCGTGATATCGCCGCAGCGGATAGCCACCATCGCCTCAGGCTTAAGCTCGAGCATCAACGTGTCCCCGACATTGAGCCCCATCATCTGCCGCAACGGCAGCCGCGCCTCGTAGAGAACAGCATCCACACCGACTTGCGCCTGGCCGATTTCTGTTGCGAGATGGCCTTCCCAAATCGGATCGCGACCGAACTTCTCACCCATGAACATCTGCAGCAGCACGGCGCGGATCGGCTCGATCGTGCCGTAGGGCAGCAGCAGTTCGATGTTTCCACCGCGATCTTCCATATCGATCCGCAGACGCACCAGGATCGCAGCGTTGGCTGGGCGCGAGATCGCGGCAAAACGTGGGTTGGTCTCAAGACGATCGATGTTAAACCTGACGGGCGACAGCGGCTTAAAGGCGAGTTCGGCATCTGCCAGCACAACCTCGATCATCCGTTTGACCAGATTCGTCTCGATCGTCGTGTAGGGGCGACCTTCGACCCGGATCGTACTCTGCCCGCGTCGTCCGCCGAGCAAGACGTCAATGATCGAGTAGATCAGGCTGGAATTGACCGTCGCGAGACCGAAGTTGTCCCACTCCTCCGCCTTGAATACCGCCAGGATCGCCGGCAAAGGAATTGAATTGAGATAATCGCCGAACCGCACCGACGTAATGCGATCAAGTGAGACTTCGACGTTGTCGGAAGTAAAATTGCGCAGGCTGGTCGTCATCAACCGCACGAGACGATCGAAAACGATTTCCAACATCGGCAGACGTTCATACGACACCATCGCCGAGTCGATAATGGCGCGGATACCGGAATTGTCGTTGAGCGAAACGTCGGCAAGACTAAAACCGAGCAGACTGTCGATCTCTTCCTGATTGAGGATGCGCTCCGCGCCCCCTTTGGCAGCTTGCAGCCCGCCGGGATCGTCGACCATCGACGCCCATTGCGCGGCGGCCGCTTCGGCGCCGGGCGCTGAAGGCGTATCCGCGCTGACTGGAGCCGCACTAGAGTCCGATTCCAACGCCAAGCCCCATTCGGCGGCCAGCGCGTCTTGATCGTGTGGGTCTTTTGTTGCCATTGGTTTGGGTGGCTGATTTTTTTATGGAGTCGTCATTGGACGACGATCTCCTTGAACAGCACGGCCGTAATTCGGCTCGGCGCGACTGCAGCATTAACTCGACGCGTCAATTCTTCCTTGAGCCGGTAAAGGCCGGCCGATCCATCGAGGTCAGTCGGGCGCAACTCCCGCAGATAAGTCTGAAAAGCATCCATGACCCGCGGCATCAGCGGCTGGATCTGCGGCACGAGTGTCGCATCCGGCAGCTCGAGCACGATCTTGACCTTGAGATATTGGGTGCGATCTGCGCCGTTGCTCGACAGATTGACGAGAACGTCCGGCATATCGACGAATGTCGCGGGCTTAGCCGCGACAGGCGCTTCCTTGTGATCTGAGCCCTTGAAGAAAAAATACGCGCCGCCACTGCCGCAGATGAGCACGAGCAAGCCAGCGCCGCCGATGATCATCCACTTCATCGATGGCAGCTTGAATTTCAAAAAGGCGAATTTCGACTTTGCTGCCGACTGTTCGTTTTCACCTTCAGGCTTGTCGTCTTCTTCTTCTTCGACGTCAGCTTGCTTCGTCTTAGCTGCCATAAGTGACCCCACTTCGCGACGTTGACGGGTCGGCATGCACCGCCGCGTCGGCAAAACATCGCGGCTGAGCGGCGTCGCGCGCCCCAAAATCGAAGGTAGGTCGGTATGGTTAACAGATACTTTCGCGGGCCCTGCCGGCCGGAAACTTTTGCCGGGTCGACCCGCAAAACGGATGTTTTTGCCCCCGACTGCCGGCGCCAGCTTTGCTCTAACTTACTGATAAAAATTAATTTTCTTATTTGGCACGGCGGGTGCAATCCCTCGCGTCAGGCCACCGGCTTGGGAGAGCTTGTGGCGGCATGCGGCAAGACCGGCCTCGGGAGGGCCGCCACCTTGCCGAACTCAGGGGAGTTGCCGATGCAGAATGCACTTCTGGTCGGACTATCACGCCAGGTCGCGCTCGGGCGCGAGTTGGACGTTGTCGCCAATAACATCGCCAACCTGAACACCACCGGGTTCAAGGCGGACGGGGCGGTGTTTGAAGAGTTCGTCAGTCCGACAGCCCGACTCGATAACTTCATGGGCGCCGATCGACCGGTCAGCTTCGTCCAGGACCGCGCGATCTGGCTCGATATGAGTCAGGGGCCACTCGAACGCACTGGCAATTCGCTGGACGTGGCCATCGACGGACGCGGATTTCTGGCCGTGCAGACGCCGCGTGGCGAACGCTACTCGCGCAACGGCGGTCTTCAGATCAGCAGCAATGGCGAGCTCGTGACCAGCGAGGGCTTTCAGGTTCTCGGTGAATCGGGGCCCATCACGTTCCAACCCAAGGACCGCAACATTGCTATCAGCGAGGACGGCACCATCAGCGTGCGCGAAGGCGACAATGTGACGACTGAATCACAGCGTGGTCAGCTGCGTGTCGTCAAATTCGACCAGCCCGGCCGGCTGCAGAAAGACGGATCCAGCACCTTCACGGCGCCGGCAGGTATCACACCGCAAGCCGATAAAATCTCGCGAGTCATCCAAGGTTCAGTCGAAAAATCCAATGTGCGCTCGGTGATCGAAATGACACGCATGATTGAAGTGACGCGCAGCTACACACAGATCGCCGCCTTGTTGCAGCAACAAGCGGATCTGCAACGTACGGCCGTCGAGAAACTTGCCGATGTTCCGAACTGAGCATCGGTAGCGGGAGAGTAGTCCATGCGAGCACTTCATACAGCGGCGACGGGGATGATGGCCCAGGAACTCAACGTCCAGGTCATCTCCAACAATATCGCCAACATGCGAACCACCGGGTACAAGCGTCAGCGCGCGGAGTTTCAGGATCTGCTGTACGAGCAGGTCACACGCGTGGGCACGCAGACCTCCGCGCAAGGCAACATTCTTCCAGCCGGCATCGAAATGGGATCCGGCGTCAAAACGGTCGGGACCCCGCGGCTGATGAGCCAGGGCGAACTGACGCAGACCAGCAAGGATTACGATCTCGCCATTCGAGGTGAAGGCTTCTTCAAAATCCTGTTGCCCGACGGCCGCACCGCCTATACGCGCGACGGCTCATTTGAACTGGATGCGCAGGGCCGGCTTGTGACAGCACAAGGAAATCTGGTGCAGCCCGGCATCACCATCCCGCAAAACGCGACGTCCGTTACGGTCAACGCGCAGGGTCAGGTCCTTGTCACGATACCGGGAAACACCACGCCAAATCAGGTGGGGCAGATCGAGCTTTCCATCTTTATCAACAAAGCCGGCCTCCAGAGCATGGGCGACAACCTCTACCTGGAGACGCCCGCCTCGGGCGCTCCGCAAAACGGCAACCCCACGACCGATGGATTCGGCAATCTTCAACAAGGCTACCTCGAACAGGCCAACGTCGAAGCCGTCAGCGAGATATCGGATCTGATCGCCGCACAACGCGCGTATGAAATGAACGCCAAAGTGATTACCGCCGCCGATCAGATGCTGTCCGCCACCTCCAACCTGATGCGCTGAGGCATCACCATGATCCGCTCAATCCTCGTCATTGTCGTCGCGCTCGCCGCACTCAGCAGTTCAGCCAGGGCGGAAGCAATCGATCAGCCCAGTTCGGAACGCCCCACACTGAAATCGGAGGCGATCATCAAAGGCGAAATCGTGCGCATTGGCGATCTCATCGAAAACGCGGGCATCGTTGCCTCAGTGCCGATATTTCGCGCGCCCGATCTCGGCTACACCGGCACAATTTCGGCCGATGCCGTCCTTGAGGCGGTCCGCAGCCATGCCCTTATCGGGGTCGCGACCGGAGGCGTGCGCGACATCGTCGTAACGCGCGCGAGCCGGATGATCCCGACGAAGGATGTCGAAGATGCCATAATCAAAGCGTTGTCAGTGCGCTATGATCTTGGCCCTACCAAGGACATCGTCGTGACCTTCGCGCGCGAGATGCGCGCGTTGCACGTGGAACCCTCCGCACAAGGCGCGTTACGGGTCACACAGTTGGAATTCGACAGCCGCAGCGGACGTTTTGATGCGGCGATTGAAATTCCTGCCGGCACAGGCAAACGTTTTGTAACGCATCTTGCGGGTCGCGCAGTCGCAACGTGCGAAGTCGCGACGGTGACGCGAACCATCGAGCGCGGCAGCACCCTCCGGGAATCGGACGTGGACATGGAACGGCGGCCACGTGCTGAAGTTGGCCGCGACGTCGTCACCGGACGGCAACAGATCATTGGGCTTGCCGCACGCGGCACCTTGCAGCCCGGCCGGCCCATTCGTGTCGTCGACTTGATGAAACCAGATTTGATTCAGCGCAATGATGCAGTGACTCTCGTCTACGAAGTCCCCGGCATTACGCTCACCATACGCGGCAAGGCCATTGACGGCGGCGCCGAGGGCGACGTTATCAGCGTCCTCAATGAGCAGTCCAAGCGTACGGTTCAAGGCACAATTGTCGCTCCCGGTCGCGTTCTCGTCAGCAGTAAATCGCCGCGTTTCGCTTCCAACAATGCGCCCAAGGATTCTGCCGATGCGGACGCACGATAGCTAAAGCAGCGGCAACGATCACTCGCGTTCAAGCTCAGGTACGTACTTCCCGTGCTCTATTAGTGAAAGCAAAGTCATGAAAGTCGTCATGGTTATGCGTCACGCGGTCCTCGCCGCGCTCGCCAGTGCTCTGCTCAACGGCTGCTCTTACATCGATAGCCTCAAGGCGATCGGGCAGCAGCCGCCGTTGACCTCCGTCGACAATCCAACCACGCGGCCGGGTTACAAACCTGTTCAGATGCCCATGCCGGCGGCACAACCCGCCGCATACAATCCGAATTCGCTGTGGCGCAATGGTTCACGCGCATTCTTCAAGGATCAGCGCGCGCATCAGATTGGCGACATTCTTACAGTCAAGGTGAACATCACCGACAAGGCGAATATCGACAACGAAACCAAACGCAGCCGGGCAATGACGGAGGATTCGGGCATCACCAATTTCTTCGGCAAGCCGAAGGTACCGATCATGAATACCCCCGTGCCGACGCGCATCTTTACAGCCGATTCCAACACCACCATGGACGGAAAAGGTTCGGTCAACCGACAGGAGGCGTTGCAGACGAATGTTGCGGGCGTGGTGACGCAAGTATTGCCGAACGGCAATTTGGTGATCGAGGGTAAACAGGAGATCCGAGTTAATTTCGAGGTCCGCGAGTTGATTGTGGCGGGCATCGTGCGACCTGAAGATATCGAAAGTGACAACACGATCGATTCAAGCAAGATCGCGCAGGCGCGCATTGCTTATGGCGGACGTGGTCAGATCACGGAGGTCCAGCAGAACCGCGCTGGCGAACAGTTGTTCAACATCCTGCTGCCGTTCTAGTCAGTCGCGTAGGTTTTGTAGCTCCCGCGCCGTTTTCGCATCGCGCGAGCGAGACGGCGTCAACGACGCGGCCTCCGGCTGCTCCCCGGTCGGAGGCCGCGTGAGTTCCGTGAAGAACAAACAAAAATGCCCGGCTGAAAAAGCCGAGCATCTTTCTATTCCGAAATGACTTGATGTCAGTCGTCGCGATAGACCCGCTCGCGCCGCTCGTGACGTTCCTGCGCCTCGACGGACAGCGTCGCAATCGGACGTGCTTCGAGCCGGCGCAGAGAAATCGGCTCGCCGGTTTCCTCGCAGTAGCCGTAGGTGCCATCATCAATACGCGTGAGCGCCTCATCGATCTTGGCAATCAGCTTGCGCTGGCGATCGCGGGCCCGCAGCTCAATTGCGCGGTCGGTTTCGGAGGAAGCGCGGTCGGCAAGATCGGGATGATTCTGATTTTCTTCCTGAAGGTGTTGCAGCGTTTCCTTGGCCTCCTTGAGAATATCTTCCCGCCAAGCGAGCAGTTTCATGCGAAAATATTCGCGCTGCCGCTCATTCATGAACGGCTCCTTGTCGGTCGGCCGATAGTTCTTCGTCTTGGCCAGCATTCCCACGTACTCCCTATTTTTTGTTCTTAAGTGCGCCCCTTGCGCGGCAGGCTTATATACGCCCGCTAGCCGGCGGACAATATCCGAGTAGGGCCGCATGGCAGCCCTGATTTTGATGACACTTCAATGACTTCTGGAAGATTCCAGTTTCCGCCGACTAGGGTCCGCAGCCTAACGAGCCTTGGAATTTGGGTGAGAAGTGACCGATTTTAGGGGACTATGGTTACTGGCCACCCGTCAGCGGTAACTGGCGGGGTAACGGAACCCCTCCTCCACGAAAACCGCACTTTTGTTGGAGGACACCAGCCGCCTGCCTCGGTCGCCATGGTTGAGGCATGGACTGGCACCTACCGGCAGTCGCACATCACGAATCAGACCACGCTGTCATCGTGTTGGTCCTGCCTTCGCGAATGCGGTGGGTTGTGTGGTTTAGATGATCTGGCCC
>Ga0126370_10001282_pt1 | contig 11379 bp, 13 predicted proteins | sample PanSoiMetaPlot_3_FD_92586 | JGI IMG/M metagenome (GOLD analysis project Ga0126370, IMG submission 92586) | Tropical forest soil microbial communities from Panama - MetaG Plot_3 | ecosystem: Environmental > Terrestrial > Soil > Tropical forest > Bulk soil | place: Panama | collected 2016-02-17 | reverse complement strand
TGGGGATCATCCTCGGCGTCACCGCGGGCGGCGGCTCCAAGGCGGTACTGCTGGCGGCGGGATTCGCCGCGGCCATCACCGAATCGATCTCCATGGGCGCGGTCGGGTACACCTCCTCGGTCTCCGAGCGCGACTACTACCAGGCCGAACAAGCCCGGGAGGCAGCCGAGATCGACGCCACCCCCGAAGCCGAACGGCAGGAGATCCGCGAGATCTACGCGGCCAAGGGCTTTACCGGGGAACTACTGGACCGGGTCACCGACACCATCACCGCCAACCGTGACCGCTGGCTGGCCACGATGATGGACGAGGAACTGCACTTGCAGCCGGTGCAGACAACCGACATTCTGCGCAGCGCGGTCGTGATTACGATCGCCACCCTCATCGGCCACCTGATCCCGCTGCTGCCGTTCCTCTGGCTGCCGCGAGCGGCGGCCTTGATCATGGCGATCATGCTCAGCGCGCTGGTGCTGTTCGGGGTCGGCGTCTACTCCTCCGTGACCCTGGTGGGGGACTGGCGGAAGAACGGGCTGAAGATGGTCGCGATCGGGCTCGGCGCCGCCACGGTTGGCTTCCTAATCGGCCGGCTGTTCCACACCTGAACGTCAGATGCGGGTCGCCTGCCCTGCGAGCCGGGCGGGCGCGCAAAACACCAGGACCATAAGGAAGGCAGCCCGATGCCCGACACCGGATTCCCGCAGGCCGACGTCGAGGACGACTTCCTGCGGGCCAGACGACGCCAGTTTCTGGCCGCGCTGGCCCACCGGCTGCGTGGCCAGGGCGGCGACAGCGACCGCCTCGTGCCGCTTGACGAGGTCACCGACGCGCTCGGCTGGCGCGGCGAGCGACAGTTGGGGCTGCACACGATATCGCTGGACACGATTATCGGCACGGCCGGTTCGCGGCGCGAGTTCGACCGCCGCTTCCGGCCCACCACCAACCGGGTCCGGCCACGGTGGGAGCAGCTGGCGCTGGCGCAGCGGCGCGGCGCGGCGATCCCGCCGATCGAGGTCTACCGCGTCGGCGACCTGCACTTCGTCAGCGACGGCCACCACCGGGTCTCGATAGCCGCCGCAACCGGTCAGCAGGTCATCGACGCCTACGTGACGGAGGTGCTCACGGCCCGGCCGGCCAACGCACAAGAAGAAGTCCTCAGCTTGCGGCCTCGCCGCGGCCACCGAGGACGAACCAGCCCTGCCCAGCGGGACAGACGAGCGGGGGCTACAGCGTTATCCCCTCTCTGACCGCACGGCTGTCCGCCGCAGGACCTCCCAGCGCCAGCATGACTGCCAGGCGACGGCGACCTCCCGGTAGTGTTCACGTCGAAGGTGCTCCTCGATCCGGGTCAAAAAAGGGCTTCACTACTCTTATAGTCCCAGTTCAGGGGCACTTTCCATTGCTGGCGCGCTGATCAGGCACATACCCCGGTGAAAAGCAGGGCTAGCAGAGGAGCAAGCGGTGAAGTTCAGGGTTATCGAGGACGCGGACGTCGTCACCTATGTCATGGTGTGTGACCCGGGCGATGAGGCGGTCTCGGCGTTGGCGCAGTTCGCGCGGGCCGAAGATCTGGAAGCGGCGCAGATCACTGCCGTCGGGGCCTTCGAGCGCGCCGTGGTCGGCTGGTTCGACCGCGCGGCCCGGAAGTACCGTCACATCCCGGTTGATGAGCAGTGCGAGGTGCTGTCGTTGATCGGTGACGTGGCCGTGGGCCGGGACGGTCCGGCCGCACCACAGCGTTTCATCGATTTGATGGGAGCGCGTTGCGCTCCCATTAGTCGCTCACAGACCTGTTTATGCGTTCGAAATGAGGCTCTGACCAGTCGGGACGGCCGGATTTGAACCGGCGACCCCTTGACCCCCAGGAATGCATCCATGAAGCCGTGGCCTCCCTTAACGTCCGTCTGCGCAGATCAGGCCGTGCACAGGCGAGCGCGCCGAAGCAGATCAGAGCGTTGGTGAGCAGAACGCGCTCCCGTTTGCGCTCCCATCTCTGAACACGGCCGCCAGGTTCTGCAGCGTTAGGTCGGCGCCGGTGCCAGCGAGCAGCAGTATCAGCCACGCAGCGCCGCGCAGGTCCTTCTGTACGCCGCGCAAGGCGGTCATGTCGAAGGCGCGCGGGCGTAGGCGATCTGCGCGGTGCCGCTCACGTCCAGCCCAGTGATCAGCAGAGAAATCGCGTTGATGCTCAGCGCCACGCTCTTGCCGGGGCTGGCGCTGCTGAACGTGCCCCTGACGATTTGCGCGGTGCTTCCGCTCAGATGCAGATTCTGGGCGATCAGGCCGCCGACCTCGCGATGGAGGCTGAACGCTTCGATGAACGCGCGCTCGTGACCCACTTCGAAAGCCTCGAGGCCTGGCCCTCGCCCGCCTTGCTCACGCTGCCTCCCGTAGTCCAGCTTGGTGTGGGGATGCTTGAGCGCCGCCTTGGTGGTGTTAGGTGATGTTCATGTCGCCGCTGTCTGGCGTGACCACCAGGTCCTGCTGGAGGACCTCCGCCCATAATCTCCAGCCGGGCGGAGGTTGCAGGCGGCTCCTTAGTCCTCTCGCTGGTAGTTGTTCTCGAATTCGTCAAGGACAACATGAGCTACTCCGTCGCGGGCTTGGACCACCAGGTCCTGATCCGGCGTGCGGACTCGGTAGGTCCAGCCTTCCGGTGTCTGGAGTCGCTCGCCGAGGTTTGGCAACTGCTCGGCCAGGTTCGGGTCCTTGATCAGCGAGGCGCTCTGCATCGCGTACACACTTCCGTCCGGGGCGATCAGTTCATGCACCGGCTGGCCAGCGTGGAACACCCACGTCGTGGACCGCTCGACTTCCGTCTCCGCGTAGGCCGGCCGCGTGCCGGCGAACATACGCACGTCGGGAATGCGCACTTTCGCAACGATCTGCATCGGGATGCCGCCCACGGACGTAACCTGGCCGCTGTCGAGAACCTCGGCGCTGGCCTCGTCCATCTGTGCCCGCCGAGGACCGTTCAGCCAGATTCCGTCGCCGCCGAACTCGGCCTTGAGTGCGTCGGCGTCCAGGGCGCGGAACTGTTCGTCTGACAATGGGTCGGGTAGGCCGAGCGTGTTGTAGCAGATGCCCACCGCTCCCAGGCCCGCGGCGTCCCTCTTGATGATGACGACCTCGGCATGCGGCTTACCGCGCAAGTCCCGTAGGTGTATGGATACATTCTCCGGCGTGCTGGGCGCTGTCATCTCCTGTCTCCTTCGGTTGGCTGGGGCGAGTGATTACCGACTTTTTAATGCTCGTCTTTTGATCTGCGGCGGCGCATCGCACCAATGGGATTAACCCTTCCTATAGTCCATCGGTGCCCAGCTGTGTACGCTGCTGTCTTTTTCTGCAGCTGGTGATTGCGTGCCAGGATGGATAGGGCGACGTCTCGGCCACGCTTCTTATGGCTTGTAGTTGCTGTATGGGCCGCCGACCCGGTCGTAGGTGTTTCCCAGTTCGTCTTGGGTGATATGAGCAGCACCGTTGTCTGGCGTGAGCACCAGGTCCTGCTGGAGCACCGCGGTGCGGAACTTCCAGCCGGGCGGGGACTGCAGGCGGCCGCCTAGGTCCTTGAGGCTGTCGTAGGTTTGGCTGGGGTCGACGATGAGGCTGACGGACTTCATGACCCACGAGTCGCCGCCGGGGTCGTCGAGGATGAAGGCCGGCGAGCCCTTGTTGATCCCGAACTGGGTGTCGCGCTTGCCGGTGATCGTCTTGTAAGCGACCCTCTGGTGCTTCCGGAACTCTTTGGGCACGTCGAGCCACATGACCCAGCGTGCCTTGAGCCCCATGAAATCGCGCTCCTGCCCGACCATGACCTCGGCCCAGTCAAGAGTCCAGAGCCTGGGGCCGTTCTTGAACGCGCCGAGAACGTCGTACTGCCTGGTGAGCGCGTCCACATCGACCTGGTCGAGCATCGCTTGAGGGGTGGTATCTCCGGTTTCGGTGGGGTCGTTCAGCCCGATCGTGTTGTAGATCCCGGCATTGATGTCATGGATGATTGCGTGGCCGCCGATCAGGAAGATCTCGGTGTACCGCTGGCCGCGGATCTTCTCGAACCGCATGAGCTGTGCGTCGGCGTCATCGTGTGGGAGCTTGGCGGAGAGCAGCTTCATAGGCCGCACTCCTTTGCTTCCAGCTGGCTCAGACACTTTCTCTTCTCCTTTTGTATGTTTGACCCGGGCTCGCCGCCGATCGTGGTCTGGCAAGGGCTCAGCCCACCCTTTCGATCGGCGGGCATTCCCATTCCGCCTGGATGAGCTCTGGCCGGGGGAGGTACATGCGCAGGATCACGAACCATTCGTCGTCAGCCGGGCACGGAAGCCAGTTCGCTTCTTTCTCTTTCCCGGGTGATTCGGCCTGCAGGTAGATCGTCAGCCCGTCGTCTGGGTCCTTGTTGAGCCCGGCGGTGGTGTCCCGGATCGAGTATCGGCCGACCGGGTTGGCGACAAGGTTGAGATCGCTCCCGTACATCGTCAGCGACCAGAACGCATCGGCGGGCGGCATACCGTCGGCTCTGAAACGCAGCTTGTACCGGCTGCCGCCGGTGAGCTTGCGCTCTTGGCCGTCGGTGAAGGTGACCAGGTAGACCGCCTCGGCCGGGTCATTGCATGCGATCCCGGCGAGCGACTGATCAGCGGCGCGCTGCAAGAAGTCGTCGCCGTAACGGCCGATTCCGGGCGGCGGATAGCGCCAGCCGTTGATGATCGTCGCCCAGTCGCCACTGAGGAACTGCTGCTTAAGCAACGCGATCCCCAGTACCTCAGCCCGGATCAAGCCCTGCTTGACCGCTTCGGGCTGGGCATCGACGTCGAGACCGGCGCCGATCCCGATTTGCTCGAACTGGCTGAGCACGAGGTCGTGATGAGCCGGTGGAGGATTCTCCTCGAGCATCGCGTTCAGCGTCTTGAACGGCCCGAGCGGATCCTTTTCGGGTTCGATCGGCTCAAGCACGTCGCGGCGCTCGGGCCGGTCACCATCCTCTGTGCCCCACTGGCTGAGTGGCGTCAGCGTGTACTGCTCCTGCAGCCTTCGCACGTTCGCGACGTCAGTCCCGTCCTGAACGACGGTGCGGCCCATGATCAGGATCCACGGACTGGGTGCCGGTGCGAGCGATGCATCCACATCGCCGGGCAGGTCTCCACTCCATTCGGGCCCGACGATCGCGAAGCTTCCGGCCTTGGGCCCGGTGGCGCGCTGCCCGACGTAACCGAAATTGTCGGAGGAGATTCCGGCCAGTTCGAAGGTGAAGTACCGCTCGCCCATGTCCGGGTGCGACAGGATGACCGGCTCGGGTCCGACATCCACCCACGCGATCGAATACAGTGTGTCGGTGCTCGGGCAGCCGCCGTCCCGGTAGGACGCGTCGATCAACTGCGAAGCATGCCAGAACTCGTTCACCGCGGCATAAGGAACGAAAGCGGGGTTCCGCGGCTCGGTCACCCACATGTGACGCAGCTGCGCGTAGTAGATGTACGGGAAGCCGTAAATGAAGGCCTGCAGCCCGAGGCTGTAGGCATACTCGCTATGCCAGTCCTCGACCTTGCCAGTCAGCAGCGGCCGGAGGGCCGACCTCAACATCGGCCTCGCCTTAGCGAGCTTGTGAGCGCGCTTCAGTGCCATCTGCTAGCTCCAATCGCTGGGGTTTGTCACGGGTCGGTCTCGCCGGTGTATCACCGGCCTATTCGGAGTGCTGCATGAGGTGCTGCTCATACGCGGCAATTCCAGCCACGAGCCGGTATGACCCGCGGTTTCGCTGAAGCTCGGGAGAGGCCTCGCGGTAGTCGAGGCCGGGATCATCGCCGCAATCGCAGCAGATGATCTCGAACATGTCGGTATAGCCGCCTTCCGCGCGGCCCGCAACGATGCGGGCCGGCCGGCGCCGCAATACCGCCGTCCAGTCAGTCAGTGGACGGCCGAAGATTGTCATCGCGCCCGTCTTTCGTGAGGTGGCCGGGTCAGCTTGGAACGTCGCGCTGCGTCCGGGGCGCCTGGCTCAGGAATCGCAGAGAACGCCGTTGCTGGCGCCGCGCCGGTGGCAGCCTCCAGCGAGGGATAGACCGGGATCAGGCGATCAAGCCCGTTGAGAGTCAGCATCCGCTGGACGGCCGGGGCGGTGGCCACCAGCCTCAGTTGTGTGCCGGTGACGAGGGCCTGCTGGTAGGCGCGCGTCATGGCAGCCGCGCCTGCGTGATCGCAGGAAGCGGTGGCAGTCATATCCGCGATCAGTTCGGTCGCGCCACGGTTGATCACCGCCAGCAGGCTTTGCCTGATCTGGCTGGCGTTGGATACGTCAATGCGGTCTGGAAGAGTCACGATCGCGTACTGGTCCCGCCATTGCACCAGGCAGCTGTCTTCAGGGTCGCCAGTGACCAAGGCTCGGTGCGGAATCGCGAGGTCCGCGGTCCTGGCGTAAGGTCCATTAACTGGCTCGTTCATAGCCGAACCCCCGGGTTCGGTACCGATGATTGGCAGGGCCGCCGTCATGCCGGGCACAGCCTGTGCTATGCGGCTTCGAGGTTGGCGCGGCTGCCGTAGGCGCACAGCCCGTAGAGGGCGACCACGTCCATGGCAATGATGGTCAGCGCCCAGAACGGGTAGGCGGGGATGAAGAACATCTGGTCGATCGCGTTCAGCCCGAGCACCACGACCGCGAACCAGCGGGCCAGCTGGTTGCCTGCCAGCACCCCCACCGCAGCCAGCAACTGCACTGCGCCGAGGATCAGGGTGATCCAGCCCCAGGCGCGCAGGTTGCCGAACACGTAGTGGGCGTTGGCGACGAATACGTGTGAGTTGGCGATCGCGGCGATGCCCTGAATCACGTTGAAGCAGCCCACGACGACCAAAAGGATCGACGCGAACAGGACCAGGCCGTAGCCGTGGCCTTCGGTGTGGCTGCTGGCCTCGCCGACAGCTGGGGTGGTTGATGGTGGCATCATCGTGGCCTCCCGTGCGGAATCTCGGGGAACCATTGCTCAAGGTCCCTCGCTTCTGATGCCATCGATCCCACCTGTCCAGGCCCGTGGTGGCATCGCCTCGATGGGATGAAACAAGCCGCGGGTTTCACTTGCCAGACGTCCAGGTCGCCCGGCTGCGAGACGGCCTCATTGCGTCAGCCGCGGGCCGGTCCCTGGCAGTGCTTGGGGCAACTTCATGCCATTGGGGTGATGAATACTCCGGCGACGCAGCGCACAGTGAGGTTCAGGAGCGCAGCGGAAGGGTGGGCGCGTGCCAGCGCTCTGGGTCGCCCGGGCTTGCCCAGAGCGGTGCGCGCTTGCGGGCAGCCACCCTCGGGACGCCCAGGTCCGCAGGGAGGTGGGCTGGATGGCGATCAGGCAGACCGCGCATCCCAGCGTTAACGAGCGCCGCGCCACGGGGCGGAAGGCCAGGCCAGAACGAGCGGGACCACACCGGCTTCGTCATCAGACCGGTCCGGCTGCTGGAATCGTTCCAAGGTCTCTGTGGGACGGCGCCCGGTGACGGGGGACCAGCAGTGACCGCCGAGTTCTTTGTGCTGGCGTTCACCGCGGCGCTGAACCCCAAGCTGCTGGCCGTGGACCTGCTGCTGATCGAGAACCGGCGGCCACGGGCGATGTTCTTGTGCCTGCTGCTCGGCGGGATCACCGTGGGCATCACCATCGGCCTGCTGGATGTGCTTGTGTTCCATGTCGATGCGATCAATTCGCAGAAGACGGTGAGCGCGGGCGTGGACCTAGCCCTCGGCCTGCTGCTGCTTGCGGTCGGCGCCCTGGTGGCAACCGGGCGCCTGCACGCCCGGCGCAAGGCCAGGGTCCCGGCCGCCGGCGACCAGCCAGGCGCGCCGGAGAAAGAGAAGGACGGCTGGGCCCGGTTGCTGGCCGAGCCGCGGCTTGGGCTCGCCATGCTGGTGGGCGCGGTGTGCGGCATCCCTGGTGCCGCTTACCTCAGTGGGCTGCACATCCTGGTCACCAGCAAAGCCTCGACCGCAAACCAGGTCGTCGGCGTTGTCCTGTTCGTCCTCATCGAGTTCTTGCTGATCATCATCCCGTTCGCGTTCCTGGAGCTGTGGCCCGAGGGCACCAAGGCGGCGCTGAAGAACGCCCAGGAGTGGCTGCTGGGCCACGCCCGGCAGCTCATGGCCTACACCGCCCTGGTCCTGGGCGCCTACCTCACCATCAGCGCCCTGGCCCGCCTGGCCTGACCCACCCCCAAACGGTCACTCTCGGCGTGCAGCCTGACGTGATATCTGTGGGCCGTCAGAGATCGCCCGGTTCCTCTAGCGCGGCGGTGACGTCATACCCGAGCGCGGTCGCCAGTTCGGGGGCGGCGGCGACGATCCGGCTGAGCCCGGTCACCGGGGCAATCGCTAGCAGCACGTCGGCGATCTCGTCCTCGGTCGCGCCGGCTGCCAGCGCCCGCCCAGTGCTCCATTCCAGGCACACCGCCGGCGATCCGAGGGCCACCGCGACCCCTACCTGCAGCAGAGCGGCGGTTTTGAGGTCCAGGCCCGATGCGGCGACCGGTCCCAAGCCGATCTGTGCTCCGCTTTCGACGAAGCCTTCGTCGATCATCGCCAGCTTGCGCAAAGTCTCCTGGAATCTCACGGCCTGGCCCGCAGCCCTTCCCTGTTCACTGCCGAGTACCATCGCACCGCGTGCCAGGGAAGGGTTCATCACCTCGATGGGGTGAAAGTGCTAGTCGTAAACCTTCCAGGAGCCCCAGCCCGCGGGCCCGGGTGACCGCCTGGTGGCGGTTGGATGCCCCTAGTTTGCGGTAGATGGACGTCGCCTCGGACTTGACGGTGTTCCGGGACAGGAACATCTCTGTGGCTATCTCCGGAAACGACAGGTGCGTGGACAGCATCGGCAGCAGCCGCAGCTCAGCAGCGGTCAGTGCCGAGGCTCCCTGGGTGAACGAACCACGGGCCTGCGCAAGCTCCACCCGCAGATCTTCGGCCTGCGTGGCGAAAACGCCGAGCCCCGGGCGCCGCGTGCAGACCTCGTCGACCTCCCGCAGCAGGGTCCGCGCTGCAGCGAAGTCGGCCAGAGCAAGGTGGCACCTAGCCAGCTCGAGCCTGGCCTGGGTGGCAAGATGTGGCAGTGCGTAGGTCAGGCCCGGCCGAAGCCGCTGCGCCCGGGTCAATTCCGCGTGGGCCCGCGGCTGGTCGTGTTGGTGGAGCGCCAGCCGCGCGGCCGCCGCGTACATGATCACGACCGGCGGGTAGTTCTCGAGCTTGGCTTCACGAACCAGGGACTGGGCTGCGGAAAGGTGCCGTTCGGCCTGGTCCCATGCGCTCTTAGCGGCCGCCAGCAGCGAACGCTCGGCGAGCGCGACGCAGGCGTCGGTCGCTCCCCCGGAAGCCTTGGCCGCAGCGATGGTGTCGTCGAAGAGCACATCGGCGCGGGCCGGGTGGCCAGCCATTAGGTGCGCCATACCCAGCAGCACGATCGGCGTGGCGCTCCAGAAGCTTCCGCCGCCCATGGCTGTGGCCGCGAACTCGGCGTCGGCCCGCATCTGTTCGACTCCCTCACGGCACAGCAGCGCCCGTATCAGCGCCAGCCACGGCTCGATCGAAGGGCTCCCATCGGGCAGGTGCGCGCTGGCTGCTGCCCGTTCGGCGATCTTGGCCCACCGGTCGGCGTCCACCGCTTTCCCCGTCACCGCGGACAAAGCCGCTGCCAGTACCGCCACCGCAGGGTATTTCGCTATGTCCCCGTGGTCTTCGAGCCACCGAAACCAGCGCTCGACCGTCGCGGCCCGGCCTTGCTGGTAGGCCGCGAACGCCAGCGCGCCGATCAGGTTGGCCGCGGCGTCCACGTCGCCTGCTGTCATCCGGTATCCCAGTGCCTCCCCGGGCGACCCATCGCGTTCGTACCATTCCGCGGCCCGCCGGTTAAGAACAGGCACCAAGGCAGGCTCCCGGCGGCGCAACTGCGCCAGCAGCATGTCGCGGAACAGGTGGTGATAGCGGTACCACTCGCCTTCCCGGTCCAGCGGCACCAGCAGCAAGTTCGACTGTGCCAACTCGGCCAGCGTCGCGCGGGATCCAGGCTGGTCCAGCACCGCCTCGCACAACGGCCCGCACAGCCGCTCCAGCACCGCGGTCTGGGTCAGGAACTCCTGCTGCCGCCGGGGGATCCGGGACAGGAACTCTGACTCCATATAGTCGTGGACGAACCGGTCGCCGCCGCTGAAGGACACCGCTGCGCGCGGCAGCGGGCCACCCTCCCGCAGGTAGAGGGCCGCCAGATACAACCCCACCGGCCACCCCTCGGTCCGGCGATACAGTTCCGCCGCGCCATCCTCGCCTAGCGTGATGCCCGCACCGCGGAGCAGTGCCGACGCTTCCTCGGGGGTGAGCGACAGGTCGCTGGCGACGATCTCCAGGATCCGGCCCTCAGCGCGCAACCGCCCCGTTCGCAGCGGGAGCCTAGTCCGCCCAGCCAGCGCCAGCCGGGAATTTTCCGGCACGTGTTCGGCGAGCAGCGACACCGCTGCCCGGCATTCCCGGTTACGCAACACATGCACGTCGTCCAGGACCAGCACCACCGGCGAGGTCATCGACCAGAACGCCGCGCAGAGCCTCGGCAGGACCGAGCCGGGCACTGAACTGCCCGGCGAGGCCAGCGCGTCGAATACCCGCTCGCCGATCGGCTGAACCGCGTCAAGCGCTTCCGCGACGTAACTGAGGAAAACCTTCGGGTCGTTATCTGCCTCATCGACCGACACCCAGGCAAAGGACTCCGCGCTGCGCTCGGCCCACTGCGCCAGCAGCGTCGTCTTCCCGTAACCGGCCGGCGCCACCACCGAGACGATCGGCCCCGGACCACCCTCCGCCAGCCGCTCGATCAGCGAAGAACGCTGGACAATCCCCAGCCGCATAAGCGGGCGCTGCAGCTTCGACGCAACAGGTTCGAACCCCTGCCTGCCCCCGCGCTGCCTCTGGTCGACATGCTCACGCACATCACTGTCACCCATACCCGGCAGCCCCCCTCAAACCCTGCCGTTACAGCATCACCGAAGCGTTCACCCAGGTCAAGCGCAACGCCGGACCCGTCAGTCACGCCCGGGCACCCAGCGCCGTACCGGGCACGGCCTATCCGCGCACACTCGCAAATGAGGCAGGAATACCCCAGATGCCAGAAGCGGCATCCACAACGAGAGGGTCATGACTGCCCCTATCTGGCGGCCGCGCTGCCAGCTGGGACCCGGTTGGGGCGGGTGCGGGGGCGCAGCAAGCCTTGATGGCCGGATCTGAACCGGCGACCCCTTGACCTGGAGGAAAGCTCACCCGAGTCGGCGGGGAAGGTGCGCCGCCAGCACGCGGACGCGCTGATACCAGTTATCGCTGGTCAGCATGCCTGAACGGCGGGACACGCTACTTCGCTTGATCGGTGCGATGGATGG
>Ga0126370_10001281_pt1 | contig 11380 bp, 12 predicted proteins | sample PanSoiMetaPlot_3_FD_92586 | JGI IMG/M metagenome (GOLD analysis project Ga0126370, IMG submission 92586) | Tropical forest soil microbial communities from Panama - MetaG Plot_3 | ecosystem: Environmental > Terrestrial > Soil > Tropical forest > Bulk soil | place: Panama | collected 2016-02-17 | reverse complement strand
TCTGGGCTGGACTTCTCCGCAACGAGTGAGCCGCGCCGGTGGATTTGGTCCTATCATTGGCGATGCCGGCAGCGCCAACGACATCGGCCGGAAAACCGCGGCGCACTGCTTCCAAAAGGTGTTGAACAAAGAAAAGTCTCTGCTGACAGATGAAATCTGCCGCACGTTCGATTGTACTTGGACGCAATTCGTCGATCGCGCTCGCGAACAACCCACGGTCATCTTTCCTAAAGTCTTCCCCATTGTTGCCAAAGCTGCCGAATCCAGCGATCTATCCGCGAAAGCCTTGCTGACAGGAGCAGCTGCGGACTTGATCGGCCAAGTCCGCGAAGTCGTCCAGCAACTTCAATTGGAGAACACCAAATTTGCCCTCGCTAAAACGGGTGGCGTTTTTGACGGCAGTGCTCTTCTCAATGAGCAATTCGACTTTTTGCTCGGTAAAGTGGTTCACAATGCCCGTCCGGGCCCGCTCCCTCGGCCAGTTGCTGAATCGGCAGCGCTCCTTGCTCGCAATGCCTTGACGGGCCCGCTGCAAATCCCTGAAAGTTAATTTATGCCCGAGTCTGTCGCAGAAGCTCGTGAACGTGCGGCCGTTGCCACCAGCGACGAACTCTCCGCGCTCGTGCATCATCCTTCCGCGGATGTCCTTCTCGCCCTGTTGGAAAATCCCGCGCTCGACGAGTCTCATCTTTGCTTGCTCCTCGAACGCAAAGACCTCCCAGGCGAGGTTCTAGAAGAAGTCGGCAAGCGCAAGCCGCTCCTGAAAAGCTATCGCGTCAAAAAAGCGCTGTGCTTTCATCCTCATGGACCGCGTCTCGCTACTCTCCGTTTGATTCGCGACCTCTATTTGATGGATCTCGTCCAGCTCGCGCTTTCGCCCGCCGTTCCCGCCGAACTGAAGCGCAACGCCGAAGAGCAACTCATCGCTCGGCTTCCGCAAATCCCGCTGGGCCAGAAAATTACTTTGGCGCGCCGCGGCCCTGCGCGCGTAGCGGGCGCGCTGCTGACCGAAGGCCATCCGCAGGTGGTCTCCGTAGTTCTGGACAATCCCTACCTGACAGAAGCGCAAATCCTGAAAACGCTTTCGCGCGAGAAACTTCCTGCTCCGATAGTTCCCGCGCTCATTCATCATCGCAAATGGTCTATCTCCTACAACATTAGAATTGCACTTCTGCGCCAGCCTTCCGCGCCGCTCGCCACCATTCTTTCTTACCTTCCGCAGCTCACCGTTTCTGACCTTCGCGAGCTCGCTGCCCCTGGGATCGTTCCTGAAACGCTGCGCCGCTACATCCAGGCTGAAGTGCAGCGCCGCCTCAGCTCCGGCGTTTCCCCCAAAGGTCCTACCTCGCTGAAACAATGAAATTGCCACGGGGTTTGGCCCTTTTGCCCTTCGCCCAAGTGACTTAACCCTCTAGGCACGATTGTCGGGAACAAAACACCCCCCTCCGGTGTCGTACGTCTTGTGGTGGTGACTCGCGTATTCTGGCAACATTGGGGCGGCGAGGCGTCTCCGGCGCCGCGGTACGTTATCCCTGGCAGGGGGTCACAGCCACGAAATGAGCTTGGGGGATCAACCATCGCGACGCTTGGAACGCCGCTGGGCCCCGCGCTACTCATTCCGCGCCAGCCTGGAAATCGAATGGGGCTCCGCCGTTTTGCGCGGCAGCACGCGGGACATCAGCTCGAACGGAATGTTTATCGAAGTACCCGACACGTTATGGGTCGGCGCAGGCTTCACCGCGCGGTTGCATCTTCCTCAGCCCGTCAAACTCGATTGCCAGGTGAAGCGTGTCGAACCCGGCCACGGCATGGGCGTCTCCGTCGCCCTCGCCGAAACCGAAAGCCAGAAAGTTTACAACGACCTTCTTTCCTCCCTCACTCCCCCCGGCCTTTGAGGCGGCTTATACTAGAGAGGACCCGTGCAGTGCCAAGAGTTGCGCGCATTCGTCTGAGCGATTGCCCGCGAACGGGTCACGTGGGGAAGCTTTGACTCGCATCATCTTTACGTCATCGGTGCCCTCAGCCTTCGCACGAATTGAGGATGTGCGAGTCGCAGCGCGCTATGAATAACATAACTCGCTGCCTGGACTGCGGTTCGCCTCGCACCGCGGACCAATGTCCCGCCTGCGGGCTCACTTCCGCGGCGGCGGAGGTAATGTTTCGCCGGCGGTTCATGAAACGCACTGGCGTGTTTCTCGCCGGGTCGCTCGCGTTTCCGTACATCAGCCAGATTTATCCGCCGCTAGACCTCGATCTGATGTTGATCTTCTTTGGCGTGACTTTTTTTGTTGTGCTGACCATCGCCATAGTTCTGGAACGGCGCGCCCGCAAACGACAGGAAATCGAAATCTTGAAGCACATCTTCTCTGGGTTCATCCTCCTGCCGTGGATTCTCGCAGCGACTCTCCTCGCGAATGGAAGGCTCGATTCGCAAAAAAACATGGTGGACATCAATGCCACAGTTTACAGTCGTTACAACATGCCGGGAGTCGTTCTGCGCATGCGCCGCCTGGTAGTTTATTCGTGGCGCAACCCGCAAAAATACGAACGGCTCGCCGTGAGTGAATTTGATTACGACCGCTTCATGCCCGGCGACCAGGTAAACGTCAGAGTCGAGCCGGGTGCGCTCGGGATTCCCTGGTGTTTCGGCGTCTACCGCCGCTGAGCACAAACCGCTTTTTCCGAACCAATTGCTCCTTCCCTACAAATAAAGCTCAATAGGCCGGCTGGCCGTTCATCTTTAACGGAATTTGGATTTGTAGAACCAAGCCGTTCTTGCCGAGGCGGAAGGACACTTGCTGCATGGGGCCGACGTCGCGCGTTTTCCATTCCGGGGTTTCCAGCGGCTCGCCGGTCTTGTCGGCGGGCGACCATTCCACGTTGTCGCCGGCGGGCTTCACCGTTTGCGGATCGATTTCGTAGACTTCTTCCTCTTTCACGTTCACCAGCAAATAGCGCTTCCACAGGCGCACGAGCAACAATCCTTTTTTCTCCGTGTGATACATGCTCCAGGATTTCGGCGCCTCGTCATTGAATTTCACAATTGCAAATTCCACCGACTTCCAGAGTTGCTTTTGTGATTGCGTTTGGGCGTGGATGTCAATTCCAGTGAAGAGCCAGAAAAATGCAACCCAAAGGCCTGCCAGGACGATTGCCAGCCCACAGGCAGGCCATCTGAGAGCTCCTTTCCCGAAAAGGCCCGCCAGCAGACCGACGGGAGCTGCGCACAATCCGAGCGGAGCAATCCAGGTAAGGAGTGATTCGGGTGATCCTCCACTACTTAGGCTAACGCTGACCAAGACGCCGAAAACAATCCACAGCAGTAACGACAGGCCCACAAGGGCAATAGCCCCTATAGCGAGATAGCCCCGCCACGCAGGCGCGCCGATCCGGGGGGATGTTCGCCACCAACGGCCGACTGCCCAGGTCAACACTCCCAGTATCGCGGCAACCAGAAAGGACCAGGTGACTATAAACGGCGGGCTCATCACTCTTTTCCTATCGTACGTCGGATCATCACGCAGCCAACCCTGCAATTAGCCAAAAAACTGTCATCAGGACAGAAAGACCGCAGGCTGGCCATCTCAACTTCCCGTTTCCGGGGAGGCTTGTTAGAAATCCAAACGGCCCCGCAAAGAATCCAACGGTAGCAACCGAGGTGCACAGCGAGTGGTCGCAAGATCCATTTCCGCTCATTTCTTCCAAGACGCCATAGACCATCATCATTAAATCCGACAAAGCAACGAGTACGGCAGCCACGATTGCTGCGTGGCTCCGCCAGGCCGGTTCTAGAATTCTGGGAGATGTCCGCCACCAGCGGTAGATCGCCCATGCCAGGATCAATCCGGGAAAAATGATGAGGGGAACATTCATGGGTCAAATACGCACCTCGCAAAGTGTACGACAATGGAGCGGCGAGTGGCGAGAATAGAGCCATATCGGGCGCAGCAAGTGAGGTCATAGAGCCCCTTGCTGTGGCGTGCGATGCAAATCCGCGAAAGTAGATTGAACCAAAATGGGAAGAAACAGGTACACCGGCAGTTTTTGTAAGAGTGGCAAACAAAGGACTTAGGGTATACGGAACGGATTCAACCCCGGGGCTGAGTGGAGAGCGCAGGGTGGACAAGACGGAATGCTTTCGGGCGTCTTTAGGTTGGTAAGGAAGACGCGGGCGAAGAAGTTTAACGCTTGAGGGAGAGCTTTCCGGTGAAGTGGGCGCGGAGAAGCTGGCGCAGGGTTTCGATTTGCGTGTGGTTGGCGAAGAAACGCTTGGGAACGACCAGGATTTGCGAGTTTGAGGGGCAGAACAGGAACATTTTGGAATCCTCGAGGGCCGACTGGAAATTGCACCAGTTGTGACGGTTGATCATTGTGGGTCCGGACGCTTCAAGCCCCGATTCGTCGAAGGAGAACTGCAATTCATTGCGGTACGCAGCGTTAGTACGAATGGCGCGAGCTGAAGACCAGTAAGTAAAAGCTGCTATATAGAAGACATAGATAGAACCGACCACGATGAAGGTGGTGGGAGTGAGCCATGTCGGGTGGAGGGCGAAAATAAGAAGGAAGGCAAAGACCATCTGAGCGGCATACCAGTAGGACTTGCGAAGAAGGAGAGTCACAAAGCCGCGATAGAGGTCATCGGCGGTCATGCGAACGCGGATGGTAAATCGCGAAGGAGAAGCTTCGCGTGCTTCTGGCCGGGCTCCGGGGATTCCCGATGCGTCGGGACGCGCGAGGGCGCGAAGCCGTTCGAGGTCGCCAGGCGCCAAACAACGCTTGGGAATGACGTTCCTCTGCGAGGTGGACGCGCGAAGAATGAACAACTGAGGAGTCTCAAGAGTGTCGTGAAGGTTGCTCCAGTCTTGCCAGCCCCAGTAGGTGGAGCCACGCATGATGATGCCAGCCGGCTCGAAGGAGTAGTGCAGCGGGCCGCTCAGCATGCGATTGGTTTTTAACGTGGATCGCGCAGCCATGTACATGAAGGCGTTAAGGGCCGCAAAGCAGAAGGAGCCAACCGTCGCAACGCTTATGAGCAAAGAGACGCCAGCGCCTGCCAGCACGCGGAGCACAACAGAGAACGTGCCGACAATTAGGATCAAACGAAGCTGGCGCCAGACGATGGTGCGTTCGGCGCGGTAAAGGTCGATGGGTTGGAGCTGAACGTCAACCTCGACAGCCGAAGATGCGGGCCGAACGGGAGCCGGCGGTGGAGCGACCATTGTGGGCATGGGCGATTTCTCCTGTTGTTGAAGACAGGATAGGGCTATAGCTGAGCGGCAGCAGGATCGAATGGCGCTGCTTTGCCCATGGGGTTAGCTGAACCAAAGGACAGCCTCACAGTCGGAGCGGGAAGAGGCTTGGCCCAGGCTTGCGGGGATTGTGAGGAGGGCGCGAACATAGAAAGTACGCTAATTCTTGAATGGGAGACGTTATGGGAGAAATGCTTCAACTGAAGCGGCCGGACGGGAAGACCTGTCCCGCTTATTTCGCGGCCGCCAAGAAAGCCAATGCGCCGGGTTTTGTGTGCATTCAGGAGTGGTGGGGATTGAACGAGCAGATCAAGAAGACGGCGGATCGTTTGGCGCAAGCAGGATACCGGACGCTCGTTCCGGACTTGTATCGCGGCAAGCTGGCCACTGCCGCTGATGAAGCAAAGCACTTGATGGCGAATCTCAATTTCCCGGAAGCGGCAGAGCAGGACATTCGCGGAGCGATTCAGCACCTCAAGCAGGCCTCGAAGAAAAAGGTTGCCGTGGGCGGGTTTTGCATGGGCGGTGCGCTGACGCTTCTGGCGGCGCTGTGCGTGCCGGAAATGGATGCGGGCGCGTGCTTCTACGGCCTTCCGCCACTGGAACCTGCAGAGTTCAAGAAGATTAAGGTCCGACTGATCTGCCACTTTGCGAATCAAGACGATTGGTGCACTCCGGCCAAGGTGACGGAACTCGAGAACATGCTGAAGCAGTCGAAATCAAAATTCGAGATGTATCGCTACGACGCGAAGCATGCGTTCATGAATGAAATGCGGCCGGGTGTCTATCACGCGGAGGCGGCGAAGCAGGCTTGGGATCGGACGCTAAGCTTCGTGAAGAAAGCTCTGGCTTGAGCGAAGGAAAGGTGTAACGAAGTAAGGGAGTAAAACTGCGGCCAGAGATTTATTCGGAGCCAGCGTCCGCTTCGGGGACGTCTTCGCGTGTGAGGGATTTGAGTTGGCGGCGGATGACGTCGGCGGAGAAGCCTGCGCGAAGAAGGCTGCGATAGAGGGAGGCGAGCTTGCGTTCATCAATTTCGCCGCGTGATGCGCGGAGCTTGCGTTCGATGCGCTGGCGAACTAGGGCGGCTTCGTCGGTTTGCTGGGCGGACTCTTCGATGGCGGACTCGATGTGGCGGTCGGGAACGCCGCGGGCGCGCAGGTCGCGGGCGATGCGGAATTTGCCTTGCTTGCGGGATTCAGTGCGGTGGCGCGTGAACTGCTTAGCGTAGCGCGCATCGTCGATGTAGCCATTTTGCTTGAGCCGCGCCATGACGTTTTTTACGAGTGTAGAGTCTTCGCAGCGGCGCTCGAGGGCCTGCTTCATTTCGTGGACGGAATGCGCGCGGCGCATGAGGATTTTGATGGCGGCGTCGTAAAGGGCGGATTCGGAATTGAGCTGGCGGGGCTTGGGGAACACAGGAAAAAGATGAAGTAAAGACGTAAGGAAGTAAAGAACTAAAGCAGAAAGCAGAAAGCAGAAAGCAGAAAGCAAATCCCTGCCCCCTTTGGGACGACAGGACGCGGAGGAGCGACAGCTATTCGCCGGCGGGTTTGGCGCCAGGGACACGGCCTTTTAGGAGCTTGATTTGGCCGTTATGGTTGGATTCGTGTTCCGCGACGTGGAACCATTTGCAGTAATTGTTGGTGGGTCCCCAGCCCCAGTTTCTGTCCACGGCCATGAGCCACTTGTCATCGCGCTTGCGAAATTCGGCAAGAGTTTTTTCGCGGGTCTCTCTGAGGAGATTCAGATAGTAGTCCAGATTGTTGCCTTTGATAGCCTTGCGCGCGGGTTCGTCCAGGCCGCCGGCCACGTCCCATTTTTGCTTTATGCTGTCGGACCATGCGTTCCACTTGAGACCATCGAAGGTGTTGAGCTGGAAAAACGTTTCGATGGCAGCCAGATGCATGAGCAGAGCCCCGATGCGGTTGGCTTTGGCGTCGAGCAGGAAGTCGAGCTGCTCGTTGGAGAGGCCTTTGGCGGACATCAGAACCTGTGAGCGTGTGAACGCCATCATGGATGTAAGCGTGCCGATTTCTGGAGTGAAGCCCTTCTTGGGGCCGACAATGGTGTCGGATTCGTCCGCTGGCGCGGCGTCGGAGGTAGCCGTCAAGAGGGGAGCGGAGACGGCAAACGCTGTGGCGGTTTTCAGAAAAGCTCGGCGCGTGGGCCAGCAGTCGCAGGGAGTGAACGCGGTCATGGGGGCCTCCGGCTGAAGAATTTAACACACAGAGGGCACAGAGAAGAGAACGAAACGCAGAGGCGCAGAGGATGCAAAGAAGATGAAGTGGCGAACACATCGGATGCAGAAAGGAATATCCGTGCAAGGCCTAATAGGATTTCAATGGCTAAGCCACTTCTACAGGTAATCGCACCTGAATATCTTGTCTCCAGCTGACCCAGGCGTCTTCAAGACGCTGGCGCTAACACAAAACCCCAAAATAATCCGGGGCGAATCTTGAATTTCCATTTCCCGGAGTCGATTCTGAGTCGTAAAGGATCGATTCTTATGCCCTTAAAAACGCAGACCCATGCTCCAGCCGGCCAGAAGGTGGCCAAATTCGTGGAGCGCCACGGTTAGGAAATTAATCAGGAGGAATCCGAATGGAAGGAGCAGAGTAGTCAGATTCTCGGTCATCACGATTGCTGCGACTACAGCCAAGAAAGGAGCGGCGAAACGTCCGGTTATTCTCTCAGAATCCTGTTCTGGCAATGGTTGCAAGAGGTCGAGAATTGGAGTTGCCGAAGTTTGGCCCGTTGGTTTCGTCATGCGAGGTCTGCCATAAGGTGTCCTTCTACGCGCCAGCGACATCGGGAGAACGCGGCGTGACGAACAGAAAGACGAAAAGGCCTTTCAAAGAGGCGAGGGCGAGAACAACGCCGATGGCAAAACAGGGAGCCCACGGAAGCCAGTTGGATGGGCCGCGATCGAGCATGGCGACAGAGGGATCCAGTGGGTCATAAATGACGGGCACGAAAGAGCCAAGGCCTGCGCGGGATGACGAACCTTTCCATTCCTGAACGCGAAATACGCGATCGTTCGCGGTGAACTCTATGAGAGGTTCGTAAATGGTCGAGTAGGAGGTGCTGCCGGAGCTAGATTGATTGGAAATGACCGCAGGCTTTAGGTAGACGATGGTTCCTTGCGTTCGAGCGCTGCGGAAAAGGAGGCGGGCATGCACTTTGCCTGTGCCGAAGCCGAAGCTCAGGAAGATTGCCGCGGCGAGAAGTTGCGGAATAAAAATGTAGCGCGAAATTCTTTCGCGGTTAGCAAGCAGCCACGCGACTTGTTCCTGAGGAAACGGCATGACAGGCGCCTCGTCAAGAGACGGCACAGACTGAAGTCTGTGCTAACGGCGGGATAGACCCGCCGCTGCAACTACTTGCGGGCGAAGCGCCTTGCACCGACAGTTGCATATCAGTTCTAGGGCGGTTCATTTGAGCTAGTTGGGGTTGGTTTGGGCGGACTGGAGGGATTGGGTGCGTTGCTCCAGTTTGGCGGCTTCGTCGTTGCGGCCGAGTTGGCGGAGGGCTTTGGCTTCCGCGGTGAGGTCGCGGACGAGGTACGGGCTGTCGGGGCCGAATTGCTTTTCGGCGATCGCGACAATGCGGGCATGGCAGGGAGCGGATTTGTCGGGCTTGCCCCATTGATCGTAGAGATAGCAGAGACTGCCGAGAGCCATGCCCATGTGAAGGTCCTGCTCGCCGTAAGTGTTTTCGTAAATGTGTAGCGCGCGGAGCATGGTGGATTCGCTTTTGGCGAAGTTCTGCTCCTTCTGGTAAACGGCGGCCAAGCCGCGCAAGACATCGGCGACAGCGCTGCTGTCCTCGCCGTAGGCGTTCTCATTCAATTCAAGAGCGCGGGAAAAGAAGGCCTCGGCTCCAAGAAAATCATTTTGCTGCGCCGCAACTAATGCGAGGTTCTGCAATGGCATGGTGATCATGGGGTTTTTCGGGCCGTAAAGCCTTTCGGACAGGGCAAGCTGGCGTTTATAGTTATCAACCGCGCCTTTCCAGTCCAAGCGCCACGCGTAAACGGTTCCCAGGGCGCCGACAGCTTCTGGGAGGCGGGCGTCCGGCGGCTGAATTTTCTCGGCAATCGCGACAGCCTGTTTGGCGAAAGTCTCTGCGTCGTTCAGGCGTTTTTCCTTCATGGCTTGCTGCCCGGCTTCCATGGCGTCATGGAATTTTTCGCCGAGGCCCGCGGTCGAGCTTTTAGCGCGCAATGCGATTTCGAGCTTAGCGGCCTCGGCAGATTTGCCAGTGGAGCGCAAATCAGCGAGATGCTGCTGGGAGCGCTGCTGAGCATTGGCATATTTGCGTTGGGCCTCATAGTAAAGCTGGGGGACGCCCGGCTTGAGAGGAGGCTCGTCGAGGGCGGCTTGATGGAAGTTTTCCATGGCGCCGAGCCAATCGCCCTTCTTTTCCAGGGCAGAAGCGAGATCGAGCCTCGCTGGAATTTTCTTCGGGTCAACGGAAAGGGCTTCGCGATACTCGGCGATCGCGGCATCGCGGTTGCCGGAGGTTTCGAGTGCTTGCCCGAGAAGATCGTGATTGCTGGCATTCGCAGGGTCTGCCTCGACGGCTTGCTTAAACTCGGTGACGGCGGCAGCGTAGTCCTTTTTCATGACTAGCATGCGGCCGACATCAGTATGAGATTCGTCGACAGAAGGATCGAGTTTCAACGCGATGCGGTACTCCTCTAAAGCCTCGTCGTACTTCTTATTGCTTTCCAGAATGCGTCCCAAGCCGGAGTGCGGGCCGGGCGAGGCAGGGTCGACTTTAGCGGCGGTTCGATATTCCTGCTCAGCCTCCAGCATTCTGCCGGTTTGCATGAGCGCGTTGCCCAAGCATTGATGACAGAAGGGCCAATCGGGAGCGAGCGCGGCGAGTTCGCGGAATTCGAGGACGGCTGCAGCGGGATCCGTATGCATCAGAGCGTTGCCGAGATTTTGGCGAACATCCAGTCTCTTGGGGTCGAGGCGCTTTGCTTCGCGGTATTCGCGGATGGCAGAGACATAGTCGCCTTTGTTGCCATAAGCGACGCCGATGTTGTAATGCGTGTTGGCGTTAGACGGTTCCAGCGTCAGGGCTTTTTTGTATTGCTCGGCGGCGCCTTGAAAATCATGGAGGTTATCCAGGACTCCGCCCAAGGCCGCGTAGGCGCGAGCGTAGTCCGGCTTGCTGCGAATGGAGGCCTGGAGTTCGGCCTTGGCGGCTTCGAATTTTCGCATGTCGCTCAGGACGAGTCCGGCATTGAGGTGAGCTGAGGGGTTGTTGGGATTCTCGGCGAGGGCCGCCTTCGCTTCGCGGAAGGCGTTATCTGTGTCACCAACGTCGTAGTATGCGGCGCTAAGCCTGGTATGGAGCTGCGGAAAATCGGGATCTTCGCGGAAAATTTCGGAATAAAGCGCTCCTGCCTCGTCATAGCGTTCCTGGTCCAGGAAGATCATGCCCATGACGAAGCCGGCTTCTGATTTTCCAAAATCGTTGGTGACGGCGGCAGTCAATTCAGCGGTGGCTTCGTCGAGCTGCTTGGCATGAAGCATTTTTCCCGCGGTGCTGAGATGCTGAAGAAGGGAAGAATTTTCGGGGCTGTTCGCCTGCGTGCGGGGAGTGATCTTTGCGGTGGACAACGCAGCAAGGACTTTTGCGTCGGCGCCAGCCGTTGTGAGGAGAGTCTTGTAGTTTTCGTCGGGAGTGAAGGTGAGGCCGCGCGTCTGGATTTCGCTGACTGTGTTTTCAGGAAGGCAGTCGCCAGAGACGAGAGCGAGGAGTTCACTTTTGCTGAGCGGACGTGGAGCGGCGCTGGAAGGAGTTGCAGCGAAGAACACGAAAATAAGAAATGCGAGAGCGAACAGTGACAAACGCAGCGTTGGCTTTTGCATCGGGCCCCCTTGTTGTAGACGAACTGGCTTGCGAACTCCTACTTGGGTCAGAAAAGCGGCAGCCCTTCGAGGCTCAGGGTAAACAAGGCTGCCTTACTCCAAAAGCCTCATCTCTGAAGGGATGAGCTACAACTACTTGCGGGCGAAGCGCTCGAAATCGGCCATCTGGCGCTCCATTTCCTCGCGGGCGGCGTCGGAAGCGGAGCGGATGCCCTGGATGCGCAGCTTGAACTCGTCGGCGTT
>Ga0126370_10001278_pt1 | contig 11399 bp, 7 predicted proteins | sample PanSoiMetaPlot_3_FD_92586 | JGI IMG/M metagenome (GOLD analysis project Ga0126370, IMG submission 92586) | Tropical forest soil microbial communities from Panama - MetaG Plot_3 | ecosystem: Environmental > Terrestrial > Soil > Tropical forest > Bulk soil | place: Panama | collected 2016-02-17 | reverse complement strand
GTTGTTCTGGCTCGAAGGCCAGGCCCAGCCAGCCAATGACAATGACATGAATTGGGCGATTGCTTACATTGTCGATCCGGACTACCTGAAGATCATGAAAACGCCGCTGCTGGCCGGTCGTTTTTTCAGCCCGCAAAATGATGAGCACTCGCCCACGGTGGTTGTGGTCGATGAGGTCTTTGCGAAGAAGTTCTTTCCCGGGCAGGACGCTATTGGAAAAAGAATCCATCTGAAAACTGGAAACCAATTAGCGGAGATCATCGGCGTCGTCGCCCACGTCAAGCAGTGGGGCCTGGATAGCGACGATACGCAGCAGTTGAGAGCTGAGCTCTACATTCCGGAGGTCCAAATGCCCGACGACTATATCAAGTCCGTAAGTTCGACGGGCTTTGTGGTTCGGGTGGCCGGAGATCCGGCAGCTTCCTTCGGCTCCGTCCGCCACGTGGCTCAGGAAATGAGCGATCAGCAGGTGATCTATGGCGAAGAAACTATGGAGCAAGTAGTTTCTCGCTCAATTGCGAGTCATCGATTCTTGATGATTCTGCTGGCAGCATTCGCAACTCTGGCCGTTATCCTGGCCGGCGTTGGAATCTACGGCGTTGTTTCTTACGTGGTCGGTCAACGCACGCACGAAATCGGCGTGCGCATGGCCCTCGGGGCCCAAAGGACCGATGTGCTTCGGCTGATCCTGGGTGGGGGTGCGCGGCTGGTCCTGAGCGGGATTGTGCTCGGAGTTCTTGGAGCCGCCGCTCTGACCAGAGTGATGGCAGCTCAGTTGTTCATGGTTTCTGCCAGCGATCCTCTCACGTTCGTGGCCGTATCATTGCTCCTGCTGTTCGTCGCATTGATGGCTTGTTACGTTCCGGCGCGACGGGCTGCAAATGTAGATCCTACGGTGGCGCTGCGATACGAGTGAGCACAGTCATTTTCCGCCAGATCTCTGGTCGGGTACGGACTGTGTCTAGATTCCCTTGGGACTTCGGCAACTTCTTCTGATATTTCGATGACGCTGATTGGCCGCTCTAATTGCGTCAAATCCAGTCCCAAAACAGGTAATCGTGTCAGGGCCGGGGCTGCCCGGATGTTTATAGAATTCACAACGAGGCGAACTCTATGTCTGTTGTGGATGCAGTTTTGCGCTTGTTGAAGAAGGAAGAAGAGCGATTAGACAAAGAACTATCGGGGATCACCGCTGCTATCACCGCCTTTGGCAAAACATACGTGAGCGGCAAAAACGCGCAGAGGTTCTCCGCACGTCGGGCGCGAATCGCGGTTGTTCCGAAAGCGCGATCGGCAAAGGCCCGGAAAACGGGAAAGGTGGTTCCGATAAAAAGCAAGCGCACGTTATCGGCGGCTGCGGGGAAGAAGGTCACACCGGCGCAGAAGGCCAGATCGGGAAGGGTAAGAGCGGCGAAGAAGAGTGCTTGATCACTCGCGCCTTGGCACAGAATTGGTGTTGCATCAGTTCAAAACGCCAAGTCAAGAAGTTCCGCCCTCCTGTGCAGGTGCAGCGTCGCACCGCTGTTTGAACTCTACTTTGCCCGCGGCATAATCATTCACCAAAGCAAACAGGTCGCTACTCTTGAGATTCTTGTTGGAATCTCGGGTGGTGGTGCACCCCTTCTTGCGAAAAGACAGGACCTGCCGTTGGCGGCTATAAGATAACGTGCGCCGATTCTCAACGGCTGACAAATTACTGAAAAATCTGTTGTGAACATTGTGCTTCGTGCTGCATGCGGCGATGATGTCGCTTTCGCGTGCAATTTGTACTTCGAAAGGATGCGTGAAATCATCGAATGTCAATTCGGCTGGGACCAGAGAAGATGAACACCAGTTCTAGATGACCGCAGGCCCGAAGTAAGCTCGCGGGCGGCGAAGCTTTTTCGGCACGAATGGCTGGGTTGTTGAAAAGAGACTATTCTTGTGCGCGGGTACCGCGCTCTCATGAGAAAACTGATATGGCTGTTCTTAGTGTTTGCAACCTTCTGTGCTTTGATCGCGAACGCGCAACCGGAGCAACAGTCCAGACTCTGGAAGGCTCAGTGGATAACTTCTGCAAGTGCTTCTGAACGCGATCTGGCCATTGTTCACTTCCGCAAGACCATCAATCTTGCCGCGCAACCGGCGCACTTCGTTGTCAATGTCAGCGCCGATAACCAATTCGTTCTTTATGTGAACGGTCATCGAGTGGGCAGCGGACCAAGCCGCGCGGACTTGGCTCACTGGCGATATGAGACTTACGAACTGGCGCCGTTTCTGGTCAAGGGCAGCAACGTTCTTGCCGCTACGGTTTGGAACTTCGGCGCTCACGCCGCCGTAGCGCAAATGGGCGATCGCATTGGCTTCGTTCTGCATGGAAATTCTGAAGAGGAACGCATCGCCGATACGAACTCCACTTGGGACGCGGAGCAGGCGACAGGCATCGACATCCTTCCCGCGGATGTAGGGGATTTTTACTATGCGGCCGAACCGGGAATCACCTTGGATGCTTCCAAGTTCGATTGGTCCTGGAACGCGGCGTCGCCGGAACACCAGGAATCATGGAGCAAAGCTGTGCCCTTGAGCGCAGGGGCTCTTCGCGGCCAGAGCGACGCCCCCAACAGTTGGCAACTCGTCGCTGACCCGCTTCCGCCGATGGAAATGAAATTGGAACCTGCGGGCACTGTGGTCCGTGCCATAGGAATTCCGGCACCAAGCGAGTTTCCGAACGCTGCATTCACGATCCCGATGCACACTAATGCTAGCGTCCTTCTGGACATCGGGCATCTGACTACTGCGTATCCGGCATTGATTGCGAGTGGCCTTGGCGCAACCATTCGTCTCACATATGCCGAAGCGCTTTTGGACAAAGACGACGAAAAAGGAAACCGCAACGAAATCGAAGGCAAACACATTCTCGGTCTTGTCGACGAGTTCTTGCCGGGCTCGACCTCACACGAATTTATGCCGCTCAGCTGGAGAACTTGGCGCTACCTGCAGATCGATGTGCAGACTAAAGATCAGCCTGTGACGATTGAAGGGATGCGTAGTTGGTTTACCGCCTATCCTTTCACAGAGAAAGCGTCGTTTCAGTCAGACGATACATCGCTTGTTCCTATCTGGCAGATTGGCTGGCGCACCGCTCGGCTCGACGCGCATGACACTTACATGGACACACCATACTGGGAGCGGCTGCAGTATATCGGCGACACTCGCTTGCAAGCGCTCATCTCGTACACCGTCGCAGGCGACGATCGTCTTGGCCGCCAGGCGATTGAAGCGTTCAATGACTCGCGCATTCCTGACGGGCTCACGCAGAGCCGGTATCCTTCTTCGCTCGTGCAGATGATTCCGACCTTTTCTCTGCTTTGGGTTGGGATGGTTCATGACTTCTACATGTATCGCGACGATCCAGAGTTCGTTCGCCGTCAGATCCCTGGCACGCGTGCGGTTCTCGATTGGTGGCTCCGCCGCCAGCGTCCAGATGGTCTGGTTGGAAGAATCGAGTGGTGGCCTTTCGTGGACTGGGGCAAGGACTTTGAGGGCGGTGTGCCACCTCAAGATGAAAGCGGCGGCTCTTCGGTTCTCACCCTGCAGTTCATCGAAGCTCTGCGCTACGCCGCGGAACTTGAAGATGCGTATGCCGATCGGCATATGGCTGAAGACTACCGACGAGCCGCAGACCGCGCGGCTCAAGGCATTCGCAAGACATGCTGGAATCAGCAGTACGGACTTTTAGCAGACACGCCCTCACAAAAGCATTTCAGTCAGCACGCCAACATTCTGGGCATCTGGCTTAATGTTATTTCGGCCGACCAGCACAAGAGAGTGCTCACGAAGATTCTCTCCGCAAGCGATCCAGGATTCACGGCAACAGGTCCGGTTCCGGCGATGACTGCTGCAACTTATTATTTTCGCTTTTATCTGGCTCGCGCATTGGAGCAGGCCGGGATGGCGGACGACTATCTCCGCCTGCTCAAGCCCTGGCACGACATGGTCGCCCTTGGGTTGACTACCTGGGCCGAGAGTCCGGAACCTACACGGTCTGACTCCCACGCCTGGAGCGCGCACCCCAACTACGACTTGCTGACGATCGTGGCCGGGATTCATCCGAAGTCTGCGGGTTTCGGGAAAGTGCTCATCGAACCCCATCTCGGCGGCCTCAAGCAGGTTCATGCGACGTTGGCCACCACGAAGGGCTTGGTGGCAGTGCAATACGCCCGAGGCACGGGGGGAGTTGCGGCAGAAGTCAATCTCCCACAAGGTGTCTCGGGAGAATTGGTCTGGAAGCGCCGCAAGATACCTCTCCATCCCGGCACGCAGAACTTGAGTCTACGGTGACTTTTTCAGGGATTCACGTGGGGGGATCAGTGACTAACACAGCGGGAGTTCCCACCCTTCGAAAACGCCGAAGAGTGGGGCCTCCAGCGATTCTTGATGGTTGGGTCTAGTTCGGAGTAACGTCTTGCAAGCTCGTTCGAGTTGCTCGCCAGTTCACATGGGGAGAAGCTAGCATGTGCCCACTTGGACAGGATCTTCGCTTTGCCTGTCGTCAGCTGCGGAAATCACCCGGGTTTACCTTCACTATCGTTTTGACTTTGGCGCTTGGGATTGGTGCGACAACCGCCATCTTCTCGCTCGTGCAGGGAGTGCTGCTGCGTCCGCTGCCGTTCAGTCGACCGGACCGGCTCGTTCTGTTGGGAGATCACCTTGGAGATAACCCAAGTACTCCCGTCACTGCTCGTGAGATCGCAATATATGCGAGTGCCACCGAAGCATTCTCCGGCACCGGCGGATTCATCGACGCAAGCTATGAACTCTCCGGGGGAGCCACGCCGGAGCGAGTGAACGCTGCACGATTCACATCGAGTGTTTTCCCTACGCTTAGTGTCTCTCCCATTCTCGGACGCACGTTTACTAAGCAGGAAGATGAGGGACACGAACCCGTGGCCGTCATCAGTTACGGCTTGTGGGTAAGTCGTTATCACCGTGATCCGCATGTTCTAGGCAGTGCGATCGTCCTTGATCGCAAGGCCTACTCGATCATCGGTGTGATGCCTCGCAGCTTTGCTTTTCCTCCGCAGGACGGATTCGACCAGGCGCAGCTTTGGGTGCCCATGAGCCTGACAGCAGACGAACTTTCTGATGAGCATGCAGGCTTCTGGGGATACCAGATGATCGCGCGCCTTAGAGATGGCGTGAGTCTCGGGGAAGCTGCAGAGGACGCTGATCGCGTAGCCCAGCAGATCATGCACAGTCTGCAGGAACACAATCGCCCGATGCACATCCGCGGTGATGTCACATCATTACTCGAATATGAGGTGTCGGAAGTTCGTCCGTTGCTGAGAGTCTTGTTTCTGGCTGTCTCTGTTGTTCTGCTCATTGCATGCGCGAACGTGGCAGGACTGCTGTTGGTCCGGGCCATACGACGCCGCAACGAATACGCGGTTCGTCTCGCGTTGGGGGCGAGTTCGGGAGCAATCATTCGGCAATCAGTGTTTGAAGGATTTCTGCTTGGAGTCAGCGGCGCCTTGTTGGGGCTGGCACTCGCTTCAACCGGTGTACGCATCGCTTTGCGCGCGATGCCTGATTCGATGCCGCGCGTAGATTCCATCGCGATCGACGCAACCGTCACTGGGTTTGCAGTTCTGCTCGCACTCGCAACCGGCGCTTTCTGCAGCCTCGCACCCGCGTTCGCCGCACTTCGGACCGACCTGGTCGAGAACCTCAAGCAAGGAGTCCGGACCGGTACGGGAGGCTCAAGTCATACCTGGCTGCGCTCAACACTCGTCGTCTCGGAAATTGCGGTCGCCCTGGTGCTGCTTATTACTTCAGGCGCCTTTCTCCGGAGCTTCCAAAAAATGCGTGCTGTTGATCCGGGCTTTCATCCCGAACATGTTCTGGTCGGTGAGTATCAACTACCTCTGAGGCAATATCCGAGCAGCGATTCTGCGGACGCGTTTAACCGTGAAGTCATGTCGAGGTTATCAAGCAAGCCGGGAGTCGTTGCCGTCAGCATTACAAGCGCGGCGCCCGCAAGCGGTGCGTATCCGAAGACGGCATACACCGTCGAGGGACAGTCTTTCGACAATTGGAAACCTGAATTTGCCGCATTCGGAATGATCTCCGGAGACTATTTTCGAGTGATGGGTATGCCGCTGATGGATGGTCGTTACTTCACGGAAGATGACCACTCCGGCTCGCCCCTCGTTGTGATCGTGAACGAGTCCATGGCGAAACACTGCTGGCCGGGTCAGCGGGCTGTCGGACAGCGCATGCATCTCGGCAGCCCGAAGATGAAACGACCCTGGGCAACCGTGGTTGGAGTGGTTCCTGATATCAACATGGGTTCGCGCGACGAGCCTAGCGGTCAACAGTGGTATGTACCAGCCAAGCAAGTTTCTACCTTGGACGGCTCGGGCGTCATAACAAACCTCGCTGAACCCGCCGGAGGATACATCGTGGTGCGTACTGCGCTTCCTCCGGAGCAGATGACCCACACTTTGCGGGCGACTGTTGCTGAAATCGATCCGTTGCTTGCGCTGCAACAAGTGCAGACCATGACTGACGCGATCTCGAGCGTCGAGGCGCCGCGGCGATTCAATACCGCGCTCATCACGAGCTTTGCTCTAGTTGCTCTTCTGCTGGCACTCACGGGAATTTATGCGGTGGTTGCTTTCTCGGCCTCGCTGCGCACACAAGAGATTGCGATCCGGATCGCTCTGGGCGCCCAGCGCTCGCGAATTGCAGTGCTGGTACTGCGCTCCGGCGCAAAGCTGGCGCTGATCGGATGCGGTCTAGGCCTGCTCGGTGCGCTTGCGGTGTCGAGGGTGATTGGATCGTTCCTCTTTGAAGTTAGTGCCACGGACCCGGTGATCTATTTCGCAGGTGTGGTGATGATGATGGCCACCGCGGTTGTCGCATCGACGCTTCCCGCTAAGCGCGTCGCGTCCGTGGATCCGATTGTGGCGCTTCGGTCGAGCTAGACTCCAGCAACGACGTTCTCGGCCTTACTCACGCAGACTGTGTTTCCACCCTTCGAAAACCGCGATGGGTAGGGCAGCCTGCGCGAAGCTCGCGCTTCCGATCATGGATGCTAGAATGATTCAGGTCAGGTATCGGTCTCACGCGACGTACTCCCGCCAACCCCGCCAGGTCCGGAAGGAAGCAACGGTAACGGGCTCTTGCGTGTGCAGTGAGTCCCCGGTACCTGACTATTTTTTCCACAGCTGCAACTTCGCCCGGTTCGCCAACCTCTGATTACCGAGTTTTACATTCCTTTTACGAGTCTTTTCGCAGGAAACGCAGTTCCGAACCATCTATAGAAGTAAGGCGTAGTCGAGTACATTTTTTGTGCCACCAAGGAGAATCATGAGCGCTCGTGGGACCTCCCCTCAGTTCACACCGCATGTCACGATTCGGGTTTCGGGCAAGTTGTTTCAGGGACATCTCGCGTATCTCGATCAATTAGTGCAATCGGCAGCAGAGTGCAAGTTATGGCCAGTATTGAGCCTTTCATCTCTAGAAGAGCTTGACCGAGAAGCACTGTCGTACCTGATAGAAGGGGAAAATCGGGATTTCGGAATTATTTCGTGCCCGAGCTTCATTCGCGAACGGATGGAGCACGAAAAGTACCGCTCCGCTGCGTGATCTCGTCACTTCTTCGCTTACCCAAGAAGGTTTCCTCCGTCTAGAATCACGAAGCCAGACGGAGGAAGTACCGGTGAATCAATGTCTCAGAGTAGCGATGTTATGTGTTGTAGTGGCTGCGAGCCTTCGTTCTGCCACGGCTCAGGCTGGCAAATTGAATCTGCTCGATGTGCCCGAGTTCGTTCGTGACTGGCAAATTTCGAAGCAATTCACGATGGAAGTTGCGCAGGCGATGCCTGCGGAGTATTACGGCTTCAAGGCGACGCCGGAAGAGATGAGCTTTGGAGAGCAGATTGTCCACATCGCTGGGGCCAACGTGTTTCGCTTCAAACAGATCATTGGGATCAAGCCTCCGTTTGACTTCGATCCGGCAAAGCCAGGGCCAACGGACAAAGAGACTTCCCTCAAGCTGCTGGAGCAGTCCTTCGATTATGTGCTCGATGTCTTACCGAAGATTACTCCAGAGCAACTCCAACGCACGTGGAATATTCCGTCGTGGAAAGGGCGCACCCAGCCCGATGGCAGGGCGATGATCATGAACATGTTCGTTCATACCGCGCACCATCGGGCGCAATGCGAGGTGTATTTGCGGCTGAAGGGAATCAAGCCGCCGGACTATACCTTCTGATGAAGCTCGAAAATCAACTGATTAACGATCCGGGTTAGACATTCGGGCCGCAATCCTTCAAAATACTGGGTTTCACAATCATCTGGAGCCCTGCATTGACTACGCCGACTCGCGCCAAAATTACCGCGCTTGGCACCTACGTTCCGCCACGAGTTCTTACCAACGCCGACCTCGAGAAAATGGTCGATACCACTGACGAATGGATCCTTGAACGCGTAGGTATCCGGCAACGCCATATTGCTGACAAGGGCGTGGGCGCCAGCGACCTGGCGGTTGAAGCTGTAAAGAATCTGCTTGAGTCTCATCCAGTCGATCTTCAGGAAGTGGATCTTATCGTGGTTGGAACGGTGACCCCGGACATGATGTATCCGTCCACCGCCTGTCTGGTTCAACACAAACTGGGGATTCACAATACCTGGGGTTTCGACGTCTCTGCTGGCTGCTCGGGCTTTGTCTATGCCTTGAACACAGGTGTGAAGTTCGTGGAGTCGGGCCAGTACAAGAAGGTGCTGGTCATCGGGTCGGACGTGAATTCCTCGATGACCGACTACACGGATCGAGCGGTGTGCATCATCTTCGGTGACGGTGCCGGTGCGGTTCTGGTGGAGCCGTCGCAAGATGGCGAGGGAGTGATCGATCACGTCGCGCAGATCGAAGGGGTGGGAGGACAATTCTTGTACATGCCAGGCGGCGGAAGTCTGAATCCATCGACTCATGAAACTGTCGATCAGAAGATGCATTACATCCACCAGGATGGAAAGAACGTCTTCAAGTATGCCGTGAAGAAGATGGCCGAGATGACCGAGCGGGTCCTGGAGCGGAACAAGCTGACGGGCAAGGACATCGATTGCTTCATCGCGCATCAGGCGAACCGTCGCATTATTACGGCTACCGCGGACCGTTTGGGAATGCCTCTCGAGAAGGTCGTGATCAACATTGACCGGTTCGGCAACACGACCGCAGGTACGATTCCGATCGCCATGCAAACTGCGATTGAAGAGGGCAAGTTGAAGAAAGGCGACATGCTTCTCATCGCTGCGGTCGGAGCGGGATTTACTTCGGGGGCAACGTTGATGCGGTGGGGATTCTAGGCCCTCGCCGCTCGATTGTTTCGTTCGGTGCAAATCGTCATTTCTTGATCGATTTACGCAAGGTATTGAAAAAATGGTAGTTAGCTCGAACCTGCCCATTTTTAGCTTCGCAAAATCTTGAATTCAAAGATCTTATAGGTAAAGTCTTGGTAATACTGGGCTTAGCGGCGGTTCGGAGGAGACGGCCTTTTGAGCCTATTTGCAAATTATTGAATCCAAATAGGTTACGGCTTTGCCTCGCGACGTTTCGCTGCAAAATATTGTCAAAGAACGACTTACATGCAAAATATTGAGCAATAAGGAGTTAATGAATCCACAAAGCTGAGCTTGAACCGAGCGCCTCTTGCCGAGGATTTTGCAGTGCGAATGTGCACGATGTGATTTTGCGCTGTCGGTAGCGAGGGTCAAGGTTGGATGTCAGATCGATCAGATTTTTCTGTGGAAAACCCACAGGTTGTTTTTCCCGGCTTTTTGGGCAGAGGAACCTAGTAAGGCATACGCAGGATCATTTTCGCACTCTTCTGGGAATGAGGCGCGACGGGGAAGATAGGGGAACGTCGGTTGCTATGTTTATTCGGCGTTTGATCTAGGCGTGCAACGCGAACCAGAGTGGGTGCCGTTCTCGCTTTTTTCGCGAAGGGAAGCCGTGAGCGACAGCACGGCGAGTCGGCAGCATCGTACCCGCCCTTGCAAAAGCGCAAGGACGGGCCACCCACAGTCTGTACGGCTTCAACCAATCGAAAGGGGTGGGCCACCCGCCGAGGTAGGCACTCCGTCCACTCTGATGCAAGTACTGAAGCAGCACACCGCGAAGGCGCTATTGCCAAAACGAAAACGCAGAGATCCGCGACAGAGAACACTGTTCGGGGAGGAATCCCGCCGAACATTCTGGCAGGCGCGTTTCTACGATTTCAATGTCTGGACAACAAGGAAACCGATCGAGAAACTGCGCTACGTGCATCGCAACCCGGTGAAGCGTGGTTTAGTTGCGTCGCCGGAGCAATGGCGATGGAGCAGCTATCGCCACTATCTGCTCGATGAGCCTGGTCCTGTCCGTGGGAGTGAGGACTGGGGAGAGATTTCGTTTCGAGATCGAGTGGCGTAGAAATCCAAGAAATATTCTCGCTGTCGGCAGCATCATACCCGCCCTTGCAACAAACGCAAGAGCGGGGCACCCACGGTCTGGTAGTGTCAGCGAGATCGAAAGCCTGGGCCACCCGTCCTACAGCACTCCGCCAGTCTGGATCGCCAAATCATTCAGCGCCATCTCCAGCTTGGTAATGGCAGCCCCGATTTCTGGATGCTGTCCGATCTTCTCTTGCAGTGCCTTCAGAATCTGGTGAGCACTCTTGATGTGGGCCTCTGCACTGGCTGGAGTTGATTCGGGATTGCGTTCGGTCTCTGATTCCATGGTCAGTTGCTCCTGCCTCTTATTTGCTAGACCGCGTCTCTCTTTATTTATTCTACGCATCCGATCACCGGGAGGCATTGGGTCGACAAAAGTCAGGGAGTTCACTTACGACAGGGTCAGTGAGTGCTAGGGCGATGTTACGCTGACCTGTGCTTGGGCGTTTTCGCGTTAAGCGTCGAGACAAGGGTCTGTGCTGCGGGAGGGACCTGTGCCTCGTGGAAAATTGCAACATCCTTCGCCGAGATTGTCCGCCCGTAGATTCTGGTGTTCGCGTCGTTGTCAGGTCGGATCGTCGAACCTTGGAGCGAAATACCTGCAAATAGACCGCGATTGCGCGAATAACTCAATATTTCAGCACGCATCGAGGCATCGGTTTCTGCCGACGTGGTACGCCCGACTGGTCCTGCTGCTACCGAAGCATCCGCTCCGAGCTTCACTTTGCTGCTCAAGATTGCATTCCCACCGCGGGCATTCATCACAAGAAGGACGTAGTCAGTAGCTTGTCCGCCAATCTGGAAGCCAAAGCTGGCCCCCTCAAGGGCCATCATTGAGGGCGCGCCCCAAGAGCCGTTGAAGTTATCGCCACCGCGGCACGTCATGGCACCGCGGCCGTAACTGACTCCAACCACAAACGCCCCCT
>Ga0126370_10001276_pt1 | contig 11402 bp, 8 predicted proteins | sample PanSoiMetaPlot_3_FD_92586 | JGI IMG/M metagenome (GOLD analysis project Ga0126370, IMG submission 92586) | Tropical forest soil microbial communities from Panama - MetaG Plot_3 | ecosystem: Environmental > Terrestrial > Soil > Tropical forest > Bulk soil | place: Panama | collected 2016-02-17 | reverse complement strand
TTTCCCCACATTGGTAGCGTTCCTCAACCTGTAATTGGGGCATTCAACAACGTTTTGCGTCAGGTTATGCTTTGCCGCGCTTCGTCTAAGTGTGGCTTGGCACGATGCCAGGTCTAAATTGGTGTCGGGTATTAGGTCATTTGGGCACCGGCAGCAAGCTGCTCGGCTTGTTCATCCTCAAGAAGGAGCTCAGGGGCCATGCTAAGAAAAAAATCTGTAGTTGTGCTTGCCTTGGGGGTTCTCGCCCTCACGCTTTTCGGATATGTCCAGACAGCCATCGCTCAGGTGCTTTTCGGTTCCGCGAGCGGAACAGTCACTGAACAGAGCGGTGCAGCCGTGTCCAAAGCACACGTTGCCTCCGTCAACAGGGCTACGGGCGTCAGGAAAGAAACGGATGCAGACGCCAGTGGCTACTACACACTTACGGATCTTCCTCCGGGCCTCTACGACGTTACCGTCACCGCAGCTGGCTTCAAGCCGCTCACGCAAACCAGTGTCAACGTCGCCGCGAACGTCGTCACGAATACCAACTTCAATTTGCAAGTGGGCTCGGTGTCCGAAAGAGTCACCGTAGAGGCGGACACAATAACCCTCCAAACGGAAAAGACAGACGTTCACACGGAGATACCGGAAAAGGCAATCCTCGAGATGCCGCTGAATCAGTATCGGAATTACCAGACTCTGATTAACCTGGTGCCAGGAGCGACACCAGGGCAATTCCAGAACGCGATTGCCGATTCGCCAGAACGCGCCCTGACTACAAACATCAACGGTACGAACCGCAACAACAACAACACCCGGGTGGATGGCGCTGCTGACGTGTTCGTCTGGCTGCCGCACCACACGGTCTATGTGCCTCCCGCAGAGACGATTCAGGAAGTGAACGTTTCCACGAACAACTTCGATCCGGAGCAAGGAATGACTGGCGGCGCGGCCATCACCGTCATTACCAAGTCGGGTTCGAATCAGTTCCACGGTGTCTTGTTTGAATACCATGAGGATCAGGCGCTGAGAGCCAGACAGTACTTCGAAACGCCGGCGGTCGCGCCGAAAAAAGGTACGAGCATCCTGAACGATATGGGCGGGACGTTCGGCGGACCGATTAAGAAAGACAAGCTGTTCTTCTTTGGAAGCTGGGACGGGACATTTGAACGGGATGCTAGAAACACCGGTCTGGTTACGGTACCGACACAGGCACTTCGCAATGGAGATTTCACCAGCCTTACCACTCCAACCGTAATCTATGATCCCCACACAGGGAATGCCGATGGTTCGGGGCGGACGCCCTTCGCGAATCAAGCAGCCATTCCGATTGACCCGATCGCGGGGAAGATCATCGCCCTGCTTCCTCCACCGAACGTGCCCGGTGCGGGGGATATCGACAACTACTTCTTTTCAGCCACGCAACGCCTGAATCGCAACAACATCGATGCCAAGGTTGATTGGAATCGCACCACCAATCACACTGTTTTTGTCAAGTACAGCACGATGAAGTCGGTTTTCCATGGCGTGCCGAGTTTGGGCCAGGCGATTGGCGACTGCGCTTGCGACGGCGGCCTGGGCGATTTCCATTCCCACGTGCAGCTGGTCACACTGGGCCACACGCTGGCGCTGTCCCCGACGTTGGTGGTGGATGGCAACGTCGGGTTTACGCGGATGAGCGAATATGGCAAGACCCCGGATTACGGAACTAACATCGGGTCGGATGTGTTGGGTCTTCCGGGGACCAACAACGGATCAGACCTGCGCAGCAGCGGGTTTCCTTTTTTTGCTGTCTCCGGTTTCGCAGACATTGGGAACCCCGAGGGCTGGAATCCGGCGTTTCGCAATGACTGGAGCTTCACCAGCTCCCACAATGTGCGGTGGTCCTGGGGCAAGCACCAGATCAGCGCCGGCACAGATATCGTCCATCACCATCTGAACCACTGGCAGCCGGAGTTAGGATCCGGGCCGCGAGGCGAATTTGATTTTGATGGCCATGCGACGGCTTTAAACGATCCAAGCGCGGCTGCGCCAAACCAATTCAACGCCTGGGGACAGTTTTTGCTAGGCCTGTCTGGCGGATCAGTCGTAAGTGGGTTGGGTAAGAGCGATCAATTCATCAAGGCCACAGCGAAGGAATGGCAGTTCGGTTTCTTCTTTGGGGACCGTTATCGCGTCACCAACAAGCTCACCGCCAATTTGGGCCTGCGTTACGAATACTATCCGCTTATGACGCGCGACAGCGTCGCCAAATTCGACCGCTACGATTTCGTCACCGGGGATGTGCTGCTGGGCGGAATTGGCGGAAATCCCGAGCATCTTGGAGTCACCACAAGCAAGAAGCTGTTCGCGCCTCGCATTGGGCTGGCATATCAGGTAGACGACAAGATGGTCGTGCGCAGCGGCTTTGGAATCACCGTGGATCCGCTTCCACTGGCGAGGCCGTTGCGAGGCTTCTATCCCTTCACCGTAGGATCGAACTTTGAGGGAGTCAACAGCTTTGCCCCGGCGGGATCCTTCTCGCCACTGGCGACTCCACTTCCAAGTGGACCAATCCCGGTTGGTATTCCTGCAATCTGCTGTCCTGACATCAGCAGCGGTACGATTCCACTGCCGGCTCAAGCTCTGGAACGCAGCGTAGGGCCGGGCGAACTGAAGCGCGGCTATATCGAATCCTGGAACCTGATTGTAGAGCGCAAGCTGCCGGGAAATTTCCTGGCCTCGGTTGGATACGTCGGAACGCAGACGGTTCACCAGTTTGGCGACTTGGACGTGAACGCATCTCTTCCTGGAACGGGATCGGCGGGACAGCCGTACAACAAGCCACAATTTGGGGACGCTCTGAGTCCGGGCGGTCGAACCGCCAGCACGTTATATTGGCAGGGTTTTCTCAACGCGAATTATCACTCGTTGCAGGCCTCCCTCAACCGCCAATTCAGAAATGGCCTGATGGTCAAAGGAGCGTATACCTGGTCGAAGGCGATTGATTGGACCGATGATGATGGCTGGGCCGGCCTGAGTTGGAACGATCCTACCGTTCTGCGGAGGAATCGAGCACAGGCAGGCTACAACACGCCACAAATCTTCCAGATGTCCTACATCTACGAGCTACCTTTCGGCTCTGGAAAGCGCTGGGCCAATTCAGAGGCAGCGGCAAAGGTCGTCGGCGGATGGCAAATGAGCGGCATCTTTAGCGCCGTAGCCGGACAACCCTTCCAGTTGACGGCTTCCGGGGCCTCATTAAACGCAGTCGATCAACTCCAAACACCTGACCAGGTTGGTTCCGCCCGGAAACTTGGGGGTGTTGGGTCCGGAAATCCATTTTACGATCCGAGCGTCTTTGTGCCGGTCACAGACGTCAGGTACGGTACGGTTGGACGGAATAGCCTGCGCGGACCGAGCTCGGTGAATTTTGACTTCTCCTTGTTCCGCACGTTTAAGCCTTGGGAGAATCTTGAAGTGCAATTCCGGGCGGACGCCGCCAACCTCTTCAACACACCGCACTTTAACAACCCCAGTGGCGACATAACGAGCGGCGATTTCCTGACGATCACTGGCGCCAAGAATGACGAACGACAGTTCCGCTTCGGCTTACGACTGGCATTCTGAGTCGAGAATTAGCCCCGGGAGCACGCAAAACTGCCCCGGGGTTGTTATTTGCTTCTCCGGAGAAACTCTACGATGAAGCGATGCGGTTTCACCGCAGTGTTGTTATTCGTACTTGCCGGTTTCGCACAGTCGCCGAGTGGATCTGGATGGTCTGCTCTCTTCAACGGAAAAGATCTCTCCGGCTGGAAGAATAATGGCGACGAAAAGTGGGTCGTCGATCAGGGAACGATTCTCTGCGAAAGCACGGCGAATAAGTACGGATACCTAACCACCGATAAGACGTACAAGAATTTTGTTTTGCGACTCAAGTTCAAGGGAGAAGCGGAAGGAAACAGCGGCGTATTTGTCCACTCTCGAATCACGGGCATAGATCCGCAGCATGGCCCCGATATTGAGGGAATGCAAGTGGAAGTCGATCCCGGGAGGGGCAAGCACACTGGCGGGCTGTACGAAAGCGGCGGACGCGGCTGGGTAGCGATGCCCACCGCAGAAGGCGAAAATGCGCTCAAACCCGGCGAATGGAATGACCTCGAAGTGTCGGTGCAAGGCCCCCAGATCACGACGAATCTGAACGGCGTGAAGATCGTGGATTATGCCGACCCTTCACCTAAATTCCCCGATGGGGTGATCGCATTGCAGATTCACACCGGCGGTGGTGTAAAGATGCGATGGAAATACATTCAGATCAAGGAGAATTAGAGACAGCCGCGTCTGGCATTGCCCCTACGTCAAGCCTACAATTCGGCACCATGAAGAAATTGAATCGGCGAAAATTTCTGCAGTCTTCTGGCGGGGCACTGGCCGCGACGGTGAGCTTGCGGCGTGCCGCAGTGGGAAACACCGTTTCTAGTCCGCGGTATGCATCTTCCCAAACGGAGACGTCGATCCCGCCTCTGGCGGCTGACGAGGGTAAAAGGCCGCTACGACTTGGACTGATCATCGGCATTGGCAAGGATCCGGACGCCGCCCTCGCCAAGGTCCACGAACTTGGTTTGCCGACGAGCCAGATCTTTGTCGACGAATTTGAAATGGATCTTGTGGGCCGGTTGCGCCAAGCACTCGAGAAATATCAGATTGAAGCTACCTCGCTCGTAGTGGGCGGACCGGGGAAGGAAGTGTGGGACTTCTATGAGGGGCCGCTGACGATCGGTCTCGTCCCCAAGGCGACACGCGCGACGCGTATGGCGCATATCAAGAAAGCCTCCGATTTCGCCAAGCAGTGCGGCATATCGGCCGTGCAGACGCATTGCGGATTCATTCCCGAAAATCCGAATGATCCGGCGTACAAAGAGATCGTGCTTGCGATGCGTGAGGTGGCTACCTATTGCAAGCGTAACGGGCAAAACTTCCGCTATGAGACCGGCCAGGAGACCCCTATCACGCTGGTGCGGGCGATGCGCGATGTCGGGTTGGACAATCAGGGCGTCAACTTCGATCTCGCCAATCTGATTCTCTACGGGAAAGCAAATCCCGTTGATGCTATTGAAATCCTCGCCCCGTACGTGCAAGGGATTCACGCCAAAGACGGGATGTGGCCCACAAACCCGAGGCAACTTGGCGAAGAAGTTCCCATCGGCAAGGGCAAAGTGGATTTTCCCCGTATCATTGAGTGCTTGAAGCAGCTGAACTATCGCGGCGCGGTTACCATAGAACGCGAGATTTCAGGCCCGCAGCAACTCGCAGACGTGCTCGCCGAGAAAACCTACTTAGAAAAATTGATCGGATAGTTTGGAGGGCACATGCCAGTCGATCCAGAGAAACCGAATCTATCGAATGAAGTCACCCGGCGAAAATTCATCTCTGTCGTTGCGGGAACAGCCGGGGCGATGTTGATCAAGCCCACCCTGGTACGCGGCACCGCTGCCAACTCCGCCGTGCGAGTCGGTTTGCTGGGTTGCGGCGGCCGCGGGACCGAGGACGCCAGCAATCTTGTCGATACGAGCGGCGCTCGAGTAGTTGCGCTGGGCGACATGTTCGAGGACCAACTCGAAATCGCCCGCAAGCATTTCGACGACATGCAACAGGGAAAGGGCTACGCTGCACTGGATGCTTCACAGCTTTTTGTAGGTCCCGATGCCTACCAGCGCATTGCGGCCTCCAAGGAAGTGGATGCGATAGTGATCGCTACTCCACCCTACTACCATCCGCAGCACTTGGAGGCGATCGTCGCCGCAGGCAAGCACGTTTATCTGGAGAAGCCTGTGGCTGTCGATGTACCCGGCGCATTGAGGGTGATCGAAATCGGCAAACGCGCCGAGAACAAACTGAGTCTCGATGTGGGGTTCCAGATCCGCGACTGTCCTCCATTCGTAGAAATGGTGAACCGTATTCACAACGGAGCTCTCGGCAACATCGTTTGCGGCGAGGCTCACTATCTGACCGGTTACATCAACAGGCCAGACTGGCCCAATGCGTCGCCAGTCGAGCGCCGGCTGCGCAACTGGGTCCACGATCGAACTCTATCCGGCGACATTATCGTGGAACAGAACATTCACGTGATTGACATCTGCAACTGGATTCTCAAAGACCATCCAGTGAAGGCTTCCGCGACTGGAGGACGGCAGGGGCGTCCAGCGGATGATGGCGATTGCTACGGGAATTACAACGTGGTCTTCCACTATCCCAACAATGTGGACGTGACATTCAGCTCAACCCAATTTGCTAAAGGCTGGTGGGACGTGACCGAACGCTTTTTCGGGACAAAAGGCACGTCACAATCCCCCTACACTGGACCGCTGGGTGTTTGGGGCGATGAACCCTGGCAATACGGACCTTCGACGAAGCCTGCGGCCGAGGTGCAGTCTTTTTCGGTAACCGGAAATTTCACCTCCAACCTGGAACTTGCTGACCAGGAAAAGAAGAAAGCGTTCGTCCAGAGCATCACCAGCGGGAAATTCCACAATCAGGCCGCGAAGGGATCGGAATCTGCGCTGTCATGCATGATGGCACGCACTGCGGCCTATACCGACCGTGAGGTGACTTGGGACGAAACCTTAAAATCGGAAGAAGTGTGGGATCCCGAAATCGATTTGCACAAGCTAGGCTGAGCGAACATGAGTCAACCATCACGTCGCGAATTTCTGAAATCCTCGGCTACAACCGCGTGTGCAGCCAGCCTTAGCGCCGCCGCTCTCGGACGCTCGCTCTCCGCCGCGGCACGCAATCCACGCTTCGAACCAGCTGCACCGCCGGCCATCAAGAAGGGCCTCGTCTTTGACATGTTGCCAGAGAAGCTTCCTTACGGGGACCGCTTCAAGCTGGCGCGAGATGTCGGATTCGAAGTCGTGCAGGTGCCTACCGAGCCAGATGCAGGGAAAGCCGAAGAGATCAAGAAGGCCGCGGACGTAGCCGGCATCCGCATCGATTCTGTCATGAACATGGACCATTGGAAGTACCCCTTGTCCTCGAGCGATCAGAAGGTGGTCGAAACGGGCCTTGCAGGAATGCGCACTTCCCTTGACAACGCCAAACTTTGGGGGGCAGACGCGGTCTTGCTTGTGCCTGCGGTGGTCGACGCGAATACGTCCTATCACGACGCGTGGCAGCGGTCGCAAAAGGAAATCCGCACCCTCATTCCTCTCGCGGAAGAACGCAAAGTCGTTATCGCGATCGAGGAAGTCTGGAACAAGTTCCTGCTCAGCCCTCTCGAGATGGCGAAGTACATCGACGAATTCCAGAGTCCCTGGGTCCAAGCCTGGTTCGACGTGGGTAACGTCGTACTCTATGGATATCCGCAGGACTGGATCCACACGCTCGGCAAACGGATCGTGAAGGTTCACCTCAAAGACTTCAAGCGCAAGGAAGAAGGATATGCATGGGTGAACCTTGGCGATGGCGACGTGAATTGGAGCGCCGTGCGGCAGGCGTTCGCTGACGTTGGTTATTCTGGCAGCACTATCACCGAGCTAGAGGGGGGCGACGAATCCTACCTCCGCGACGTGAGCGGCCGCATCGACCGTTTACTTCTGGGGCGCAGCTGAAATGAGTCTGCCATTCCGCAACTAGACTCCTTTCATGACTCCGGGAATAATCTCCAGTGTGGGCCGATCCCTCCCGATGGTTTCGCGAAGAGACTTTCTGGCTGCAGCCTGCGCCCTGCTGCTTCCGCAACGTCCTAATGCGAAAGTCGGTCTGAAGCCGGTTTCCGCGCTCTCCCCCATCCGTTTTCGCGAAGTTGCTCAGCAAGCCGGACTGGATTTTGTTCTTCACAACAATCCAACTCCGCGCAAACACATGATCGAAACGATGGCGGGAGGTGTTGCCGCTTTCGATTACAACAACGACGGCAAGGTCGACATTTTCTTCACCAATGGTGCGGCCATTCCCAGTCTGGAGAAGGATTCGCCGAAGTTTTTCAATCGGCTCTACCGGAACGACGGCCGAATGAAGTTTACGGATGTCACGTTAGAAGCTGGTGTAGCGGGTGCGGGCTATTCGATAGGCGCGGCCGCTGGTGACTACAACAACGACGGGCATACGGATTTGTTCGTGGCCGGAGTTTATCGCAACATTCTTTATCGCAATTTGGGCAACGGGAAATTCGAAGACGTGACGGAGAAGGCGGGAATTAAGAGCGACAAGTGGTCGGTCGCAGGGGGCTGGTTCGATTACGACAACGATGGCTGGTTGGACCTGTTCGTCGTCAATTATGCCCACTGGACTCCTGACTTCGATCGCTACTGCGGCGATCACGAGCGCAACTTGCGTGTCTACTGTCATCCGAAATACTTCGATGGGCTGCCGAATACCTTGTATCGGAACCGTCGTGACGGGACATTTGAAGATGTCAGCAAAGAGGCTGGGATTGTCGAGCACATCGGCAGAGGCATGAGTGTTGCGTTCGCGGACTACGATAACGACGGCTACACCGATGTTTTCGTCACAAATGACAATTTGCCAAATTTCTTGTTTCGAAATCGAGGTAACGGAACATTCGAAGAAGTGGCCCTCGAAGCCGGCGTTGCCTTGACCAACAATGGTGCTCCCATCGCCAGCATGGGCGCTGATTTTCGCGACTTCAACAATGACGGGCTTTGCGACATCAACGTCACGGCCCTGGCTGGCGAGACGTTCCCTTTGTTTCGCAACGTCGGGAAAGGCTCCTTTCTGGACGCAACCCACAGCAGCCAATTAGCCCAGCTCTCTGCCGCACGCAGCGGCTGGAGCAACGGATTGTTCGACTTCAATAACGATGGATGGAAGGATCTGTTCACCGCCAATTCCGACGTCAATGATCTGATTGATCTGTTCCAGTCTACTCACTACAAGCAGCCGAACAGCCTGTATGCAAACCTGGGCAATGGCACATTCCTCGACGTGTCGTCAGATGCGGGTTTTACGCAGGCACGCGCCCATCGGGGCAGTGCTTTCGCAGACTTTGACAATGACGGGAAAGTCGACGTTGTGGTCAGTGCATTAGGAGAGCCTGCTGAACTGTGGCAGAACATAAGCCCCGATGCCAATCGTTGGCTCGTGCTGAAACTCATAGGCACTCGTAGCAACCGCGATGGCATCGGAGCCAAGATTCGGATGGGTGACCAGCAGAATCATGTGACCACGGCCGTAGGCTACGCGTCTTCCAGTCCCTCAACTGTCCACTTCGGAACAGGCAAGCTCGAAACAATAAAGCGGATCGAAATCCGATGGCCCAGCGGTACCGTTCAAGTGCTGCAGAATGTCGCGACCAACCAACTGCTCGAACTGCGCGAGCCGATGAAATAGCCGAATACACTTGGATACTTTGCCTTCATGGAGCTCTGATGTCCGTTTCTTGTTTGGCAGCTTCGTTCCGCGCTGCGATGGAGCGCTGCATCGACTCGTAAATACTTAGCATTTTCTTCGAGAGTTCAATTTGACCATTGGCTCGGTAGGCTTGCGCGAGCTGATAGTGCAGCGTGCCATCTTCGTCGCTGGCCAGCACTAGCTTCAAATGAGAAATAGCATTCGCCGGCTCTTCAGTCGCGAGTTCACACCGCGCCAGCGCTTTGTGCGCAGCGAGAGATTTCGGATCTCCAGCCACGGCGCGTTTCAGCAACGGCAAGGCTTCCTTTGTTTGCTGCAGATCCAGAAAAGTGTCTCCTACAAAGTAATTGAACTCGGGTGAGTCGGGCTGCTGGCGCAAAAGCTCCTGGAACAACGGCAAGGCCGCGCCGTAGTCCTCCGCAAGTTTCAAACTAAGCGCAAGGTCTTTCTTAATCTGCATGTCCGCCGGCGAAAGTTCGAGAGCTTTCCGCCACTCCGCAGCCGCTTCACTGTATTTTTTCTGGTTGTTGTAAATCCGTGCTTTTAGCTCGTGCAGCTCTGGCGAAGGTGGCAACTGACCGAGCCGGTCGAACGCAGTGAGCGCCAATTCATTGTAGGCACGAGTCGTCCAGTAAAACGACTCAGGTGTCTTTGTCGGCTTGGTGGCCGCGATCAAATCGTCATAATGGCCAGTTATGAAGTAGCATTCGAGCGTGGGAGAGCGGCAATCCAGGGACGGAAGCGCGCCTTCCCGCTGTTGTTCAGTTTCTGCCCAATCCGGGTGTCCCGTTTCCCGATAAATCTCCGCCACGGCGCTGTGCAAACCATGCAGGTCCGGCATCCACTCCAGTGCACGGCGATAAAGGTAGAACGCGCTCGAGAATTGGTGTTCCCGCAGGCGCGCTTCGGCTAGCAAGGAAAGCACGAAGCCCGATTCTGGAACCAATTTCTGCAATTGTTCGAAAGTGACGCTGGAAAGCAATTCGTAAGAGCGCCCTAGTCCGTACCAGGCCTCTGCATTCCGCGGATCTTCACTCGCGAGCCGATGGTACTCGGCGCCTGCGTCTTCCAATCGGCCCAGCGAGAGGAGTGCGTCTGCGAGCATCTTCCGCGCCTGGTGCTGTTCCGGCTGCAGTTGCAGTACGGTCCTCAGGGGCTTAATGGCTGCGGCCGTTTCTCCTAGTTGCAGACGCGTGGTCCCGAGGAAAAGCCAAGCAGGCGCCAGTTGGGGATCTAGTTTCACTGCCTGCTCCAATTCCGGGATCGCCTCTCGTTTTTTACCAGCGAGGTGCAACGCCATGCCCAGGTTCAACTTCAAACCTGGATTATTGGGCACCGCCTCATTCAGTTCGCGGTAGACAGCAATAGCCTGCCGGAATTTGCCTTCCGCCATCAGTTGCTTAGCCTGCTGGGACTTCACGGCTAAGCCCTCCATCTGCGGCAAGGGTGTCGAATAGGCCGAGATCGACACCACTAAAATGGAGAATAACCGTGCAAATTTCATGACAGTACCAAGACGAAAAGGTGTTTCCAAATTATAGGGCAGATGCGGTATCGATCGTCACACGGAAGAATCTTTATCGCGAACCCTAATTCTGGCATTCCCAGCTCCGAGTGGATGATTCTGGTACCGTACTACAAGCCACGAGGCCAGAATGAGCACGTCTTCAAGGACACGAATGCATCGACAAGTAATCGCGTTTTTGGCTGCTTCGGGACTGATCCTTTCCTTTTCGCTGGGTATCAGATCGCAGGCACAGAGCGGCGTATGAATGCTCAGTTCGTTAAACCTGCCGCAATCGAGTTGGGGCTGGTGACAGAAGAGGAGCGTTTCGGCTGGCACCGCTTCCGTCATAGCCTAAGCACGTGGGCGAACGACACGACCAAGGACATCACGGTCAGCCAGACCATGCTCCATCATTCCAAACCAGATATCACCGCGGCGGTTTACACGCATGGGAACTTTGGGAAGGCGCTGGATGCCCAGAGAATATGTGTGGAGCAACTGCTGCGGATGAAGCCCGCCTCGGAGTCAACGCAATGACATCCATCGGGCTGGGCATCGGGCT
>Ga0126370_10001274_pt1 | contig 11403 bp, 9 predicted proteins | sample PanSoiMetaPlot_3_FD_92586 | JGI IMG/M metagenome (GOLD analysis project Ga0126370, IMG submission 92586) | Tropical forest soil microbial communities from Panama - MetaG Plot_3 | ecosystem: Environmental > Terrestrial > Soil > Tropical forest > Bulk soil | place: Panama | collected 2016-02-17 | reverse complement strand
TCGCCCAATACCCCGCGTCCCGAAATCCCTGCGTATCCAGCAGCAGCGGACGGATGTTGTTCTGAACAACGTCGTTCCCCAGCGAAGACGTGAGCTGGCCCCGCAGCTCTGCGGGCATCGGCTTCAGCTCGCCTTCCACGGTTCCATTCGGCGCGGAAGCGCTCTTTACGATCAGAAACCGGTCCCCCACCAAAAACCCAAAATAACCCGCCGTCACGCGTTCGCTTTCCTTGACGCCGTTGCGCGTCGTCGTTTCGATTTGCTTGATTCCCGTATCCAGCGTCTTCGTGCCGGTGACCCGAATAAAGAAATTGTTGGCCTGATCCGCATTCGAGACTTGGTCTAGTTCCGCGGCAGAGGTCGCAAACGGGCCGGCAAAAAAATTCCTGGCATATTTGTAATTCGCCCCGGCAATCACAATCGCCGCCGCGGTCGTAATCACCCAAAACGCAATTCGCCGGTTGGCCGCCCCCAGACACATGCGCTCGAGCCAGTTGTGCATTGGTTCACCCCCTAGGTCGCTGGCGAAATCGTAACACGCTGCTGCGCCCGCCAACTCCAAGCGTTCCCAATGAAACAACCGTCGCCGCAATGAGCGGGACCGATGGCGGCAGGGGATGTTTCCTTTGGGGTAAACGGGGGCTGGGATGCCGGCAATGAGGGGGCCCCCCTATGGGTTTTGTGCAAGTGTTGCTTCTAAAGGACCTTAAGTTTTTCGAATGAGCACTTGTAGAAGTGTTGATTCTAAAGGATTTACAGGAATTCGTTGTTTATATTGGAGTAAACGCGGAAGCCGGAGGGCTGGCGGAGAATCCTGAGTGGCCGCCGCGGGGTGACACCTATTCACAGGCTGGGCTGGAAATCACAGCGCCCAACACCAAGGCTAGTGTATCATAAAATAAAGAATTGCCAATAGGTAAACTAAGTGGTTTGGATGCAAGACGTTAGAGCGGAAGAAATTTTCCCGTGATCTGCGATTTTTTTGAAGAGTCTGTAAGTCGTTTCGATGATGCGGGATAGCGGAAGGGAGAATGCAAAACCCGCACCCTGAAAACCGCAGGAAAGAGCAGTAACGAAGCAGGGTTGCGGTTCACCATTGCTTATGGAGGTGCCACATGAGTCCAGCAGCGCCCGGCCCAGCCATTCCTTATAGTGCGACGCAGCAGGACCTCTTCTACCCGGCGAAAGACCTGAGCGCGTTTCCCACGGTTCTGCCAACAACAGACGCGGCGTTATGCGCCTGGATGTGCTTGCTGGCGTACCGCGACAATTATCCGGCGAGCTTTGCCTTCGACCAGCCCACGATTACCGCGAAGCTGAGCCCGCTCGGCTTCCAGTCCGTGCAGTTCTTCGAGAGCACGACGCACGCCACGCAAGGCGGCGCGCACTGCTTCCTGGCGATTCATGACGACCCCGACCCAAGCAAGAAGCTGGCGGTGGTGGCTTTCCGCGGAACGGACAAGGATGATCCTAGCGATCTTCTCGACGACGTGGACGTGCCGCTGGTGAACTGGAGTACCGGGGGAAAAGTGTTTGATGGCTGGAAGGACGCGCTGGGAGAAGTGCAGGGCAAGCTGTTGCCGGCAATTCAGCCCATCAACTACAAGCTGCTGATTACCGGGCACAGCCTGGGCGCGGCCATGGCCACGCTGCTGGCCAGCTTAAAGACGCCGACGGCGCTTTATACCATCGGGTCGCCAAGAGTGGGAGACGCGGCTTTTGTCGCTTCGCTCGGCGGCGTGCCGAACTGCCGCTACGTGGATTGCTGCGACGTGGTGACCGAGCTGCCTCCGGAGGTGCTTGGTTACACGCACCTGGGCAGCATGCTTTATATTGACCGCCACCGGAAGATCACCAATAACCCGCCGGAAAATACCGTTTCCGCCGACCGCCTGATTGCGCGCGTCGAGTACCTCATCAAGTACGCATGGAAGTCCGGGAACGTCGGCGTGCGCGATCTGGCAGACCACGCGCCGATTAACTACGTGACGGCGATATAGGCAGAAGGCAGAGACAACCGTCTGAGTGGACGCAGCAAGCTGCGCCACTACACCAGGAAAAGCGGCAGCCGGGCTGCCGCACTCCAAAATATGCATTTCAAAACGTTATGGGGAGGTCTGTTTGGGGAAGGCTTTGATGCCCTCAGGCGTGAACTCGAAGCGAATCTCCCACTTGCTCGAGACGCTGTGGCCGTTCACTTCGGGGGAATTGAATTCCCAGCGTTGCACGGCTTTGAGCGCGGCGTCGGCGAAATACTTGCTCGGACCGGGATCCGCTAAATTGGCGGAAGTGACACTGCCGGAAGGGTTGACCTGAGCGAGCACGCTGAGGCGCACTTTGCCGTTAATGGTTGCCAGGGCTTTGTCGGAGACGGTGGGCAGAACCTGGTCCAACACTTCGCCCTTTCCTGCGGCGCTGGAACCGGAGCTTGAAGGGGGCGCTGAAGCGGAGGCGGAACTCTTCGACGCGTCAGGAGAAGGTTTCGTCTCCGTGCGCAGCGTTGCGGGCGAAGGCGAAGCGGCTGGCGCGTGCGAGGCATCTTTGGCGGAAGATTTCGCGGTGGTCGTTGATGAATCGCGAGAGGACTCGCGTGACGCATTGCGCGACGGTACGCGGCTGGGCGCTCCGGCAGTTGCTTTTGCGCTGGACCCTGCTCCTGCATTCACGGGCTCGTCGCTGGCGACGCGCGACGCCGCGTTCGTAGAAGAGGAAGAAGAACCTACGCCGCGGCTCAGGATTTTGGGCAGCGCGATGACGGAGCCGACGACGACCAGCCCAACCGCAATGGCAATGACGTAACTGGGCAGCATGATGGGCTGTTTCGGCGGTTTTGGGCCGTACTTCTGCGCGCTGACGGCAGCGATGGGCGGCAGCGGGAAGGACGGCGGCGCTGATTTTCTTGCGGCTGGCGGCGTGCCCAGCACCGGAACCAAAGGCGGAAGGGGAGCCTGCCGGGGAGCTTGCGCGACAGGCGGCAAGGGGCCTCGCCCCACCGGTGGAATCATCGGCTGAGTACTGGCTTGCGCCGGCGGTTGAGCAAATACTTGCTCGGGAGGCGGTGCCATGGGTGGAAGCGGCGGCGCGGATCGCGGAGTTTGCAACATTGCCGCAGGGACCGCGGGAACCGTGGACTGCGGAATCGACGCAGGTGCCATGCTCTGCGCAGCCGCGGCGGCGCGCGGATTCAGGCTGGCTTCAATGTTGGTAATGGTCCAGCGATGTCGGGGATCGCGCTCGAGTGCGTTGCGGGCGATGTCGCGAAACGGTTGCGGAAGCGAATGCGGCACGGCGGGAAGGTCTCCCGGTTGCACTTCGGGACGTACCTGCGTGAGCACTTCGATGAGCAGCACGCCGAGCGACCACACGTCGCTGGCGTTGGTGAGCGCTTGATTCACGGATTCCGGGGAGTCGTATGCGGTGCGCTTTGCGGCTGACTTGCGAACTTCGCCGGCGGGAAAAAGGCGGTCGGTGGAAAGTTTGACGCGATCGGCGGTGGCAAGAATGTTCGAAGGTTTCAGGCGCGAATGGACCAGGCCTTGCCCATGCAAATCGCGGAGGGCGTCGAGGACGGGGCCAAGCATGTCACGCGCCTCGGCGGGAGTGAGGGCGCGCTGCGGGAGGATTTCCGAAAGATTTTCTTCCGCGTATTCCATGACCACGTAAAGAAGGTCCATGTCCGCGAGGCGGCAGCGGCCGCCCTGGAACAATTGCAGCAAATTCGCATGGTTGAGCTTGGAAGCGCGGCGCCAGAGTGAAAGTTGCATGTCGGCCGATGCGCCCTCGGGAACGAGTTTGATCGCCGCTTTGGAAGATTGCGGGCCGGCGAGCTGCGTGAGGAAAACGGCGGATTCGGTGGAGCCGCCCAGATACCGTTGCAGAGGAAACGCGTTGTTAACCACCTGGCCTTCGTATTGTTTCCAGGAAAAACTCATCTTACACCTCAAACCGGAAAGTGCACGCCACCGGCAAATGCGGACAAGCGCAATTCGGCCGGACGGCCTTCAACGCAGCGCGATGGCGTCTTGGACGGGCTGGGGCGTCTGAACTTTGCAAATGGAGGCGCCGGGGCCAAGGCGCTCGCCGAATTAATTCTGGCACGAAATCGGTAACATTGCGAGTACTGGCGTTTAGGAAAACCTATGAGTAAAGAAGGCTCCGAGTCGATAAGAAAGTGTTGGCCGCGCTAGCGTTGAGATCCCTCGCTGCGCCTGCGGCGTTTTGTGGGCAGGTGATTCAGGCGTTTGGGGCCACTGACGAAGGGATTGCCGCGCTCGAAGAAACGAAGCAGCTTGTCGGCGGCGCGGGTGATGCCAATGCGCACGCTTTTGGCGATGGTGCCGGTGGGCTGACGGATTTCGCCGAGCCAGAGTTTTTCGTCCTGGCAGAGGTCTACGCCGTCGTGGCGGCGATCGATTTGCAGCGCTTGCGCGAGGCGCCCCGGGCCGCGCGTGAGATCGAGAAGTTCGGTGGTTTTGCGGTGGCGTTGCATGATTTTGATGCCTTCGAGCGGCTCGAGCGCGCGAATCAGGATGGCCGCGGCGGTTTCCGGCGGCTCGCTGACCACGTTAAGCATGAAATGCGCGCCGTAATTGAAGAAAACGTAGACGTGGCCGGGCGCGAGATACATGGATTTGATGCGCGGCGTGGGGCCGCGAAAATGATGCCCGGCGGGATCGCCCGGAGGATACGCTTCGGTTTCGACGATGCGGCCGCTGACGCATCCGGTGGGAAGTTCATGCACGATGACTTTGCCGATGAGGAAACGCGAAAGCTGGATGGTGTCCGCGGGAAGCTCGGAGCGGCGAACCCGCCGCACAGAGAGTTTCGTGCGAGATTCGTTGTGAGCGCTGGTTGTTGATGGTGCAGGGCGCGAGGACATACAAGTCGAATTCAACCGGAGAGAATTCTTTCGAGATCGGCCGATGAAAGCAAATCCTGATATTCGCGGTGTTTGCGAAGGAAGCTGGCGACGTAAGGACACAACGGCACCACGCGCAGATGATGGGCGCGGGCGAAATCGAGCGCGGCGTGTGTGAGCTTTGCGGCCATGCCGTGGCCTTCGATGGCGGGTGGCACTTCTGTGTGGTGCAGCACGATGCGGTCCGGAAAGAGGCGATAAGCAAGCAGGGAATGAAGGCCGTCCACGGTGGCTTCGAAGCGGTGGGCTTCTTCGTTATGGGTAACAGCCACAGCATCCAGGTTTAATTCCACAAGCCGTCTCCAACTCGCGAACGCAAATTCTAACAGGAAATGGCGTGGCCCTCAGGTGGCGGAAGAATCAGGCGGCTCGTTGTTGAAGAGTTTGGCGAGCTCGGCGTGCTCGATGACGACGGCGGGGTCTTTCTGAATCGCGTCGAAATACTTTTTCTGAAAATTGTCGCCCGATTCCGTAGGAACAAACATTTTGCGCGCCAGAGAGAACGCCACCTTCGTGTACTCCGGAGTGATGGGTTCTTTGGCGGCGAGAGATTCATCAATGCGCACGACAAATTCCGAAATATTGTGCAGCCAGGCGAATTGGGAGTGGTCCACAACGAGGCGGAACAATTCGCCCACGTTCACTTTACCGTGTTCGCGCTCGTACGCCCGGCGCTCCATTTCGAGCAGCGTCTTGTGCACGCGTAGAAGCGCAATCCGCAGAGCAATGAGCTTCTCGCGCGCTGGAGAGTCGTGATTGGAGCCCTCCAATTTGGAGTTCGCAGAGTCCATGGTTGCCTACGGAACTATTTTCCGATAGGCGCGGTCATTTTCAAAGCACGCCGAAAGAGAGAACAGAGATCGGAGAGCAGAGCGCAGAAAGCAGAAAAGACCGTCAGGTGAGGTAGTGCTGCTCACACGAAAAAGCAATTATCTCGAGGGGGATTGACGGAAATTGCTTGTATTTCTTTTCGAGTAAGCCGGTGTAGTATGCGGCGACCATTGAGGGGTGAAGTCATGAGAAGAACTTGTTTGCTTGTTTTGATGCTTTGCGTGGCGCAAGCGCTCTCCGCACAGCAGCAGAATTTGCCGGGTTTAAAACAAGAGGCGGCCACGGAAGTCGACAAATTGCAAACACTCACGCAGCAAATGGTCGATGAGATTTTCAGCTTCAGTGAGCTGGGCTTCCAGGAATTCGAGACGTTGCGCTACCTGACGGGGATCCTGGAAAAGAACGGCTTCCACATGGAGCGCGAGGTTGCGGGAATTCCCACTGCTTGGGTCGCGTCTTATGGGAGCGGCAAGCCGGTGATTGCCTTTATCACGGACATTGACTGCATTCCGCGCGCTTCACAGAAGCCTGGAGTGGCGTACCACGATCCGCTGATAGAAGGCGCGCCGGGACATGGGGAAGGCCACAACTCCGGCATGGCGGTGAACGTGACTGCGGCGCTCGCGTTGAAGAAGCTCATGGCCGAACATCATCTTGCCGGAACCATCAAGATTTTTCCCGGCGTCGCGGAGGAACTGCTGGGCACCAAGGCTTTCTATGTTCGCGCGGGGTTGTTCCGTGATGTGGACATCGTGCTGGGATCGCACGTGAGCTCGGACTTTTCCACTTCCTACGCCACTGGGAACGGAAGGACGAGCGGGCTCGTCTCCGTTCAATATTTCTTCCACGGGAAAGCGGCCCACGCTGCGATGGCGCCATGGGAGGGGCGAAGCGCCCTCGATGCCGTCGAGTTGATGGATACGGGCTGGGATTTTCGCCGCGAGCACCTGCGCCCCGCGCAGCGCTCTCACCGCGTCATCATCAGCGGCGGGGACCAGCCAAACGTAGTTCCTTCCGAAGCGGCGGTATGGTACTACTTCCGCGAACTGGATTATTCCCACATCAAGGGGCTCTACGATCTCGGAAATTCCATCGCGGATTCGGCAGCGAAGATGACCGGGACGACCGTGGATCACAAGCTGGTTGGCTCGGCTTGGCCGGCCTTCTTTAACAAAACGATCGCAGAGGCGCAGCAGAAAAACATTGAAGCTGTGGGCATGCCGAAGTGGAGCGACGCAGATCAGACCCTCGCGAAAGCTCTTCAAAAGGAAATTGGAACCAAAGTGGAGGGGTTGGCTGAAAAAGTCGAACCGCTCTCCGAGCCGGCGAAAGAGCAAACGGGCGGACCATCCGATGACCTGGGCGACATTTCCTGGAATGTGCCCATGACTTATCTTTTTTATCCTGCCAACATTCCCAACTTACCCGGACACAGTTGGCCGAATGCTGTGGCCATGGCCACACCCATTGCGCATAAGGGTTCGACAGCGGGCGCGAAAGTGCAGGCGCTTACGGCGCTCGATTTTTTGCTACAGCCACAACTAGTTCAACAGGCTTGGGATTATTTCCGAACTGTGCAGACCAAGGACATCCACTACTCTTCCTTCCTGGGTCCTGAAGATAAGCCCGCGATTGAGATGAACAAAGAGAAGATGGAGAAGTTTCTGCCGCAATTGAAGAAGTTCTACTACGACCCGTCACGCTATAAGAGTTATCTCGAACAATTGGGGATTCAGTATCCAACGGTGAAGACGCAGCCGTGATTTGCTTCAGTGGGTAAGGCCTCATTCATTTTTAATGTTTTACGTGGGGGCTGAAGCCCCCACCTCCTCAACAAGAAAGCTTAGAGCTGTAGCACGAAGGAGAGCCATTGACAGAATGGGATTGGGTTCTAGTTTGACTCGTGGTAGCGCTGTTCGCCGACGGGCAAGGGAATAGGGAGGCGGTTGCCGGGGGGCGGAAGCGGGCAGGTGGAGAATGGCGTGTAGGCGCACGGAGGATTCTCGAGGCGGTTGAAGTCGAGGATGAGTTCGCCGGGTTTGTCCAGGCCGTTCGTTGGGAAGCCCGTGTAGAGGAAACGGCAGGCGCCGTAGGTTGTGGTGGTGCTGGTGGTGTCGCGAAGGATGAAGAAAAGCTTGGCTACCGCGGGATCTTCCAGGACGGGTTCGAGGCGCCAAGTTTTTCCGGCGAGAGTAAATTCCGCGGCACCGGGAACGGGCTGATCGTACGTGGTGCCGACCAGAGTGGCGAGGGTGATGGTCTTATACGGAGTGTAGGGAATCCACTTGGCAGTGACGCGGTAAGCTGCGTCTGGTGGATACCACTTGAGGTCGTGAAATCCGGTGATCGAGGGCGAGTGGGCGTCTTTGATACGCAGAGCGTAACGCGATTCGCGGCGAATTACGTACAGGTTGAGATCGCCGATGGTCATTCGTGGAGCGAGTTTGTCTTTGTTGCCTTCGGCTCGAAGAGATTGCGGCTTTGCGGGCACACCCGAGACGAGAAAGCCCTGCGGGAAGCCACCAAGAGGAGGATTCAGTGTGATGTTGTCGCCTTCGAGATGCAGGACAGCAAGATGCGCGGGGCCTTTGCTGAGATGAATTTTATTGTTAGGGGCCGAGCCAACGGAAGTGTCACCCGGTTGTAGCCACTCGAGCCCGACGAGGGAAAGCCAGCCATCGGGCTTGAGCAAGTCTGTGGTGTGTTGCGTGCGCCATGCGGCGGTTTCCTGGTTGAAACTGCCATCCTGGGCGAGGAGCGAGGGGGCAAGGAAAAGACCGGCAAGAAGCGCGGCGAGGCGCGGGAACCGATAACAGGAACGCATGCGGAAGTATAACTCGGAGAAGGGAAGCTGCGGGAATGTGGGTCGCATCACGAAGAATAGTGACGCGAATCACAGGGGAAAGGGTAGCAACGCGCTTACAAAAGTAAGGCACACGGTCCCGCAGCGTGGGCTCTCGGATCAGCTGAGATTCCGTGCGTGTGGCACGGCAGGCTCCGGGCATCCTCGTCGGATGCCCTCAGAATGACAAATGTCTTCAAAGGTCAGTAATTCGGAATGCCGACCTGTGGCAATTCAATCTAGTTTCGCGGCACTGCGGTCGGCGGGTCTTACCGAATGCGGGTGAAGAGTGTATGCTTTGAGATAGTTGGTCGGGTGGGGTAGACCTCAGTTGAGCTCGCTTGGGTGTGTCTCGTCGATAGTGCGCAATTCCCATAAGTTGAGGGCTTTGGTCCTGGAGGAAACTTCATGATAGTTGGGGTTCCGCGAGAAAGTTTTCCGGGAGAGCGCCGTGTGGCATTGGCGCCGGTGGTGGTGCCGAATCTCACGAAGGCCGGGTTTGAAGTTGTGGTGGAAGCGGGAGCCGGAGCCGGCGCGGGATATCCGGATTCCGAATACGTTGCCAAAGGGGCAAAGATTGTAGCGACGCGCGCAGAAGTTTTCCGCGCCGCCGATATTGTCGTGCAAGTGCTGTGTTATGGCTCGAATGACAAAACAGGCAAGGCCGATGTTCCCTTGTACCGCCCTGGTCAAGTACTGATTGGATTTCTGAGGCCGCTGGGTTCGATTGAGACCATTCAGGAGATTGCGTCCAAAGGCGTGACATCGTTTTCGGTAGAGTTGATGCCGCGGACGACCCGCGCGCAGAGCATGGACGCGCTCTCCTCTATGGCCACCGCTTGCGGATACAAAGCGGTGGTTCTGGCAGCGGACAAATTGCCGCGGATTTTCCCGATGCTTACGACGGCGGCTGGCACTATCACGCCCGCGCGCGTGTTCGTCATCGGCGCAGGGGTTGCGGGTTTGCAGGCGATTTCTACGGCGCGGCGGCTCGGTGCCGTTACTTCAGCCTACGATTTGCGGCCTGCTGCGAAGGAACAAGTGCAAAGCCTTGGCGGGCGGTTTGTGGAACTTCCGATTGAGGCAAAGGATGCGCAGGACGCGCGGGGCTACGCGCGCGCGCAAGACGAGACTTTCTATCAACGGCAACGCGAGCTTCTTGCCAAAGCGGTAGCGGATAGTGACGTGGTCATCACCGCTGCGGTGATTCCCGGGAAAAAGCCGCCGACCCTGGTTACGAAGGAAATGGTAGCGAGCATGGCGCCAGGCTCGGTGATTGTGGACCTGGCCAGCGAGCGCGGAGGCAATTGCGAACTCACGAAGCCGGGCGAAGTGATTATCGAACATGGCGTAACCATCATCGGGTATTTCAATCTGGCAACAGGTATGCCTTATCACGCGAGCCAGATGTACGCTCGAAACCTGACCGCATTTCTCTTGCACCTGGTCAAAGACGGGAAGGTTCAAGTCAACCTGGAAGACGAAATCATCCGCGAGACGCTGCTCACGAAGGACGGAGAAGTGATGAACGCCCGTGTGCGTGAATTCTTTTCGCTTCCGGCTTTGCCGGCGGCAACCAAGGAGGTCGCGAAATCATGAAGCTGGACCTGCTGACCAGCCTCTACGTCTTCATGCTGGCTGCGTTTATCGGATTCGAAGTTATCCGGCGTGTTTCGCCGTTGCTGCATACCCCGCTAATGTCGTTGACCAACGCGCTGGACGCGATCGCGGTGGTCGGCGCGATTATTTTAGCCGGGGAATACCATGAGCACGGAGCGCTGCTCGCGAAGATCCTCGGCACCATTGCCATCGTCGCGGCCACGAGCAATATCGTCGGCGGCTTCCTCATCACCGACCGTATGCTGCGCATGTTCAAGGCCAGCGGGCCAAGGAAGCAGTGACCGGCGTGCCTACCGAACACATCATCGAAATCACGTACCTGATCGCAACAGCCCTTTTCATTCTTTCGTTGAAGTGGCTTAGCTCCCCGACGACGGCGCGGCGCGGTGTTTTTGCGGGCGAAATCGGCATGCTGCTCGCGGTTGTCGGCACGCTGCTCTATCACGGCATCGTGGAATACAAGTGGATCGTCATCGCGCTGGTTCTTGGCTCAATTATCGGCGTACCGCTCGGCGAAGTGGCTATGACTGCCGTGCCGCAACGGACGGCGCTCAGCCACGCGTTTGGGGCACTGTGCGTGACGCTCGTGGGCACGGCCGAATACTATTTGCGTGCCCCCAATGTGCCGCCGTTCATGATGGGCGTTCTTTCCATGGAAATTATTTTGGGGGCGCTGACATTCACCGGGAGCTTGATGGCTGCAGGGAAACTCCAGGAAATTCTTCCGCAGCGGCCGATCACCTACAAGGGTCAGAACTTAATTAATCTCGGCCTGCTCGGCGTTGCGGTGGTGATTGCGGGCCTGCTGGTTTCGCATCCGGAAAAAATGCAGCTCTTTCCGGCGATGGTTGGCATTCCGCTGGTCTTCGGGGTGATGATGATTATTCCCATCGGCGGCGCGGACATGCCGACGGTGATTTCGCTTTTGAATTCCTACGCTGGACTTTCCGCGGCGGCAATGGGGTTTGTGCTGCAAAGCAAGCTCCTGATTATCGCGGGAGCGCTTGATGGGGCCTCGGGCTTCATTCTTTCCGTCAACATGTCGAAGGCGATGAACCGTTCGTTCACGAACGTCCTGTTCGGCGCGTTCGGCCAGGTGCAGCAGGCGAAGGCGGGTGGAGAAGAGAAGGTCTACAAGTCTGAAACGATCGAAGGCGCGGCGCAGGTCCTCGAACAGGCGAACCTCGTCGTC
>Ga0126370_10001272_pt1 | contig 11414 bp, 10 predicted proteins | sample PanSoiMetaPlot_3_FD_92586 | JGI IMG/M metagenome (GOLD analysis project Ga0126370, IMG submission 92586) | Tropical forest soil microbial communities from Panama - MetaG Plot_3 | ecosystem: Environmental > Terrestrial > Soil > Tropical forest > Bulk soil | place: Panama | collected 2016-02-17 | reverse complement strand
TCGGAAAGGCCACGCGGCGCGGCCAGCGGGCAGCGCGGCCGGCGGCGACCGCAAGGTCAGCCGAGCTGCTTGTCCATGCGGTAGTTGAGAAACTCCAGCGCCCATCGCTTCACCCGCTGGGGCGCGATGACGCGGAAGCCGCGATGCTCGAAGAACGGGCGGGCCGTGATGCTCGCCTCGGTGAACAGCCGCAGCAGCCCGGCCGTGCGCGCGCTCGCCTCGACGACGCGCAACAGCCGGCTGGCGATGCCGGTTCCCTGGTGATCGGCGTGCACGTAGAGCATGTCGATCAGCCCGTCGCGCGCCACGCCAATGAAGCCGACCGGGGTGCCGTCGAGGTCGGCGACCCACACGGCCTTGCTGTCGAAGCGGTTGGTCCATTGGCGCGCATCGATCTCGTCGGGCGCCCATGCCATGACCTGCTGCTGCGAGTAGTCGCGCCCGTTGATGCGCCGCACCGTGTCGCGAAACAGCGCGATCATCCCGGCGAGGTCGCTCGGCCGGTAGCGGCGGATGTCGATGGGCATGGCGAAGCTCCGCCCCCTTACTCGCATACGTTCCGGGCAAACGCCATGGCTTTCCTGCGAATCCGGGCGCGACATCACGCCGAGGGCGCGCGGCACCGATGGAACCTGCGTGCGCGGCGGGTGCCGATCGACGGATGCGGAGGATTGATCGGGAGGATGCGCGTCGGCCGAATCACCTCGGCACGACCGCGAGCACGATCGGCATTTCCCAACAGCGCGGACCGTAGAGGCGCATCCGCAGACCGTAGAGCAGCACTAATTGATCCTCGCGTGTCGCAAGCTCGTAGCGGCCGCACGTATTTCGCCGAAAACCGTTGAGTGCAATCCCCTGCGAGGCTACCGGCCCGCCATCGAGATTGAGTGCGACCGTCAGCCCGAGGGGCGCCGTGCGAAGAAAATGGGCCAGACGCTCGAGCGAGAAGAATGCGTCCGCCGTGGTGCCGAGCAGGATGCGTCCGGCGCTGTCCTGGCCGACAAAGGTGCGGTTGGCGAGCCACCGCCAGTCGCCAGTGACACGTGTCGCGCCATCCGCTGCGATCAGGAGCGGGTATGAGACCATGGCGTCATCGGCGCCGCGCAGAACAGTCCGCCAGTCTGCGTTGGCAAGGTCGTGTATCCGGGTCGATTGCGGCGAAGCTACAAACGCACCGTGCTTGGCTTGGTAGTCCGATGGGCCCATCGCAGCACCAGCGCTGATCAGCGGCGTGGCCGGCCGGCCATCCTTCTCAAAATAACTGCCGTTCACGACGAGCGCCGCACCCAGTGCCTGCAGCCATTCGTCGACCGTCCGCGTGCCCGCAGGTGCAGTGCGGACGATGAAACGGAAATGACTTGGCTCGACCCGCGCCACCATGATTCGATCGACCTCAGCGCCGTTTGTGAGAACCGGAAGCTCCGCCACCTCGAAGCCCGCAGCGATCGACCGCCATTCGAACGGGCCTGGAACTGCGCTTATAGCGCGATCACTCAATGCCAGTCGCATTCCGGCAGACAGCCGTGGATCGTCTGCCGCAACCGGTATCCACAGCAGCCAACCGCGGAAGAGAGCATTCACAGCGTACATGCCGCCGTACGCATAGAGGCCGCCGAACAGCACCGCCACGCCAAAAAGGCACGCCGCGGCGAGACCGAGCAACCACCGCCGACGCCAGAGTGGGCTTGCGTGCTTCATCTCAACGTCCTCGGTCTTACCGAGATCGCCGGACTCTTAGAGGACAGCATATCTCGGATCATTTCGGCAAAACCGCGAGCACGATCGGCAGGCCCCAGCGCACGGTGCCGAAAACTGGCGTTAGCAGATCGAGGCGGCCGTCGCGCGCCGAGAGCTCCCAGCGGCCGCACTGGTTGCGGCGATAGCCGTTGAGCGCGATGCCCTGGCACGCGACCGGCCCGCCGTCGAGGTTGAGGGCGACGGCGATATCGAGCGGCCCATCGTGGAGAAATCTTGCGAGGCGCTCGAGCGAGAAGAATGCCTGCACGGTCGTGCCGAGGACGATGCGGCCGTCGTGATCCTCGCCGACGAAGCTGCGGTTGGCGAGCCAGCGCGCGTCCGCCTTGACGCGGCTCGACCCGTCGCGCGCCACCAGGAGCGGGTAGGACACCATGGCCTCCTCGGCGCCGCGCAGCGCGATGTGCCAGTCGAGGCTGGCGAAATCTCGCACCCCGACTGCACGAGCCGAGGCGACGAACGCGCCGTGATTGGCGATGTAGTGGCGCGGGCCGAGCCGCACGCCGGCGCTCACGACCGGCGTGGCAGGCGTCCCGTCGCGCGCAAAGTAGCTGCCGTTGATGACGAGCGCCGCCCCGAGCGCGCGCATCCAGCCATCGAGGTCGCGATTGCCGGCCGGCGCATGGCGCACGACGAAACGGAAATGCGCCGGATCGATGCGGGCGAGCAGGATGCGATCGACCTCGTGCCCGTCCGCCAGGACCGCAAGCTCGGCCACCTCAAATCCCGGCGCGACCGCGCGCCAGGCGAGCGGCCCAGCCGTGACCGCGCCGGATGGATCGCGCAGCGCCTGTCGCATCGAGGCGGAGACACGCGCGTCGTCGGGCGTGACGCTCACGCCGATCCAGAGGCCGCGGCGGAAGAAGACGTTGAAGCCGTAGGTGCCGGCGACCGCGTACAGACTCGCGAGCGCGAGCATCGCCAGGACGACACCGGTCACCGCGAGGCGCACCAGCAGGCGCCAGGCGCGCGACGGGCGCGACGCCTGCGTCATTGCGACACCCTCGCGGCGACCACGGCACCGTCAACCAGCTCGGCATGCACGAGATAGCGCAGCGGGCCGGAGAGCCTGGCATCGAGCGGCCAGCAGGTGGCGAGCACGAGGTGGCGCCCGTCGGCGTCGGCCGCGATGCCGGGCGCATCCCACGGCACGACCGAGGTGACGGTCACGCGGAAACGGAAGGCGCGGCCGTCGCGGCGCGTGACGCGGATCTCGTCGCCGATCCGCACGTCGCCGAGGAACGCGAAGCTGGTGTCGCGCTGCGCCGCATAGACGGCGGTGCCGGGCTCGCCCGCCTCGGGCGTGCGCTCGACATGGCCGGGCCCGAACGCCAGCGCCTGTCCGCTCGATCCCGCGAGCGCGATCTCGCTGCGATGGAGACGCGGCACCTCGATGCGGGCGACCGGCCAGGTGTCGGCCCAGGACCATGGCTTGACCGGCTGCCCATCCGCGAGGCTCGCTGCGAATGCGCGCTCGAGCAGCACCTGGGCGAGCAGGGCCTTGGCGTGGATCCACACGCCCTGGCCGAACAGCACGAGGCCGGTCACGCAAAGGATGGCGGCCGCCGCGGTGGGGAAGCGCGGCGGCCGCCGCAATGTCGACGCGGGGGGGAAGGGGGGCGCCGACATCGTTTCCTCAGCCTGCCTTTCGGAGAGCGAAACGGCGAAGCATGAGGAGAAGGAAACTGAGCATCATCAACGCGGCTCCGAGCAGCATGCGGAGCTCCGCATCGGTGGCGGTCTTCGGCAGCACGACGCCGCCTTGCGCCGATGCGAGGGGGGCCGAGACCGCACGCGGCTGAACGGGAGGCGCCGGCGGCACGGAGCGCGGCGCATTGGCGGCGAGGCGGATGTCGGGCGCCACATCGGTGCGATCCTCGCGCCGCGGCGCCGGATCGCGCGTGCGCTCGCCGAAGGTGCCGAAGACCTTGTCGAAATCCCAGCCGGCCGGAAGGTTGAGCGGCAGCTCGGCGCGCGTCAGATGCGTGCCTGCCGGCCGGCTCGGCGTGGTGTCGACCGCGACCAGGCTGGTGAGGCGGCTCACCAGATGATGGCCGAGCGCGAGCGCCAGGATGCGGCCATCGGTGTCCTCACGTGTCGCCTGGCCGAGCGTGCGCGCGACCTCGGCGTCGGCGATCTTGCGCCGCGCCCACAGTTTGGAGATGCCCTGCCCTTCCGCCGCGTTGGCGACCGGCAGCCGTACCTCCCAGGGGCGATCGCCGATGCGGCCCGAGATCCCCAGCGTGTCGTTGAGCGAGCTCAGCTTGGCGGCCAGCACCACCGGCTCGCCGCGATAGAGATCGGGTAGGACCGCGGGCGTCATGTCGGATTCGCCCGAGTAGGTGGCAGCGAGACCGGTGACGACCGGGTTCTCCAGCTTGTCGAACAGGGCGCGCATGCGCGTCTCGACCTGGTCGACGGAGCCGATATGGGTGTAGGTGCCGCGCCCGATCTCGGCGGCGCGCGTCATCAGGAAGCTGTTGGGCGCGGAGCCGATGCCGACCATGAAGACGCGCGAGCGTCCCCGCATGGCCGCAATGGTGTCGAACAGCTGCTGCTCGTTGCCGATCTCGCCGTCGGTCAAGAACACGACCTGACGCAGGAAACCCTCGTCGGCGTCGCGGCGGTCGGTGAGCGCGGCCTTCATCGCCGGCACCATCTCGGTGCCGCCGCGCGCCTCGAGCGCCGACACGAAGGCCTTGGCCTGACCGAGGTGCTCGGCGTCGGCCGGCACGGTGTCGGTGAACAGCACGTCCATGGTGTGGTCGAAGCGGATGACGTTGAAGCGGTCGGTGGCTTTCAGGTGGGCGAGCCCGTACAGCAGGCTCGCCTTCGCCTGGGTGATCGAGGTGCCGCCCATGGAACCCGAGTTGTCGATCACGAATACGATCTCGCGCGGGCGCGGCTGCTCGACGGCGTTGGCGAGCGCGGGCGGCGTCACGAAAGCGAGCAGGTAGTCGGCGTCGCCGACATGCTCGCGGAACAGCCCGACCGACGGCGCAGCCGCGGCGGCCGATGTCCAGGTCAGCTCGAAGTCGCGATCGGCAGGCACCACCTTGTCGGACAAGCGGATGATGCGGGTGTCGGCGCCGGACTCCTCGACGGTGACGGCGTGGTGATGGCTCTTCACCTCGCCGAGCGGGAAGCCGGCCTGCAGGCGGACCGTGATGGCGACCGGATTGATCGGCGGATTCTTGCGCGGGTCGAGCACGGGCGGCTCGATGCGGTCGCGGTCGGGCACGGGATCGCTGATCTGGCCCCAGCCGCCGCTGCGCGTATCGAGCTCGACGGTCTGCACCACCGGCGCCGGATTGTAGCGCGGCGCGACGACGAGCGGGATGCGCAGCGAGAACTCGGGCCCCGACTGATGCACCGGCTCCTGGTACTCGATCTGCACCAGCACGCTCTCGCCCGGGCCGATATTGGCGACCGAATTGGTGAAGATGTTCGGCCGCTCCTGCTCCATCAGGGTGGCCTTCTGGCCGGCCGCCCGGGCGCGCTCGTAGACCAGCTTGGCGCTTTTGCGCTCCATCACGTCGCCGACGATGATGCGCTCGCCCACCACCATCTTGAGCGTGTCGACCGCGCCGCCCTCGGGCAGCGGATAGACGTAGACGGCCTCGACCCAGCCGTCGGTCGGGTTGTGAAAAAGCTGGGTGACGCGGGCGCGGGCGGTCGGCCCGCTCACCGTCATGTCGACGTCGGTCGCGACCAGCGGCGCCTCGACGAACCGGTCATCGCCGCGCCGCAGCAGCAGGGCGCCGGAGCGCTCCTGGCCGGGCCGCACGTAGACGGGGGACTGGTCGGCGGCCGCGCGGGCGCGCGGCACGGCGGCCAAAAATGCCGCAATTGCCAGCACACTCAGGAGAATGAGCTGGATGGCGACGGCCCATCCTTCGAGACGCCCGCCTTTGGCGGGCTCCTCAGGATGAGGGAGTCGGCTCGGGCAAGGCGCCAGCCGCGCGGATTGACGGATCGAGCTTCCCATGACCTGCCCTCCTCCTCGACGTATGTCCCACCCGCTGCGGCGCCCCGCTGTGGTTTTCCTCACAAACGCGCGCTCGCGCGAGCGTCTAGTTCGGGCTTGTTCGGGCGCATTCAGCAATGCGCCGTCGCGTTCCGCCTTGCCGAATCCGGGCCGGTGCGGATATGTGAGGAGTTGTCCGTAGAGGGGATTCGATGGACGTCAGTGCCGAGACCAAGCTGACCGACGCGCAGAGCCGGCTGATCGCGACGCAGATCCGCGAGGAGCTGGCGCGCCGCCGCATCTCGCGCCAGCTTCTGGCCGACCAGGCGAAGATCAGCATCTCGACGCTGGAGAAGGCGCTGTCGGGCCGGCGGCCGTTCACGCTCGCGACCACCATCCGGCTCGAGCAGGCGCTCGGCGTCGCGCTGCGCAACAACCACGCGCCAACGCCGGTGACGCACGGGGTCGCGCCCGACGAGCTCGGCTGTTACTCGCGGCGCGCCGTGCAGTGGATCGAGGGTGCGTACCTGACGCTGCGCCCGTCGTTCGGCGACAAGGACGCGATCTATGCGTACCGCACCGAGATCGCATGGGACGACAAGTCATCGCGGCTGGCGTTCAACGAATCCGAGCGGCTCGATGCGGCGTTCACGCAGAACGGACTCGTGTCGGTGCCGGCGCCGTCGGGACACATCTATCTGATCACCAACGTGCACGGGCAATACCGGCTGATCATCGTGACGCGGCCGACCATCTCGGGCGAGATGTACGGAATCCTCACCACGCTGCAGGCCGGCCGCGGCGCGCAGCTCACACCGGTCGCAGCGCCGATCGCGCTCATTCCGCTGCATGGCCTCAAAGAGGTGCACTTCGGCCGCGTCGGGCCGAGCGACTCCTGCTATGCGATGTACCGGCAGTATCTCAAGAAGACGGTCGAGGAGCCGTTCGCGCTGTTCTTGCCGGGGTGAGGTCCTTCAGCACGCCGCCTACTGGTCCAGATACTTGGCGGGCGGATAGTCGCGCGCATAGACCGGGCTGGCCAGGAACTGCTTCTCGTCATAGGTCCAGAATTGGCTCACGTCCGGGTATTTCTTGACGACCGTGTTGACGAGCTTGCCGTTCTTGCGTTCGCACCGGCGGATGAGGACGTCGCCGATCACGTTGCCGAGATGGTCGAACTTGACCGGCCCGCGCGGCGTATCCGTCAAGGTCACGCCGCGCAGCGCGTCCATGAATGCGCGCTTGTCGCCGGCCTTGTCGCCTGCTTTCTCCAGCGCCGCCTCCACGCACTGCGCGGCGACGTACATTCCGGCGGAATAGAGACCGGGCAGGTTGTCGTAGTCCTTGAGCATGTCGGCCACGAAGCGCCGGTTGCTCGGGCTGTCTCCGTCGGCCGAATACCAGTTCGCCGAGATGACGCCGATCGCCTCGTCGCCCAGGCTCTTGAGCAGGGCGTCGTCCATCGCGGTCGAGCCTCCCAGCAGCGGAGTCCTGCCCTTGAGGCCGAGGTCCGCATAGGCGCGCATGAATTTCACCGGGTTCGAGCCGGCGAAGCCGTTGACGACACCGTCGACGTTGTTGATCTGGGCGATGTAGGGCGTGTAGTCCGGCGTGACCAGCGGCGGCCACAGCTTCTTGACGATCTTGCCTCCGGCCTCCTCGAACACGCGCTGGAACCCCGCCATCTGCTCGTAGCCGAACGCGAAGTCTTCCGTGATCGTCGCCATCCGTTTGAGATTCATCTCCTTGGCGGCATAGTCGGCGAGCGGATGGCAGCACTGCGCCGAGGTGCCGGACGGCCGCATGATCCACGGGTTCGGCTTGCGCTGGGTCACGTCCTCGGCGGCGGCGAGACTCAAGAGCGGCGTCCCGTGATCACGGATGTAATCGGTGAGTGCCAGCAGCTCGAAGGCCGCGAGCGGCCCGAGAATGACGTTGACCCCGTCGCGCTCGATCAGCTCGGAGGCCTTGGTCTTGGCGCCGGCCGGATTGCCGCCGGTATCGGCCACGATGAACTCGATCTTGCGGCCACCGAGGACGCCGCCCTTCTGCTTCAACAGCGTTGCAACGCCCTGCTCCATCTGGATGCCACCCTGGGCAAGCGGCCCGGTCTTGACGGTGAGCAGGCCGATCTTGAACGCCGTGGTCTGCGCGCGCACGAGCGCCGGTGCCGAGAGCGTGGCGAGGCCGGTTGCCGCCAGCCCCTTCAGGATAGTTCTGCGTTTCATGGGCATTGATCCTCCTCCCGATGACCTCTTTGAAATCATTCCTTGTGCGCTGCCTCACTCTCCATCCAATCGCTCCGCGAACGCCGCGATGGTCTGCTGATAGACCGTGGACTTGTTCCATGCGGCGAGCACGGCGAAATTCGCCGAGCCCTGGCGATAGCCGCCGCCGCGCGCCCAGCCGAAGCTCTTGAGCAGGTTGGCGATCGAGCCGAGCGTGTCGGGCACGCTGTGGATCAGGTCGCGCCGGCCGTTGCCGTCGAAGTCGACCGCGAACTTGATGTAGTTGGACGGCAGGAACTGCGCCTGGCCGAGCTCGCCCGCCCAGGCGCCGCGCATCTCGGCGGGCGAAAGATCGCCGCGCGCCATGATCTGCAGCGCGGCCATGAGCTCGCCCTGAAACATGGCGCTGCGCCGGCAGTCGTGCGCGAGCGTCGCGAGTGAGCGGATGACCGGCGACTTGCCGATGTCGACGCCGAAATCGGTCTCCAGGCCCCAGATAGCGATGACGATCGAGCCGGGCACGCCGAACTGCTGCTCGACGCGCCGCAACGTCGCCGCGTGCGTCTGCATCATGCGCCGGCCCTTGGCGAGCCGCTCGGCGATGCGGTGGGTGGCGAACTGCTCGAAGCTCTGGCGAAACACGCCCTGCCGGCGATCGAGCGAGATCACCTTCGGATCGGACGTGAGGCCGTCGAGCGTGGCGAGCGCGCGCGCCGGAACGCCCTGCGCGGCCGCCTCGCGCCGGAAGGTGTCGAGGAAGCTGCCGAAGTCGCCGCCGCATTGGGCGGCGAGGGCGGGAGTGGCAGAGAGAATGAAAGCAGCGCAGATGAGGATGAGCTTCATCGCACACCGCCTTTCGTAGGGTGCGCAAAGCGAAGCGTGCGCACCGTCTGAAATCCGCGTGGGCACGGCGCACCGATCTCGGGTTTACCCGAGATCGGCATCAATAGATGCGCGGGTCGGGCAAGCCCGACCTGCGTGCGCCTTTTGCCCACCCTACACTACTACTTGCCGTGGGGAGCCCTACTCCTTCACCGCCCCCGTCATCGCCGAGACGTAGTGCTCGACGAAGAACGCATAGAGGATCACCAGCGGCAGCGAGCCGATCATCGCACCGGCCATCAGCGATCCCCAGCGGTAGATGTCGCCGTCGACCAGGGCGGTGACGATCGCCACCGGCACGGTCTTGTACTGGGTCGAGGAGATGAAGGTGAGCGCGTAGATGAACTCGTTCCAGCACAGCGTGAAGCAGAAGATGAAGGCCGAGATCAGCCCGGGCACCGACAGCGGCAGCACGATCCTGGTGAGGATCTGCCAGCGGCTGGCGCCGTCGATCAGCGCGCACTCCTCGAGCTCGAACGGGATGGTCTTGAAGTAGCCCATCAGCAGCCAGGTCGAGAACGGGATCAGAATGGTCGGATAGGTGAGGATGAGCGCGAACGGCGTGTCGAACAGCCCGTACTGAAAGACGACGGTGGACAGCGGGATGAACAGGATCGACGGCGGCACCAGGTAGGCGAGGAAGATCGCGCCGCCAACCAGCTGCGCGCCCTTGTAGCGCAGCCGCACGATCGCGTAGGCGGCGAGCACGCTCGCGACGATCGACAGCGCGGTGGCGCACACCGCGACCAGCATCGTGTTCCACAGCCAGATCGGATAATCGGTCTCGAACAGCAGCTTGTAGACGTGCTTGAGGGTCGGATTCCAAGTCCAGAACGGGCTGTAGGTCTCGAGATCGAGCAGCTGCTCGTCCGGCTTGATCGACGTCAAGGCCATCCAATAGAACGGAAACAGCAGCACAAAGAGGATCAGCGACAGCGGCAGATAGAGCGTCACCAGCCGGCGCGGCAGCGACTGCAGGTAGCTCATGCCCTCGGTGTCGTCGGCGAGCGGCGCCGATCCGCTCAGCACGGCTTTCGGGTCGACCGCCTTGCCGGCGAGAGCGTCAGTCATTGCTCTCTCCCTGCTGCCACTTGCGCCGCTGCAGGCCGAACCACGACACCAGGATGGCGGCGAGCAGGAACGGGATCATCGCGGTCGAGATCGCGGCGCCCTCGCCCAGATAGCCGCTCATGATCGCGCGCTGATAGGAGTACGTCGCCATCAGGTGGGTGGCGTTGACCGGCCCGCCGCGCGTCATCACCCAGATCAGCTGGAAATCGGTGAAGGTGAACAGCACCGAGAAGGTCATCACCACGGCGATGATGGGGGTCAGGAGCGGATAGGTGATGTGGCGGAAGCGCTGCCACGGCGTCGCCCCGTCGATGGTCGCCGCCTCGTAGAGCGAGGGCGACACCGTCTGCAGGCCGGCGAGCAGGGTGATGGCGACGAACGGCACGCCGCGCCAGATGTTGGCGAAGATCACCGACCAGCGCGCGTTCCACACGTCGCCGAGGAAGTCGATGTTGCTCGAGATCAGGTACATCTTGCGCAGCGACCACGAGATGATCGAGAACTGCGGATCGAACAGCCACCAGAACGCGATCGCGGAGAGCACCGTCGGCACGATGAAGGGAACCAGCACGACCGCGCGGATGATCGCTTTGAATGGCAGCCGCTCGTTGAGCAGCAGCGCGAGATAGAGCCCGACCGCGAATTTGATGGTGCTGGCGACGGCCGTGTAGAGGAAGGTGTTGAACACGGTGAGCCAGAACGTCGAGTCCTCCCACATGAACTCGTAGTTCTCGATGCCGACGAAGACCCCGTCGCGGCCGAGCCGCGCATCGGTGAACGACAGCCAGATGCCGAGCCCGAGCGGATAGGCGAGGAACAGGATCAGGAACGCCGCCGCCGGCAGCATGAACCAGGCGCCGAGCCAGTTGCGGTCGGCCTTGAGCCGGTCCCACGCGGTTGGCTCGCGCGGGGCAGGCTTGGCGACTGCGGTTTTGATGGCGATGTCGGCCATTCGAGGTTCAGTCCGGTTTCTTCCCTTCTCCCGCTTGCTCCGCTCTATCCCCCTCCCCCGCTTGCGGGGGAGGGTAGGGAGGGGGAAGCCGCTTGCTCAGTGCCGTGGGGCTTCCCCCTCCCCGCCCTCCCCCGCAGGCGGGGGAGGGGGCGATAGACCTTGCAAGCGGCGCTAGCGATAGATCCGCTTCAGCTGCCGCTCGGCGATTGAGATCGAGCCCTTCACGTCCTCGCGGCCCGTGCAGTAGTTCGCGAACATGTCGAGCACGACGAAGTCGGCGATCGCGGTCGCCGCCTTCTCGCCGACCGAGCCGAGGCCGCCGGCGGTGAGCGTGCGCTTGGCCGCCTCGCGGAACGGCAGGCGCTTGGGATCCTCGGTCCACATCGGGTTCTTGTCGTAGGCGTTGAGGCAGTGCGTGAGATAGCCCTGCGCGGCGTCGATCCACGGATTGAAGTTGTCCGCCTCCTGCATGAACGCCATCAGCGCCTTACAGGCCTGCGGATACTTCGTGTAGGTCATCGCCAGCATCGGATACATCAGGTGCAGCTCGGTCGGCTTG
>Ga0126370_10001271_pt1 | contig 11414 bp, 10 predicted proteins | sample PanSoiMetaPlot_3_FD_92586 | JGI IMG/M metagenome (GOLD analysis project Ga0126370, IMG submission 92586) | Tropical forest soil microbial communities from Panama - MetaG Plot_3 | ecosystem: Environmental > Terrestrial > Soil > Tropical forest > Bulk soil | place: Panama | collected 2016-02-17 | reverse complement strand
GAGGCCGGGCATCTGGCCGAACTGGACTTCCAGGGGAGCGGTGACCGAGGACGTCATCACATCGGGGCTGGCACCCGGATAGAAGGTCTGCGCCTGGATGGTTGGGTAGTCGACCTCAGGCAAGGCGGCGAGCGGCAGAAACTGGAAAGCGACAATGCCCGACAGCATGATCGCGACCATCAGGAGAGAAGTGGCCACCGGCCTGTGAATGAATTGACTGGACGGGCTCATGGACGGCCCCGCCAACGGACGAAGCGAAGCGGATGCCTCGCGGAGCGTCTCGCGATCACTTGGGTGATCCCTTCGGTGTTCCGTTGGGCGATCCCTCGGGCGATCCTTTGGGGGTGCCTGATCGCTTAGGGGCACCGCTCCCAGCCGGAATGGCTTGATTGCTGTTGGGATCGCGCAGGCTGACCTTGCTGCCCTCGCGCAACCGGTCGGCGCCGTCGATCACCACGCGATCGCCGGGAGCCACTCCCGTGTGCACGGCCACGCGATCCCCGTCGCTCGGCCCGAGCTCGACCGGCCGCACCGAGACGGTGTCGCCTTCCTTGATGAGATACACGAACGTGCCTGGCGCGCCGCGCTGAACGGCAGCGATCGGCAGCACCGTGGCGTCATGCATGACGTCGACCACGAGCTGGGCGTTCACGAACTGATTGGGGAACAGTCTCTCGTCCTCGTTTGGAAACTGTGCCCGCAGCTTCAGCGTGCCGGTCGTCGTATCGAGTTGATTATCGACCGTCGTGAGCGTGCCGGTCGCAAGCCTGTTGGTTCCGCTGCGGTCATAGGCAATCACCGGAAGCTTTGCGCCGGCGTGAAGCCGACTGAGGATTTGCGGCATGCCGTCTTCTGGAATTGTGAAGATCACGCTGATCGGCTCGATCTGCGTGATCACGGCGAGGCCGTTCTGATCGCCTGGCGTCACGTAGTTTCCCTGGTCGACCTGCCGCAGTCCGATGCGGCCGCTCACCGGCGCCAGGATGCGGCAGTAGGCCAGGTTCACCTTGGCGGTGTTGACTTGTCCCTCATCGGCGGCCACCTGACCTTCGTATTGCTTGACCAGGGCCTGCTGGGTGTCGAACTGCTGTTGCGGAATGGCTTTTTGCGCAACGAGCCTCCTGTAGCGCTCGAGATCGACCTTTGCCCCCTCGAGGAGGGCCTGATCGCGCGCCTGTTGCCCCTGCATCTGCTGAAGCGCGGCTTCGTATGGGCGAGAGTCGATCTCGGCAAGGAGATCGCCTTTTTGCACCTCCTGGCCTTCCGTGAAGTCGACACGGTTCAGATAGCCGCTGATCTGGGTTCGCATCGTCACCGTTGCCAGCGACGTCACGGTGCCGAGCGCGTTCTGCGTAATGTTTATGTCACCGGTCCCGACGGTCGCCGCTATAACCGACACCGGAGCAGTGGTAGCCGAACGCGTTGCGGGCTGTCGCGGCGCCGGCGAGCCGTAAATCCACCACGCCGCCGCGGCAGCCACCAGCAGAAGGAAGGTAACGCCCAAGAGGCGCCGCCGCCAAGAAACACGTTCTTGCGCTGGTTTCAGCTGCCAAGCGTCCCGCAGGCCCTTCGCCGTTCGGTCATCCATGTCACACCGCCAGTGTGGCCAATGCCCATAAGTTATGGTGCGCGCCAAAGTTCCACAGCTGAAACCCTCGGCCGGCTTGGATGAAATTTAATTTAATGTCCTGCGGGTGCATCGGCGATGCAGACGCGCAATCCAAGTCATGCAATTGGTTGCTTAGTTCGGCAGATAAACGCTTAGAATCGTTGGTAAAAGCGACCGGGGTTCTTGGATTCCTCCATCCGCGAGCCGCGTCGGTGTTGGATCGACTGTGTGCTCCTCATCCTATCCTTCAATCTTCCGAGCAATTCATTGCCGAAACCTCAGAAGGGTCGAGGAATTTGACTCAATGGGCGGCGACAAAGAAGAACACTAGGGAGTGCCCCATGCGAAGAATGCTTTCGCTAATCGTCGGTTTGGCGGTCGTCATCGCGTTCAGCCTGGCAACACCGGCAGACGCGCAGAGGTCAAAGCGCTCGCAGACAGCAAACACCGGAGTTGCGAAACAACAGCAGGAGCAGCAGGCGCCCAACGATGCCCGCGGCTCCTATGGCCAGGCGACGTCGGGATCGTCCAACGCCACGAGCCAGCAATCCGGGCAGTGCTACATCCCCACCGATGTCAACAACCTTGGCTATTGGGGTGAGTGCTCGACCAAGGGTGCTCGCCAGGTCAAGTAGCGGTCAGGCTGGCGAAGGCGGCCTTCGGCCGTCTTCGCCGCCATCGATTGCCCGATGCCTTCAATCAATATGCTGCCAGGAGGTCGGCGGCTCCGTCGTCAATCGTCTGCAACTTGACACAATAGTTTCAGATATCCCGGCTCAAGCTCGGCTGGTGTGACGATTGTCCGCTTTATTCGGTGGCCGGGCTGGGGAAGAGTGGGGCCTACAATCGGGTCATGCGATTGGGAGCCACGATGACCATCCAGGCCTGTGCCGCCTGCGGCGAAGCCTCGTCTCACGCGTTTCGCTTCAATGTCAGTGGTTGTGCCATCTGGCAGTGCGAGCGCTGTGGTTTGGGGCACGCGGAAACCAGTGGCTTCGATCCCACTGCCTACTATACCGCCAACTACTTCTCAGGTCAGTGCAGCGACGGGTACCTGGACTACCAGGGCAGCGAGCCGGTGCTGCGACGGGAATTTGCGCACAGCGTCGATTTTGTCCGCCGCTTTCGTTCCTCGGGACGACTGCTCGATCTGGGTTGCGCCTATGGGTTCTTTCTCAAGGAGGCGCGCCGCCATTTCGACGTCGCGGGAATCGAGCTTGCTGATGACGCGGCGCAAGCCTGCCGGCAGGCCGGCCTGCAAGTCTGGTCTGGCGTCGCCGATGAAGCCACGATGGCGCGCATCGGCGCTGTCGACGTGATTACCATGTTCGATGTCATCGAGCATCTGTCGCAGCCGCGCGACACGCTGGCGCTGTGTTGCCGGTACCTCAAGCCGGGCGGGGTGATCGTGCTGACGACCGGGGATTTCGCCGCGCTCACGGCGCGGCTGCTCGGTGCAAGGTGGCGGCTGATGACGCCGCCGCAGCATCTTTGGTTCTTCACACGCGAAAGCCTGCGCCGAATGGCGACCCCGCTTGGGTTATCGATCGAGTCCTTTGATCACCCCGCAAAGATCGTCCCGCTGTCGCTGATCGTCTTTCAACTCAAACGCATGATCGGGCTACGTGGCTCGCAGCAACCGGCGGCGAGCCACATCGGCGTACCGGTCAACCTCTTTGATGCCATGCGGGTGGTATTGCGGAAGGGAACGTCATGAAGCCCGGTCGTCTGCGGCGAGGGCGTGTCATTTCGCCTCATCATCGAAATGATGTCGATTCTGCGCGGCCTTCGCCTTCGTTGTTGGTTGATGGAACCGGAAGCCGTCATAATTGTTTTGCACTCGGTGATCAGACTCCGTGGACGCTTGCGTTTCGTCATCTGACTGAGTGACGTCCTGAGAGGGCTGGGGCGGCCTGCTGAGGACTACAGTTGCGTTCTGCGTGCGACAACTTTGGTGGTTGCCGACTGATGCGGAATGAACAGCCCTCTCCAACACAGCGCTCTTCATTATGGGTCGTTTGTCCGGCCTACAATGAAGCGAGCACAATCGTTCCGGTAGTAACGGAGCTGCGCCGGGCCGGCTATGACGTCGTCGTTGTCGACGATGGATCGATCGACCAGACACGGCAGCTCGCGACGGCAACTGCGACGGCGGTTGTCAGCCATCCCATCAATCTCGGCCAAGGCGCCGCGCTCAAGACGGGCATCGATTTCGCGTTGGCGCAGGGTGCCGACGTCATTGTGACCTTCGACACCGATGGCCAGCATCGTGCGACCGATATCCCACGTCTCCTGGATGCGCTCGTGCGCAACCGCGCAGACTTTGCGCTCGGCAGCCGCTTCCTGACGGAGCCGCGCAACATGCCGCGCATGCGGCGCATGGTGTTGTGGGCCGCCACGCTGTTCACGGTTGCCACGACCGGCTTGCGACTGACCGACACTCACAACGGTCTGCGTGCATTCACACGTCGCGGCGCTGCCGCGTTGCATCTGCGCCAGAACCGAATGGCGCACGCTTCCGAGTTGCTTGCCGAGATTGCGCGCAGCCGCCTGCAATACGTCGAGGTTCCGGTCACCATCGATTATACTGCCTATTCGCTGGCGAAGGGGCAGCGCACCGGCGACTTCGTGATGATCCTTCTGGATTTGCTGGCACGGAAGCTCTACCGATGATCGCGCAGGTCGTGCTCTCGCTGCTGCTCGGCATCGTCCTCGTTTACGCGTGGGTCGAATACCGGCGATCGCCGATCGTGTCGACGCTGTCGTTTTTGGTGAGCTTGGCGGGCTTCTACTTCGTCTGGATGCCGTCGCACGCCACGCGCGTCGCCGCGCTTTTCGGCATCGGCCGAGGGGCTGATCTCGTCCTCTACTTGTGGGTCTGCATCAGCCTCATCGTGTTGTTGAACCTTCATTTGAAGTTGCGCACGCAGCATGAGCTGCTCACCTCGCTTGCGCGCTCGATTGCGCTTGCCAACGCGACTTGGTCCGCCGATGAGACGCGTTCGTCCGGTGGGACGGCTTCCCTCAAGGACGATCGCGGGCCATAGCGCCGATCATTGTCGGCTGCTTGGCGTAAATCCGGGCGAACGAGAGATCCAACCGTATGACCTCGTCGATCGCCAGCATGGGCAGACCTTTGGCACAGTGAAAGCGCTCGGAGTCGATCAAAAAATCGGCTCTGCCGCCGTCCATCTCGATCCGCCACGGACGCCGGAACATCGGTGCAACCGAGTTCTCGTGAAAGCCGATGCAGAGTTTGATGCTGGGCGGGTTGGTGGCAAAGCGCTCGGGATCCTCGTGGTGGATTCGATCCTCGAGTTGCCGCAGCCCCGGCAGCACGGCGAGCGACCAGTAATCCTGATCGAAGCGGCCATGAGCGCCGCTCACACCGCCCGCAAACACGTTGAAGGCGGCGTATTCGAGCGGGTGCAGCAGCACGAATGTCAAGATCGTATGGGTCACATACGCTCCCGCGCCGGCGGCCGCGATCACTGGATGTCTGTGCAAGAACGGGAGGAGCCGCAGAAACCCGATGCTTGCGACGACCGCCAGCATGGGAATGAGAAACAGCACATGGCGGATCCCGTCGTAGAGCGTCGAGTGTTGAACAACGATTGCGGCAATCGGCAGGATCGCGGCCGCCCACACAATCAGCGATTGCCGCGACTGCGCGGTCAGCAAGAGCGCCCTCTTGAAGCTCTGCCATCGTGGCTGCGAGCCCGATGCAGCGCCAGAACGCAGGATCCCAGCCACGCAGCCAATGCCGGAAACCGCCGCGACGCCGAGCAGCAGAAGAAATCCTTCCGGCAGTCGGGCAAGAAGCTGCGCGGGCACGTAGGACCAGGGAAGCGCGTTGCTGCGCACCATCTCACCCCAATGCTGAAATTGCCACGAGCTTGGATGATTGGCGAAATAGAGGAACGCTTCCGTGAACTGCTTGACCGGATTGCCGACCTGCAGCCAAGGCCACAGGGCGATCGCTGTCAGCCATGCAATCAGCATCGCCGATATCGTGCGCACGCCGATGCTTACGAGGTCGCGGCTTGCCGCGCGCCGATCGCGCAAGAGCGCTTCCACTGCGCACAGGATCATTGCGCCGATGAGATAGGCTTGGGTGATCAGTCCGGACGAGCGAGTTGCCATCGCGAGGCCCGTCAGCAGGCCGGCGGCGATGGTTGCCGGCCACAGCGGCACGACCGGAATAGCCATCAGCATGATCGCCAGCGTGGCCAAGGTCATCGCAAACATGAAGGGAACGTCGATCGGCGTGAAGAACATGCTGCCGTAGAGGTAGCCGGTGGACAGGCAAAGCCCGATGGCGATGAGGCCGGCCCAGCGACCGCCGGCCAGCCGCGCGATCGGCAGCAGAGCCGCAAGAGCTGCAAGCCCCAGCAGAAACGTCATCAGGTGACGGATCGTCCAATGATCCGCAAGGTCGAGTGACTGTACGAGCGAAATCAGAACATGGAACCAGGGCCCATAGAACCAGAGGGTTTCTTCAACTGAATCGAAACTGGAACGGTCGGTAAAGAAGCTCGAATACCAGGCCAGCGACTTGCCGCCGTAGTCATCGGCGTTGAACTCGTCGACGGTGATTGCATAGTCGCCAATGGTCCAGATGGCGACGACAGCCGCCAGGGCAAGCAGGGCCGCAACAAGAAGAAACTCGCCATCAAAGGTAAAGCGAATTGTGCGGGCGCGAACGCCGGGAGCGAATCCGAGTCGTCGAGACGTCATGTCGGCGACCGACCAGCGAATGATCATCTGGGAATGATCAACTGCGAGAATCCGCAACTACCCCTGCTTCGAGATGTTTAAGCTCGCTCAGTGTGACGCTCTTGAGACATAATTGTTGCAGCGGTGGATATGCGCCGCCTTGTCGCGGCAAGCGCGACTTTTTTGTTCGTGTCAGGAACAAAGCACAGCCGATGTCGGTTAGCGTCGACTACCTCGTTCACTCTTGGCGGTCTGTTGTCGACTTGACCTGAATCAGGTCGTCTGCTTTCGCAGATCCTTGACGCGCACGGCCTTGCCTTGCGAGCGCGGCACCTCGCCGGGCGACTTGACGGCAACCTTGCAGGTCACCCCGACGAGCGACTTGATGTGAGCAGCGATCTCGGTGGCCTTGCGGGCGCGGTCGGCCTCAAACATCACCACCTGTGACGCAAGCTCGACCTCGACCGTAATAGCGTCGAGCGCGCCTTCGCGCGTGAGCACGATCTGATAGTGCGGCGCGAGGTCGGGCAAGTTGACGAGAACCGCCTCGACCTGCGACGGATAGACATTGACGCCACGGATGATCAGCATGTCGTCGTTGCGCCCGGTCACGCGCATGATGCGAACATGGGTGCGGCCGCAGGCGCACGGTTCATGGCTGAGCCGCGTGATGTCGCGGGTGCGATAGCGGATCATCGGCAAAGCTTCCTTGGTGAGCGTCGTGATCACGAGCTCGCCGCTCTCGCCAATGGCACGCGGCTCGAGCGTCTCGGGATCGATCACCTCGAACAGGAAGTGATCCTCCCAGCCGTGCAAGCCCGCCTGTGCCGTTGCACACTCGCAGGCGACGCCGGGGCCGAGGATTTCCGACAGGCCGTAAAGGTCCACGGCCTTGATGCCGAGCTGGTCCTCGAGCACACGCCGCATGGACTCGCTCCATGGCTCCGCTCCAAACACGCCGACCCGCAACGCGCCCCGTCGCAGGTCGACGCCCATGCCGGCAGCGACCTCAGCGATGTTGAGCGCGTAGGATGGCGTCGCGCACAGCACGTTAGCCGCGAAATCCTGCAGCAGGGTCACCTGGCGCTCGGTCCCGCCACCCGACATCGGAACGACGGTGCAGCCAAGCCGTTCGGCGCCGTAGTGCGCGCCGAGGCCGCCGGTGAACAGGCCATAGCCATAGGCGTTGTGCACGATGTCACCGGGCCGCGCACCGGCACAGGCCAGTGATCGCGCCATCAGATCCGACCAGAGATCGAGATCGCCCTTGGAATATCCAACGACCGTCGGCTTGCCCGAGGTTCCCGACGAGGCATGCAGGCGGAGCACCTTGTCGCGCGGCAGCGCAAACATGCCGAACGGATAGTTGTCTCGCAGGTCGTTCTTCACCGTGAAAGGAAACCGGGCGACGTCGGGCAGCGCCTTGAAGTCGCCGGGCTTCACCCCGGCAGCATCGAACCGTTGCTGATAGAGTGGCACGCTGGCATAGGCGCGCTCCAATGTGCGTTTCGCTCGCTCCACCTGAAGCGCGGTGAGGGCCTCCCGCGACATCGTCTCGGCGGCGGGATCAAACATGAACGCGGCCGGATCGCGTGCTGCCGTCTGTGTGCTCATGCTCGTTCATCCTTACTGTTGCCATATCCTGATTTGAGCGGTTGCGACGGCTGAAAGGTAACATGAGGCAGGGCGCTGCGAGTCTTGCAAGAGGCGCACTCACAGTCTCGCAACCAACCCGTGTTAACCAATCTTACTGCGACGCTGCAGCTGACACCAAACTGACGTTGGCTCGTTTCGCTTCCCGGCTCGCGGTTAGACTGCTATTGTCTTTGGCTTCGGGGAAGGCCGTCTCGAATGAACCCAAGTGAATTGGGCATCGGCCGGGGAGCGCGTTTCAATGTGCGTAGCGCGAGCTTGCGCATTTCTGGGGGCGGGCTTGCTTGCCATCAGCGTCGCTGGTTGCGAGCCTGATGGCCGATCGTCGTTCGCCACTTGGTTGGGTGGGCCGGAATTCACGGCGCCAACCGCGACCGTGCAGGAACCCGGCGACGTCAAATATTTTCCCTCGGATGAGCCTCTGAAGGTTGGCCTGGAATACTTCGATCGCGGCAACTACGGCATCGCAGAACGCCATTTCCGCGACGCGGTCGAGAAGGCGCCGCGCGACGCGACGGCCTGGGTGGCGCTGGCCGCGACCTATGATCGGATCGCTCGCTTCGACCTCGCCGACCGCGCCTATGGGGTGGCCATCGGCTTGACCGGCGAAACCACGCAGATCCTCAATAATCAAGGCTATTCCTACATGCTGCGCGGTGATCTGGTGAACGCGCGCAAGAAGTTCATGAAGGCCTATCAGCGCGAGCCCAACAACCCGACCATCGCCAACAATCTGAAGCTTCTCAATTCGAGCTCCAGGTACATCCAGCGCGAGCCCGATCCGCGTGGCACATCGCCGGAATAGATCAGGATCGGAGCGCAAACAGGAGAAGCGTCACCGGACCATCGCGCATCGCCTTCATCGAGGACGATCCTGCTCTTCGGCATTTCGTTCATCGGCGCACCGTCGTGACGAAGCTATATGATTCCCAACGTTCAATTCGCCACCGGAGTCCTTGTGCTCACGGCGGCGGTGCTGCTCTACGCAGCCTTCACCGATCTGAAGCACTACAAGATCGGCAATGAGCTGATTGTTCTGTTGGTCGCGCTCTATTTTCTCCATTCGTTGTTTGCGGACCGCTGGACCAACGCAGCGTGGAGCATTGGCTTCGCAACAGGTGTATTCCTGTTTCTCCTCTACTTCTATTCACGTCACTGGATAGGCGGCGGCGACGTGAAGATACTGTCAGTTGCTTTCCTCTGGGCCGGGATCGAGTGTGCATTGCCATTCGTGCTGCTGCTGCTGCTGTTCGTTTCTCTGCACACTGTCGCGGCCAGGCTTGCGTGGGTGGAAGCGCGGCAAAACGACAGCGATGGCCGCCTGCGCATCCCGTTTGCGCCTTCAATCGTGGCAGCGCTGATCGCCACTATCCTGTTGGGATGCTTGGGTTCTCCAGGGTGAGCCGGCCCGGGCAATAGGTGTTCGCACCGGGGATGGCGTGCTGGTATTGTGGTATGGATATACTTGGGCTATAGGGCATCAATATTTACGTCAGCAAGTTATTGCCCAACTGAATATCCACAAGCCTAGTAGAAATCTGACAAGAACCTGACGAGAAAAGAAATACAACCTACTTTCTACTTATCAATACAGTGGGCAGGTGGTAGGGCTTTGAGGTCGGGGCGCGGGTAAGCCGCGTGTTTGCTCGTTCGCCCTTCCAACAGGGAGGACAGAATGTCCAAGGCAAAGCTATTGGCTTGCCTCGCGGGTACGGTTGCTTCGTGCCTGCTGGCGGTCGCGGCTCGTTCTGACGAGACCTACTCGGTCAAAACAGTCATTCCGGTGACGGGCGGGCTCACCTCGTTCGACATCGCGTTCGTCGATGCGAACATCGATACCTTCGTTCTGGCCGATCGCACCAACAAGTCGATCGATGTCGTCAACACGGCCACCAACACGTTGACGAAACAGCTCACGGCGACACCTCCGTTTACCGGCGTGTGTGTAGTCCCTCCCGTCTCGAGCCCTGATGTAAAGGCCGATGCTAACATCTGCGCCGACGCCTCGGGCCCCAACGGCGTAATCATCGTCGACCAACGAGAGATTTGGGCAACCGATTCGCCCCCGATTAGCAATATTAAATGCACGGAAACGACTCCGATACCCGGCGCCACCTCAAGCCCCCACTTTCAGCAAGTATGCACCGCCACGATCGGCACGAGCTCAGTCAAGGTGATAGATCTCAGAAGTGGTCACATGATCGCGACGATCGATACGGGAGGAAAAAAGCGCACGGACGAGCTTTGCGAAGATGTCCGCGGCGAGGTGGTATTAACCGCGAACGACAATCCCGGCCCCGCGGATAACTTCTTGGCGTTCATTTCGAGTGAAAGCCATAAGATCTTGCAGAAGATCAAACTTGACGGCTCTGACGCGAACGGCACGATCACGCTGACCGGCGTCACGGTCCCTCCCGGTGCCAAAGTCGCCGCGGACGGCATCGAGCAGTGCAAGTTCAATCCGCGTACCGGCCACTACTATCTGGCGGTTCCGGCGACCGCGATCACATCAGGCGGTACTACGACCGCCGGACCCGGTGTCGTCCTCAAGATCTCGAGGCACGCGCCATTCCGCGTCGTAGAGACCATCACGGTCCCGGCCTCGACCGGCTGCGCTGGACCGCAGGGACTGGCCATTGGCCCGCGCCATGAGATCCAGCTCGGCTGCGGCGGAGCCAACTCGGTGATCATCGACGATCGATCGGGCCCGTTGGCCACGATCATCGCGCAACAGAATGGCGAAGGCGGTGCCGACGAGGTCTGGTACAATCCGGGCGACAACTCGTTCTTCATTGCGCGCTCAGGCGCCGGCAAGCTCGGCGTTTGGGATGCCGGGGGCAACGAGTCCGCGGCTCCCCAAGGGGACGCCGATGTTGTGACAACCATCGGATCACATGTGGTTGCCGCCGACATGAAGCGGAACCAGATCTATGTTCCGGTTCGCGCCAACACTGTGGCGGGCACTTGCGGCGTGAACCCCACGACCGGCAAAAACAACCCTCCGCCCTGCGCCACTCTTTGCGGCGCATCCAGTACCACAGGCCTCTCGTCACAAGGGTGCATTGCGGTGCTGACCGCGCCAAATGACGATAAATGCCTGGCACAAGGCATGCCCGTCCTCGATCACGACGACGGCGATGATCCTGTGTTCATGAGGACACGCTGCCGCGATCATGACGACGACGACGAGCACGAAGAGGCTCGGCGCTAGCGGCATCTCCGCACCGCGCCTTTGATGGCTCGCTGCGATACAAGACAACTACGGCTGTTCGCGTGAGCGGTGCGCGAACAGCCGGTGAGCTTAAAGCAAGCTGGAGGAAGACATGCGTCAGGCATCGCAGCTGATCAAGAAGCTCAAGCGTGACGAAAACGGCGCTGCCCTCGTCGAATACACGGTCTTGCTCGGCGTCATGCTGGTCGCCGTCATCTCGACGAT
>Ga0126370_10001270_pt1 | contig 11417 bp, 13 predicted proteins | sample PanSoiMetaPlot_3_FD_92586 | JGI IMG/M metagenome (GOLD analysis project Ga0126370, IMG submission 92586) | Tropical forest soil microbial communities from Panama - MetaG Plot_3 | ecosystem: Environmental > Terrestrial > Soil > Tropical forest > Bulk soil | place: Panama | collected 2016-02-17 | reverse complement strand
CGGTTGCCGCCGCTGTTCGTGCATGCGCTCGATCGGACTCTTGCTCTCCTCGAAGGCACGGACGGAGGGGAGGGTGGGGGAGGCGGTCGAGGCAACCGCGCGCCCAGGTCTGGATTGTTTGGCTTGTTGCGACAAGTTCTGCGCGGCGACATCGGTGCGTTCGCCGACTTCATCCGGGTGAACATTGCGCGTGCAGAAAGCCAGGCCAGTTCCGATGCCGATCCTCGGGTCGCAGGCCAATTTGCTCATGATGTGGCGATCATCACAGGAATCGGCCTGTGCATGGCGTCACTCAAGATGCTCAGGATACTGCCGGGCCTGCCTTTCGCGTCCGGGCACAAGACCGTCCTGCTATTCCCGCTTTACGTCCTTGCCGCGCGCCTCACTCAGTCCCGGTGGGGCGCGACGGCAGCGGGTTCGATCATGGGCGTCATCGGGTTCCTCCAGGGCGACGGCCGGTTTGGCGTGCTGGAAATGCTCAAGCACGTCGCGCCCGGGTTGGTCATTGATGTTGGCGAGCCGCTGGTGCGGCGTTGGCCGGCGTGGGCGCTTGGCTATTGCGTCCTTGGGGTCTTCGCGGCCATCGCCCGCACCGCGACCGAGTTCGTGATTGTATTTTTTCTTGGCGCGCGGGCTGAGATCTACCTCTTTCCGGCTGTCAAGCTGGTACCGAACCTGATCGCTGGACTGCTCAGCGGCTTTGTGTCGGTGTTCGTCCTGCGTGCTGTCGCGCAGCTGAAAGCGTCCGAGGTCGTGCCAGCATCTGGCGCCAAGTCGAGTTCCAAGACCCTCGGCGACCCCGCCGTGCACCGGGAAGGCGACGATTTGGTTGAACGATCGCTCAGCGAGCAGCAACATCAGGCAGGCGTGGGTGATACCGCGGCGTTGTCCGGGCAGAAATCACCGCGGGACCGCGGACGCGGTATTGGGCCCGAGCAGCAGCCGGGGACGGGCGCCACGGGCCGGCCGAGGGCCTGAGGAGTCGCCTTCTAGCTCGGCTTCACTTGCTCTATGCTATCGCGTCCCACGGTTGGCCAATGCGGTCTTGCATTTTTCCGACAACTCGTTCGGGTCCCGACTTCGCAAGCAGCGGCCAGCCCGTTCTTCGCCGCGACAGAATTTCTCGATCTCCGCCCGACAAGCCTCGCGGACCGGCCCGTCGCCTCGAGTTGTCTGGCTCGACCCGCGTTGATCCTGACACTGGGCGCTGTGGACGCAGCAGATCAGAATCAGCATGCCCAAAATCACTCGTCTCATGGGCCACTCTCCCAGCTGGGACCGCTACGATATATTTTGGAACATGAGCTGCGGAAGCAGATCCTCACGACGTCCGCACTTGCACTCGCCCGCCCTGCTGATCCGGCGCTCCGGCAGCTATCGACCGGATAACCGCTCGCCGTAAAATAACTCGGCGATCTGCTCGGGTGTTTCCAGCGCTGGCCTGCCCGGCCCGATCGTCGCGGGCCGTGGCTCGCCCCGGCTGGTGGCGACGGAAGCGGAAAGCTGAAGCGGCAGCCTGAACCCGTAGCGCCCAGATTTAACGGACAGAGCCCCAGCCAATGCGCCGGGTCTTTGTTTTTCCGATGTCTGGCGCTTGGCGGAAGTTCACCCGTCGATCGATCAGTGTCCGTTTCCGGAGCAAGTGCGGAAGAGCGCGGGCTCGTTCAGGTTACGAGATAACCGGGCGGGGCAGGGGGCGAGCGAGAGTCGCTGCGGAGCGACCTGAGTTGGTCGCGTCATGCAGGCCGGCGTTCGGAGGTCGGGCGTATTGCCTGACACGCCCGCAGTTACCATCGAGAAGCTCCGGGGCTTGAGCGCACCCCGCCACCTCCGATCTTGCCGGATTTTTCCTCGCTACGAGGGCTAGCCTCATTTGGAAACAGCTGCCAAGCAATTGAAATTGCTGGAGCCCATTTCAGCCAATATTTCCAAATGCGCATTGAAATCGTTGGATAATCAAACTGATTTTGATTCCGCCATTCGTCCCGAAGGAGCTGAGGCTGCACCGGTTAAGCGGCAAACGCAAATGTCCGTCACACAAGACTTTCTTATGGTCTGTGGTCTGAGGTGGGCCAAAACATATGGGGAGGGCACCACGCCGCGCATAGCGCGTCCGCAAACGGCTGGTACATTGGCGGGTACACCCAGAATGTGGCAGCAAGAAAACTGACGTACAGTCAAATACATAGGCCTAACGTTCGATTCCGCCCCTGGGTACCAGGAATATATTCCTATGATTTATTCTGAAAAATCATAAACTTGAACGACGCCCGTCATTGTCTGACGTGGAAATCGAACTAGCCACCGATCGAGCAAACACATCCTTTGCTCGGCGCCCTTGCGCCGGTCTTGGCAACGGGACATGGTCGCGGCGTGCAATCTCTCTCGGATCGAATAGTGAGACGCGCTGGGTCCGCCGAGATGAGGCAACAATGAATTTTCCGCAGGCTAACGCCGCAGCGACGACGATCATCAATTCGCTTGACCCGACCGGCTGGCGCGACCGAGCAATCGACAGCCGCTCTTCGCCAGCTGTTAAGGTTGCACTGTTCCGGTCGCTCTTTCGCGGACGAGAGGACGTGTATGCACGTCGTTTCGAAAATCAGACGTCAGGTAGATCGGGCTATCAGCCGGATTGTGCAAACGAGTGGTTGAGAGGTGTCTGCGAAAAACCCAAGATCAAGTGCATGGATTGTCCGCACCAACGGTTCCGCGCGGTAACTGATACGACCATTACGTGGCATCTGCAGGGTCACGATGATGCTGGAGTGCCGTTCGTCATGGGCGTGTATCCCATGCTCCTAGATGAGACCTGCTTCTTTCTCGCCGTCGATTTCGACAAGAGCAATTGGCAGACGGATGCGAGCGCGTTCCTGGATACTTGTCATTTACTCAACGTTCCCGCAGCACTGGAAAGATCACGCTCCGGTAATGGCGCGCATGTGTGGATTTTCTTCGATAGAGCGATCCCAGCGTCGTTGGCGAGGCGTCTTGGCGCCTACATTATTACCGAAACAATGGAGCGACGGCCCGAGCTTGGCCTGCGGTCCTATGACCGGTTTTTTCCCAATCAGGACACGCTCCCGAAGGGCGGTTTCGGCAATCTGATTGCCTTGCCGCTGCAAAAGCGCCCACGCGATCGCGAAAATTCTGTGTTCCTCGACGCTGATCTCGCGCCTTATCCAGACCACTGGGCATTCCTTTCGACTATCCAGCGAATTGATCGGTCCACGGTCGAGCATGTCCTCGAGAAGGCCGAGGCGACCGGCCGCATCGTTGGAGTTCTCGTCCCTCCGACGGAGGAAGAGACAGACGCCCCATGGCAAACACCCCCATCGCGTCATCGGAAGGATCCTCCGATTGCCGGGCCGTTGCCCGAGAGGTTGGGATTAGTGTTGGCCAACGAAATCTACATCGAGAAGGATGCGCTACCGCCGGCGCTGCGCAACCGGCTTCTTCGGCTTGCGTCATTTCAGAATCCGGAATTCTACCGGGCTCAAGCGATGCGCTTACCCGTTTACGACAAACCCAGAATCATTTCGTGCGCGGAGGATCATCCCTCACACATCAGTTTGCCGCGCGGTTGTCTCGAGGACGTGCAGCGTCTTTTCACCGATTTGAAGATTTCTGTGACCGTGCACGACGAGCGTTACGCGGGTCTTCCGCTTGAGACCGAGTTTCGCGGGGAACTGCGCCCAGACCAACTCGTGGCCGCGCAAGCGATGCTGGCGAGCGACACCGGTGTTCTCTCCGCCACGACTGCATTCGGAAAGACGGTCATTGGTGCGTGGCTGATCGCAAAACGTCGCGCGAATACGCTTGTGTTGGTGCATCGACGGCAGTTGCTTGATCAATGGGTTGAGCGGCTTCGTTCCTTTCTCGACTTGCCGGAGAAATCGATCGGCCAAATCGGCGGAGGACGAAAGAAATTTACCGGAGCCCTCGACGTTGCATTGCTTCAAAGCCTTGTGCGTAGAGGGGTGGTTGACGATCGTGTCGCCGACTACGGTCACGTCATCGTCGACGAATGCCACCACCTTCCGGCGTACAGCTTCGAGCAGGTCGCGCGCCGTGCGAAGGCAAGGTACTTCACGGGATTGACCGCGACAGTCACGCGAAAAGACGGGCATCATCCCATCGTGGCCATGCAGTGCGGAGCAGTTCGCTACCGCGTGAATGCAAAAAGTCAGGCGATCGCCCGACCGTTCGAGCATCATGTCTTCATTCGCCCGACGGCATTCCGTCCGCTGCGCGAGCCCCATTCCGACGAGAGGATACAGTTCCACGACCTCTGCACTGAACTGATGAATGACGAGGTCCGAAACGGGCTCATCTGCGACGAAGTGGTCGCGACCGTCAAGGAGGGCCGTTCTCCCGTCATACTGACAGAGCGCAAGGAACATTTGGATCGCCTCTTCAACCTTCTCTCACCACGCGTTCGGCACGTAATCGTTTTGCGCGGCGGCATGAGCCGAAAAGACCTTAAAGCGGTTGCCGACCGTCTGGTCGTCATTCCTCGCGAGGAGGAGCGGGTCTTGCTGGCGACCGGGCGATACCTTGGCGAGGGATTTGATGATGCGAGGTTGGACACGCTGTTCTTGACCATGCCGGTTTCATGGCAGGGAACGATTGCGCAATACGTCGGCCGGTTGCATCGACTCTTCGATGGGAAGAGCGAGGTCAGGGTTTACGATTACGCTGATCTGAACGTGCCTGTGCTGGCTCGGATGTTTGACCGGCGCTGTCGGGGATATGGAGCTGTTGGATACAAGATCCTGTTGCCGGCGAGTGCGGTTCCGGGCTGGCCGGCCAACGTTCCCCTGCCTGTCGATCCCCAATGGAAACGAGATTATGCAACGAGCGTCCGTAGGCTGATCCGAGACGGCGTGGACGCGCCGCTCGGGACGCTGTTTGTGAACGTCGCGCGAGAATTCGCAGCCGATGCCGAAGGCGCTGCTCGGGCGAGGAGTGCAACCGAGGCATTTCTCTATCGCCGGTTGGAAACGCTGCCTACGACGGCGGGACGCTTCAAGCTCAATGCGGAACTCCCGATCGCGTTTGACGGCTGGGGCCGAATGGAAGTCGACTTGCTGTGTCCGATCGCTCGTTTGGCCATAGAATTGGACGGGTCGCACCATCTGGGAAACGTGGAGGCTTACCGACGCGATCGCCGAAAAGACCAGTTGCTCCAAGAAAATGGCTATTTCGTTCTGCGCTTCCTTGCCGAAGATGTGGGGAAGAACCTCGACTTCGTGTTGGATACAATCGAGAGAGTTGTGGTTTCCCTCAGCGCGCGCAGTGATTGAGTAGAGACTCATCCTGATTATCAGGAAAAGCAAAGGACGAAACTCGCACATGGACGAGCCCAAGCTACTTGACCGGGACACCATCGAGAAGGCCTTTCGTTTGATGGGACAGTATCTCCTCGATAGGAAGGCGCTCGGAGAAATTGCGATTTATGGCGGGAGCGCGATTCTATTCCAATTCGACTGGCGCAAAGCGTCGCGGGATGTCGACGCGCGAGTGACCAGTGCGCGCAGCCACGGACTGGTGATCGACGCAGCGGCGAATGCAGCGAGTCAGTTGGGACTGCCTAGATCGTGGTTGAGCGAGAACGTTGCGATGTATGCTCGCCGAGACGAAAGGGAGGCCGATCGCATATCGGTAGGACTATATCCGTCGCCGGAAAGGTTCGGACTGCGGGTCACCGCGGCAAAGCCATCTTACATTCTCGCAATGAAACTCAAGGCACTAGAGCGGGTAACGATCGACGATCGCGACTACAAAGATGCAGTCAGCCTGGGCATCGAATGCGGCGTGTCCGGCGTAGATGAGTTGCGCGAAGTCTTCCGGCATTTTTTTCCCGACGAGGATCTGCCGCCGACGGCGGCATTTCGTCTCGAGGAGCTCACCTCGGATATTCGGGCGAAGTCGAGCTAGGATCCTGCGATGTTCCGACCACAAACACTTGCCGACGTAGCGCAAAGAGCCAGAGAGGCTCGGCCCGACTTCTACACGGCGCTGAACGAGTTCGCCGACGAGTTTTACTTGGACCATCCGGACAAGGCGGCCCAGCAGAGGCGCATCGACCCAATCCCGGAGCCGGTGGGCGAGCCGCTGATCGATGCTTTGATCGGCGCCGTCGGAGAACATCTCGCCCAGCGTTGGGGCTTGAGCGTCCCGAATTGGACGCAGCGTCCGGAACACTTCGCGCTTGAAGAGCCGCGCTTCCTGCCCAATTCCAGGGCACTCAGAGGCGCGCTCATCGTCGAGAGCCCGCCTGCCTTCAGGTCGCGGCTGCTCTTCACGAGCGCAGAACCGCTCGACCGCGCCCGGTTTCCGAACGTTGCGCGGGCGCGGGTACCCTTGGATTGGCCGCCTTCTCCGGACGAAGCGTGATCAGTCTGCGGTCACGCGCCGGCTCATTGCCTCGGCGTGATCTTTTCTGACTACTTGTCCGGAATTACGATCTCACGATCGCGAACAGTACGAACCTTGTTTGGAGGCCGCCTGCCACAGCGCGCCATTGCGCTCCAGCGCGGGGTACAGCGCTAGTTTGAACGCTGGGTACATTGGCGGGTACACTGGAAAATCGTCGCTCCAAAAATGACGCCATTTCAAGTGGATAGGCGACAAATCGATTCCGCCCCTGGGCACCAGGATTGTATTCCTATATCGCTACCCACCATCAGCCAGGGCGCGCGCTTTCATCGGCCGCAAGAGCGAGCGCAGCTCCGCTTGACCGGACAACTGGCACTTGGCCTGGACTTTGACGGATAGCCGCTCCTGAGCCGCACACGGAGTCCGTTCGGCTCGGTATCTCCAAACATTTTGTCTCGTGCCGGGATCCGCTGCGCGTCCACGCCGAGAGGCATCACGGCTCTTCGGTCGGCCCGTCCGACGGCTCACCGGAGAGACGGCTGAAGTCGTCGAGGACTGCGGCGATCAGCTTCTGCCGCCGCGGGTCTTGGGCGTCCATGCTTGCCGCGAACAGGTTGAGCAGATAGCGCGCCTTTTCGGCGGCCTCCTCCCAACTCTCTGCAGGCACCGCCACGAGTTGCTCTTCCAATGCATCCTGTCGGGCGCGCAGCGCATCGCGCTGCTCGCGCGCCTCGGCATGAAGCCTGCGCAGCCTGGTTTCCTTTTGCGCCGCCATTCCACGGCGCTTGTCGAGATCGATGGTCTCGTCGGTCATGGCTCTCCTCCATGGGCCACCGTTCGATCGCCCAACACGCATCGAGATTCCAGGTCGGCGAGCTTTGCTCGACCTGCACTCCTCACGTCGTGCTGCTCGTACCCCAGATTCCGTGAAGCAAAGAGACGCTGCCGAGGGCAACAGCCCCGATAGAAAAAACGACGGCGATCCAGGCCCAGCCGCTACCGTTGAACGAAGTGCTGTATTGGCCGAGCATGAAGGTACTGGCGATGACGCAGCCCAATGCCGCTGTTCTCAGCAAAGCTACGTTTCCGCGCGGCATGGTCGTCTCCGTGGCGCGCCGTCGGGGTCGTCAGGATGCGATCGACGCAATGTCGTCCCGCGCAGGATCACCGCGGTGGTCGATCGTTTCAGGCAACCCTGCGGCGAGCGCCCACTCAAGGGGCCTCCGTCGCAGCGCAAGCCTCATCGCCCGATGAGCTGGCTTTCGATCACGATGCGCTCGAAGGTTTCGTGCGCGCTCTTGATCCGATATGAACGCTCGCCGCCGCTTTCCGGAAGCTGCCGAACGACCTTGTAAGCGAAGGCGGACGTCGTCACGTAACGGCGTCCTTCCACCAACTGCACCGTCTGGCCGACCTGGAATTTGGGAGGCATCGCGGCGATCCTTCCTGACTAACCTTGTCGCCTCGACTGCGACGCCGCCATGCCGCGCGTCAGCGGATAGCCGGCGTTCTCGTAGAGATATCGCATCTCTTCGAGGCCGAAACGCGCCTCGTCGATGACGAGGTAGGCTCCGAGCGCCGCGGGGGCCGGCAATTCCTCGATGACGAACCTCAACCCTTCGGCGGCCGTGTCGAAGCGCATGTATCGGAAGCGGCTCCGGCGGCTCGGAAACAGCTCCGCCGGCGCGTTGTAGTCGAATCCGGTCAGGTCCTGCGTCTGGCTGCTGGCCTGCTCACGAACTCGCGTGTCCACTTTTGCGTCATGCGACATGGAATGCTCCCGTTTGTGGCCGCCGCCCGGGTCCGGGCGACGGTGATCATGATGAAGATGCGGCGGCGAACCGCCCGGCGTGGTCAGGCGATTTCGATGGTGCCGACGGCGATCTTGCCGGTGCGCGAGTCGCTCCGGGTGTCGAATTTCACCTTCTGGCCCTCGCGCAACGCGCGGATGCCCGCGCGCTCGAGCGCGGTGGCGTGGATGAACACGTCCTTCTCGCCATTGTCCGGCGCAATGAAGCCGAAGCCTCTTTGATCGTTGTAGAACTTCACGGTGCCCGTCGTCATTGGAAACGTCCTTTCGCTGGATGTGCACGTGGGGTCTGGCGCACGAAGTCGCGTCGCCATTCCCCGTGTTGTCGATTTTGGAGAGAGTGCTGAAACGTGCGCGACGAAAGAGACGGCGCGAAGCGGCCCAGTTGTCCGGCCAAGCATCGATCTTGGAATATGGGCGCGAACTGCGGTTATTGCAAGGCTGGGATACCCGCGCTCGGCGTGGCTGCCGCTCGTCACAAATCCGATCGTTCCAGATCGTACGAGCCCTTGCGGCCGCGTGCATACACTTTGGCTGCTGCCGCATAGATACGGTCGCGATTCGAGTCGAAGACGCCCAACATTGCCTCCTCGTCGACCCGCATGTTCGGCTGCAAGCCCTTGAGGGCGTCTTCGGTAACGAAGAAGGAAGCCTCCATGGAGCTGTCGTAGCCCCAGAATCGCACGGCGCGGCGCGTGCGGTCGAAGCTCCGGCTGTCGTTGGGAAAATTCAGCATCATGGTCCTGCGCGTCTTGCGGCCGGTGACGGCAGCGCAATTCGACCAATAGTGCGCCATCGGCTTGCTGATGTCGATGAATTCGGCATTTTGCTTCGTCGCCGAGCCCCGTGGGTCCGGCGGATGGCCATTGCAGCGTTTCTCCCATTTCGCGCTCGACTTCGGGTGCGAACAGGCGCATCGTTTCGTCGACCGAAACGCCACCGCAAGGCGGCCGGGCCTTCAATCCAACTTGTTCGAGCCGACCGGACCCGATCCTGGCGTCCGCGCACTCGCCCCGAAGCTCCACCCGTCAGATTCAGTGTTCTCAACGGTTCGCGCCCGTCGTTAGCTCGATAGTCTTGGTCACGCCGTCCACTCCGTCATACACCGCCACGTGAAGGATCGGATAGGCTTTCTTGATTGTCAGTCCCGCCGCTTCGGCAGTTTCATACGTCGCATAAGACTCCTTCGTTTGCCTATCCACTTGGAGGCGAAATCGGCCGCTGTCAGGTCGTTTGCGCTGCGTGACTACGTCTTCGACCGGTTCTTCCGGGTCGGGTGTCAAGGTCATCGTCTTGCTCTCTCGCCGCGTCGTCGTCGCCATTTGATACCTCTCCTTGATTTTCTCGAGCGGGATGACGTTTCTTCAAATCGTCATCCTGCTCATGCTCATTGTGGGAGCGTGATCTGGTGCGAAAACCAATGCCCAGCCCGGATCAAGTGCGTGGCAGGCGTTTTCGGGATCATGCCCTAGCCTACTGACAGCGAGCTCGCGCGGCTCTTGCGGGCCTCATACCCGGATGAACTGGCCGGGAGCTAGTTTCAGAGCATTCAGCAACTCTTCCGAGGCCCGGCCCAAAACTTCGATATTGGCGTTCACTTGAAACTGAGCCCGGACAATCTCAATGGCTTTGGCCGGACCTTCCACGGCGACGACGTAAACGACGGGTTGGAGGTCGCCCCCGCCCGGCGACTTGGCCGTCACTCTCACAAGGCGGCCATATCCCATGTGCGGGGTGATCCACGAAGGCGTGAGTAGCACGCGGCTTCACTGCGACCGCACCCTGCGCCACTTCAGTTTTGCCGAGCACGAGCCCGGCGACACTCAGAACGATGCGGGCCGCCGAACTGGACGGCGTCCGTCTTCTCGGCGCTTGGGGCTCGGGATCAGGCCTTCGCGCTGAGCCTGTTTCCGGGCCGCCTTGCGCGCCCGTCGGATCGCCTCCGATTTCTCGCGAGTCTTGCGTGCGGAAGGCTTTTCATAGGCCTTGCGACGCTTCATCTCGCGAAAAACGCCCTCGCGCTGCATCCTCTTCTTTAGAACTCTCAGAGCTTGATCGACATTGTTATCGCGAACGAATACCTGCAAATGTTTTCCAATCGTTCTGTCGCCGCCTTCGCGGCCGGTCGAGATGTCGTGAGTGTCGTGGTCAACGAACCTTGAGGTTCTCCGCGGACTCTTTGCCGCGATTGCTGACGACCTCGAATTCGACCGCTTGACCCTCGTTGAGCGACGAAAGACCGGCGCGTTCCACGGCGGAGATATGGACGAACACGTCTTTGCCCCCGCCCTGGGGTTGAATGAATCCGTAGCCCTTCGTCGGGTTGAACCATTTGACAGTGCCAGTCGCCATCATTGCCTCCTTGCGTGCACGGACGTGGTCACGACCGCACGGCCGTTGTGCGATCGCTCATCCGCAGCGTTGTCTTGTGGGAACCCGCAGGGGGATGCGCAACAAGCAATGCTCCCGCGCATGTAGCAGGGTAGCACGATGGGTTCAATAGCGTGAGACACGGACCTCCCGGCGCATTCGGGCCGAAAATCGCCGAAAGTCCGGGCGTGGAGCGGATTTATGTAGGCGCAGCCTCGCCGTTGGGCTATCGGCTATCTCGCAGGCTCGCGATCGGCGCGATCTCGGCACCGCGGGGGAGAGCCATGGCAAGCAAGACCCCGGAGATGCCACACAAGGAAGAGGCACCGGAGAATGCGGAAACCTCGCCGGACCGCCCGCTGCTCGACCTCTCCGATGCGGGCGTCAAGAAGCTCATCCGCACTGCCAGGAAGCGCGGCTACGTCACCCACGATCAGATCAACTCGGTGTTGCGCTCGGAAGCGGTCAATTCAGAGCAGATGGAAGATGTTCTCGCGATGTTCAGCGAGACGGGCATCAATGTGGTCGAGGCCGCCGAGGCCGAGCCGGACGAGGACGACGAGCGCGACGAAGCCGAAGCGGAGGAGAACGCGGAGGGCGAGATCGTCGAAGTTCAGCGCCCCTCACCGCCCAATGTGAAAAAGGCGGAGCCATCGGAGCGCGCGGACGATCCGGTGGGTATGTATCTGCGAGCGATGCGGTCGATCGAGCTGCTCTCGCGCGAGGGCGAAATGGCGATTGCCAAGCGCATCGAGGCCGGCCGCGAGGCTGTGATCGCCGGGTTGTGCGAGAGCCCGCTCACGTTCCAGGCCATCATCATCTGGCGCGACGAGCTCAACGAGGGAAAGGTCTTCCT
>Ga0126370_10001269_pt1 | contig 11424 bp, 10 predicted proteins | sample PanSoiMetaPlot_3_FD_92586 | JGI IMG/M metagenome (GOLD analysis project Ga0126370, IMG submission 92586) | Tropical forest soil microbial communities from Panama - MetaG Plot_3 | ecosystem: Environmental > Terrestrial > Soil > Tropical forest > Bulk soil | place: Panama | collected 2016-02-17 | reverse complement strand
TGAGAGCGGACCGTGCGGATGCTGATGTAGAGCTGCTCGGCGATCTGGATATCGGTGCGGCCCTGGGCGACCAGGGTGACCAGCTCCTGCTCACGTGCGCTGAGCCGCGGTATGCCCGGCGTTCCGGCCGCCTCGCCGGCACCCTCGGCGGCTGCCAAGGCCGCGTACTCCGCCGCGATCGGCAGCGTCATGGCCGCTCCGCGGGCTTGCGCCGCGTCAGCACGCTGTGCGCCTAGAGCCTGGCGGGCCTTGCGCAGCGGCTTCTCCCGGCGCCGCGCGTCGCGGGGCGGGTCGGGTATCCCGCCCTCGGCCCGGAGCGCGGCGTCGGCCGCCCACACGGTCATGGCCTCGGCATACCGGCGAGTCTGGGCGCAAAGGTGCCCGCAGGCGTCAAGGCAGTCGTGCACGAGCAGGTCGTGGCCGATCCTGGTGGTGAGTTCCACGGCCTCGCACAGATGCGCCCTGGCCTCCGGCAGGCTGCCCGTCAGCAGGTCGATGTTCGCCATGAGGATCAGGCTGTCGGCCTGGTCGAACAGGGCACCGGCCTGCCGGGCGAGCGAAAGCACCCGGCCGCAGTGCTGCCTGGCTTCGGCAAGCTCACCGGCATCGGTCACGGCGATCGCCAGGAAGAAGGTGCTCCGCCGGACCAGGCCGCCGGGGATGGCGGCCGGATCGATCCGCTGGGCCTCGCGCCACCAGGCCAGGCAGGCCGCGTGATCGCCCGCGTAATAGGCGCTGGCCCCGAGCCAGCACAAGGCACGGGCCTCGCCCTCGCGATAGTCCAGCTCCTTGGCCAGGTCGAGGGCACGCTCGGCTTCCGTCGCAGCGTCGGAAACGCGGCCGAGGTTGAGCAGGCAGTCGGCGCATCCGGCCAGTGCCTGAACCAGCAGCGGCGTGGGCGCGCCCGCCGCCAGCGCATCCCGGGCGGCGGCGAAGTGCTTGAGGCCGGCGGCCTCGTCGGTGCCGGTCGCGAGCCTGCCAAGCCAGACCTGCCCGGTACACCATTGCTCGCCGCCGGGCGGGACATGCCGGGAGGCTGCGGACAGCAGCTCGTATCCGGCCGCGTACCGGCCACGCAGCGACCACCAGGGCGCCAGCGCCACAGCCAGCCGCTCCGCCGTCACCGGGTCGTGTTCGAGCGCCCAGGTCAGGGCCTGGTGCACGGTCGCGTCCTCGGCGTCCAGCCAGGCGGCCGCGGCCAGTTCGGTGGCGCTGGTTTCGAGCCCGGCCGCCGCCCGCTCCGCGACCCGCAGCGCGTATCCGGCCAGCGCGGCATCCGCGGTTTCGTCCTCGCCCGCCTGCGCCAGCTGCCGTCCCGCATAGCCGCGCAAGGTTTCCAGCATCAGGTAACGGGCCCGCCCATCCCCTCCAGCCTGGGGCGGGGCAAGCAGCGAGCAGTCGACCAGGCGCAGCACCGCTGGTCCCGCGTCTGGGCCGGCCACCTGCTCGGCCGCCTCGAGCGTGAACGGGCCGGGAAAGACCGCCAGCGTACGGAACACCGCGCGCTCCGGCTCACCGAGCAGCTGATAGCTTCATTCGGCGGTCGCGGTCAGCGACCGGTGCCGGCCGGGCGCCGCGCGGTCGGTCCGGGTCAGCAGCCGGTCGTCGAGGCGGTCAGCGAGCTGCGTCAGACCGAGCGCCTCCACCCTGGCCGCGGCGAGCTCGATCGCCAGCGGGATCCCATCCAGCCAGCGCACTATCCGGGCCACTACGGAGCCGGGCTCGCCGTCGAGGGTGAACAGCGGATCGGCCTGGCGCGCCCGGTCGGCGAACAGCCGTACCGCCCCGAACTCGGCGATCTGGGCAGGCTCATCGGGGCCGGGCAGGCTCAACGGCGCGAGCCGGTACCGTGCCTCGCCGGAGATCCCGATGGGCTCCCGGCTCGTGGCGAGGATCCGTACGTCATCGGCGAACGGCAGCAACGCAAGACATAGCTCCGCCGTGGCCGCGAGCACGTGCTCACAGTTGTCCAAGACCAGCAGGAGCTGCCTTCTGGACAACAGCGCCGACATCGATTCCACCAGGCCCATACCGGGCGCCTGGCGCACGCCGAGGGACACCGCGACCGTCGCCGGCACCAGCGCGGGGTCCGGCACCCTGGCCAGTTCGGTCAGCCATGCTCCATCAGCGAACCGGTCAGCCACCTGCCGGGCCACCTCGCTGGCCAGCCGGGTTTTCCCCACCCCGCCCGGGCCCGTCACCGTCACCAGCCGGTACTGCCCAAGAAGGTCAGCCACGGCCGCGACCGCGCCCGCACGGCCCACGAAGCTGGTCAGGGCCGGGACGAGGCCGTGAACACTGCCGGGCGGTGCGGTCCGCCCGATCTGAGTCATGCCCGCGGCCTTGCCATTGGCCCGGGTGTTTCGGTCACACCCACAGTGCCACCCCCCGCAGGCCATCGGTTCTGACCCGGCACCGTGGCCGCGCCTGGGTTTCTGTCCCATTCAGAGAGGCTGATGGCCTGCTCAAACAGCTTATTGTCTAGCAACGAGCCGGCACCGGGTAAACGTCACCGGATGGTCCGCGGACTTGTTTGGCCGCCGGCCAGCCGGGTGGCCGGGTCAGTCAATGCACTGGCCCGGCCGGGGTGACCGGCCGGGCCGGTGACTGGCTTCGCGCCGTGGGGCCGGCCACGGCGGTTGCGTACTGCACAATCCTTAGGTTGCGGCGCAAGGCCGTGGCTACCGGCGCCGAGCTAACCGTGCGCCCTGGCCGTCGGCCATCGGCCAGTAACGTGCGTCAGCGGGAAACTTGTGACAGTGGCCCCGCGTCGACCGGGAACTGTGCCGTGTTCAGCACCTGGATGCCGGCGTGCTGGGCGCCGTTGAAGGGGGTGATGATCGGGGAGGTGGCCCCGGGCTCGCAGCCCAGGTTGAACGGGACGTTGGGATTGTTGAACCAGAGGCCGAGGTGGTACTGGTGCGTGGGCGCGAACGTGGTGGTCCCGCCCGGTGACACCGAGAACGTCTCCTTGTCGAAAACGCCCTTGACCGTAGCGCTGCCGGTGCCGGTGCCGTTGGCGTGGATGTCGGTCTGGTACCACGAGACGCCGAACGGTGCGCCGGGCGTCTGGATCACGAACAGGTCAAAGCCCCTGTTGTGGGGCATGCCCGACACGGTGATCTTCATGGTGTCGTTGAGGTCGCCCGTGGTGATGGTCACATGCCCCGATGCGTGGGGCAGGCACGCGCTGATGGCCGCCGACGATGGCTGGAGTGCGAACGAGAACGTCTTGCTGGTCGCAGTGGCGCTGGTGGTTGCCGTCAGGACTATGGCCGTTGCCACGGCTACCGCCGTGGCCAGGGCGCCCAGCTTCACCGGAAGGGGAGCGAACAGGCGCCGGGTCTGGGAGCGGATCGACTTCATGGGTGTCCCTTCTGTGTTTTGCGGCGAGACTGAGCAGCGTCGCCGCCGGTCCCGGTCCATGGCGGACCGGGTGGCTCGGGACGGGGAACGCGCGAAGATACGGCATGACAAGCGAGAGCCCCCGTGCAGCCTGAGCCGAATTGGTAACGCTACGGTAAATCCCGATCCGCCTTAGGTAAAGAGAGCGTGCTCGGCCTGGGCGGCCGTGGCGACCGCCGATGCGGCGCGGACCAGGGCGGCAACAGAGTGGTTAGCTGACGCCGGGTGCGTCGATATCCGGAGTCCTGTCTTCATCCCTGCTTGGTGGGCGCGCCCTGCGAAGGCGCATGTGCCGAAGCGGATCGATGACGAAGAACACCGACATCGCCAGGTAGAACAGAACGGCGGTCAGCGGCAGGAAGACGCCGACGACGGTCGCGCTGCCCTGGAGCAGCGCCGCCGGAGTGTTCTTCGGGGGCCTCGGCATCTTCTCGAAGTTCTATTTCTCCGGAACGATCATCTCCGACAGCAAGACGTACGGGGCGATCGGTGCGATCCTCGGCATCTTGACCTGGCTGGTAGCCATCGGAGCGGTGATCATCATAGGGGCCGTGGCGGGTGTCGTCTGGGCGGACCGCCACGTAACCTGAGCAGGGTGAAGGCGGGTGGAGCTCTCGTGCTCACCGCGGACGCCCGTGAGGCGGCGAGGCGGGCCGTCGGGGAGGCGCGCGTATCGCTTGGGGACACGCCGCCCTCGTTCGCGGTGCTGTTCGCCTCCGCGCATTTCTTCGCCTCGGCGGAGGCCCTCGTCGCGACGGTGGCCGAGGAGACCGGCCGGGTTCCGCTCATCGGCTGTGTGGCCGAGGCGGTGGCCGGCGGTGCCCGCGAGGTCGAGTCCGAGCCCGCCGTTTCGCTGTGGCTCGCCGCGGGCCTGGGCCCGGTCGAGACGTTCGCCATGGAGTTCGTCCGGACGCCCAGCGGGGGCGCCTTTGGCGGCTACCTGTTCGACCAGGGCCCGGAGGGCGTTCACCTGATGGTCTGCGACCCGTTCACGTTCCCGGTCAGCGACCTGCTCGGCCACCTGAACCAGCACGTCCCCGGGGCAGCGGTCATGGGCGGTTTGGCGAGCGGTGGTATGCAGCGGGGGGAGAGCCGGCTGTTTCTCGACGGGCGGGTTCTCGCGCATGGCGCCGTCGGTGCCTACCTGCCGCGAGCCGAAGTCCATCCGCTGGTGGCGCAGGGATGCCGCCCGGTCGGTGATCCCTACACGATCACCCGGGCCGAGGGGAACGTGATCTTCGAGCTCGGCGGGCGCCCGCCGCTGGAGCGGCTGCAGGAACTGGCGACGGCGCTGCCCGGCCGGGAATGGGAGCTGCTCGCCCGTGGCGTCCACCTGGGGATGGTCATCGATGAGTACCAGGCCGAACCGGGCCAGGGGGATTTCCTGGTCCGCGGCGTCGTCGGCACCGATCCCGAATCGGGGGCGATCGCGGTGGGCGATCAGGTGGAGGTGGGCCAGACCGTGCAGTTCCATGTCCGGGACGCCCACTCGGCGGATGAGGATCTCCGCCGCACCCTGGAGCGGGAGGTCGCTGCGCTGGGGGAGCGCCGGGCGGCCGGTGCGCTGCTGTTCACCTGTAACGGCCGCGGATCGCGGATGTTCTCTGAGCCCGACCACGACGCCGGGCTGCTGGCGAAGATGCTGGGCAAGATCCCGGTAGCGGGGTTCTTCTGCGCCGGGGAGCTTGGGCCGGTGGGCGGGCAGAACTTCCTGCACACGTTCACCGCCTCGATCGCCCTTTTCCCGCAGACGGCTCCGTGATGAGCAGCAGCAAACGCGGCCTGGGAAACCGGGGTCAGACTCGCCCACGGAATGAGTGGCCTGCCGTCACGCATAGGTTTGTGCGCGTGAAGCTGGGAATCGTCGCAGACATTCAAGGCAACGACGTGGCGCTGCGCGCCGTCCTGAAGGACGCGGAGCGCTCGGGGTGGACCGCTGGTGGGCACTTGGCGACCTTGTCTTGTTCGGCCCGCGGCCTGTTGATGTGCTGGAGCTTCTGCTAGGCCTGCCTGGCATCGGCATGGTGCGCGGGAACACTGACCGCTACGTCTTGACCGGTGAGCAGCCGGCCCTCCACGCGACCGCCGCCGACGCGGCCGGAAACATCGGCCTGGTAGAACGTTACGCGGCGATGGCGGCGGGAATCGCCTGGACCCGCGGCGTCTTGGACCAGGCCGACCTGCTCGATGTCCTGACCGGGTCTCCCGGCGCACCCAGATGTGACAGGGCACATGACACGCTCCGGGCGGCTTCGGCCGCTTACCGGCCCCATAGGATGCGGTGCCAGAATCGCCGCGTCCGTAGCAAGAACAGCCACTCGCGCGCCGACCGCCGCGGCACGGGCTTGTGGATGCACAGCCCCTGGTCGCCTGGCAGCAGGCAGTTACCAGAGCAGTCGCCCAGGCAGTGGCGGCAGTGACGGACCAATGGCTTTGCGCATTCTCCGTGGCCGAGACGGCGTATCAGGTCTTTGGTTGTCGGCTAGCCGTTCCTGGCTCGCGCCGAGCCAGGAGTTCAGGAAACTCCGTTGTAGCTCATGCCCACCCACCGGCCCATGCATGAGTGCTGTGCGGGTGACGCCGATTACTGGGACGGCGTGAGCGCGGCGACACCGAGGCGCGGTGGGACGGGCTTGTCCTCTCTATCAGGACCTGGCGGCGAGCGCGCAGGGCAGCGGCTCGGTGTGATGGTGGACCATGGTTTGTGCGAGGTAGAGCCGCAGCTGGCCAGCCGAGTACGCCGCTAGCCGGCAGCCTGGCGGGTAGCCGCGAACCTGATACACAGCCGCCCCGGCCGCGAGGAAGGCGGCGGTCCGGTCCACGATGGGCGGCGCGCCGCGCCGTTCATTCTCCTCGGCGGCCAGCGAGCACCGGACATGTGTGATCACGCGCCCGAGTGCGGCACCTTTGATGAGCTGTCCGCTGGCGAGGTACATCCGGCCGCCGAACTGCAGGAAATCGACGTAGTCGATCGCTTCGCCCGTTCCGGGAGGCAGGAGCCGTCCGAGCGGGCAGCCCGCTGATATGTGAGCGTGCCGGTTCGGTGAGCGCATCGTGGTCAAGGCGGCAGTGCCGGTCGGCGCTGGCGTTGTGGTGGCGCAGGCGGTCAGGCCGAGGGTCAGGCAGGCCCCGAGACCGAGATAGAGCTTCGCTGACTTCACTGGATCGCACCTCCGTGCTCTAGGACGCGGGGGACGATCGTTCGGTTCCGCTCAGATTCCTGGTCAGCCCACAGATTTCAGCCACGTTTCAGGGCCGTTCCAGCTATCGCTGCGATGTTGGTGTCGTCATCACCGGGTAAACATTCACCCCGTGGGCGCTGGATCTTTGCTCTCCTGAAGCGACTGGATGAATCTTCCCAGCTCGGCCGCGACCGCTATGGGTGTGAGGCCGGTAGTGTCGATCGTCGGCAGGCCAAGCTGCCGGTACTGGTGCCCGTCACGGATAGCGTCCGCTAGGCGCTGCGGGCTGGCGTGGCGGCTAAGGCGGCGTTGTCGTTCCTTGTCTGTGCAGTCCAGCAGCACCCATGCGTCGATCGGCCAGTCCTTGAGTTCATCGGGTGTGCAGACACCCAGCAGCACGACTGGCAGGTGTGCGATTGTGCCGATAACCGCGTGAACGAGCTCACGGTAGGCGGGCCAGGTCCCGGGATTCTCCGGGATCCGCTGCCCGGCCAGGGCGGCGGCGGGTTCCATGAATTCGTCCCAGTCCAGGACAGCATGGCCTGGTAGCAACCCGGCCAGGGCCGGGGTTATGGTGCTCTTCCCGGAACCTGGGGCACCCAGGACACTCGTGATCACGTTGCCAAGGTAGCGCTGGGATGCCTGCGGCGTTTGCGGCCAGGTCCGGGGCCTGCCGGCCGGCCGGTGTGCCGGCTTGCTTGCGGCGGGCCGGCTGGGATGATCATGGCTTGTGCCCGCCATGCCGCCTCCGGTGCTGGGTTGCGCGTCGTGCTGCGCGGGATGAGGTGGTCGCGGCGCAGCAGGCGGAGATCGCTGAACTGCGGGAGCGGATCGCGCGCCTGGAGCGGATGATCAGCCGTGACAGCGGGAATTCATCGATGCCGCCTTCTTCGGATGATGCCCTGCCTGGCCGTAAGCCGTCCCGGCAGCAGCGGCGCTCCGCCGGGCGGACGGCGCGCAAGCGGGGCAAGCAGCCGGGCGCGCCGGGATCGGCGATGTGCTGGGCTGAGCCTGACCAGGTCGTCGGCCATTACCCGCAGGGTGCTTGCGGATGCGGCGCAGACCTGCGTGAGGCCGAGGATCTGGGCGTGGCACGGCCGCTGCAGCAACTGGAGTTCCCCGCGCCGTCAGCGCTGCGGGTCCAGCACGAGCTGCACAGGTCACGGAGCGGCTGCGGGCGTGAGCATGTCGCAGCCCGTCCGCCGGGGGCGCTGGACGCGGCGGTATGGCCCACGAACAACATCAGCGAGCACGGCGTCCGGCCGCTGAAAACTCAGCAGAAGATATCCGGCCGGCTCACCAGCGAAGACACCACCCAGGACCGGCTCGATATCCGCAGCTACATCGACACCGCACGCAAGCACGGCCACGACGCGCTCACCATCCTGCGAAGCCTCATGACCGGAAATCCGTGGACGCCGCCCGCCCCAGCCAGCGACGGAGAATGCCCGGAGAGCATCACGCAGCGCGAAGCTGACGTCACACCTGAATGTTTACATCACCGGGTCTCACGAGAGGGGCTACAGATTTGAGCTATCAATGGAGGCTGACAAGGCTGCTCTGGCTGATCCTGGCGGCAGTGCTCGGGCTGGTCCTCGCACTGGCCATCGCTGGCGGCAGCCAGCTCGGCGGGTTCGCCGGGCACAGCGTATTGGCGGGAGGGGCTACCAGGGGCGGCCCAAGTCCGCCACCGCATCCCAATGTCCAACGCACGGGCGCCGAGCGTGCTGCCACCATTCAGCGCGCTCGTCTCCCGCACCTGGAGTTGGTCCACACTCCGGGGCGTCTCGTGGTCAGCGCCGTAACGTGAAACCCTCCAGCTCGACACCGTGATATTCATCCGCTGCCCGCATTGCTCCATGCTAAGCAACAACTTTCAGATCAGCGGTTCACCTGAAATTACCCTTAGAGGAAAAGTGATGTATAAACAGAGGCGCGACCTGCGCATGCTCATCTACGCCATGCTCTTGGCAGTATCGACAGTGGTTGCGATCAGTAGCCCTGCGCAGCAGCCACCGGATCCGAAGACAACGTTCCATTTACGTATGGTTTCAGCCCTGTCGCCTATCCGTCGGGAACACAGGTCGTCGGGTCATCGGTTCTCCTCTGTAACGTTTACAGCAGGAGATTGTCGGCAGATGGGCGCGAATCAGGGTGTCTCGGCTTCGGTTACTCTATTGCCTCCGCCGCGCGCTGGCACGGCGATTGACCGGCTGAGCGCAGTGCACGGGGCAGGCCTGCCCGACTTGAATACTCCGCCTAGCCCGGGGCGAGCCTGGATTAGGCACGTGAGCCAGCTCGACGGTGGCGCAGGAGCCCCGGGAGTGCTGCGGGTAACGCGATCATGTCCGCCTGCCGGATGGCTGCGTCACGGCGTGCCTGGTGAGCCGGTCACGGCGTGACCGCATACGCCTCGCAGGCCCCTTGGGCCAAGCACCTGGCCTGCCCAGCAGTTAAATTGCTAATATTGGCAATTGCTGAGCCGATCATATGAAGCCGCGGCCGTCCGCCGGGCATAAGGGCAGCACCGAGGTACGGCCACGCGACCGGCGCACCTGAAGGTTAGGGGGCGCACGTGCGGGCTGGGGAGGCTGCCGGGTGATAGTGCCGTCACACCACCTGGACGCGGTGCCGGCCGCGGCGCTCGGCCATGCCCCTCCGGCAGGCGGGCCCGGGCTGGCCACCGGCCGCGAGCAGGACTTCGCGAATGGACCAGGGCCGGCGGGGCGGTGATGGGGATGACGCAGCAGTACCTGGCCGGGGAGTTGTCGGTGTTGCTGGAACGGGTGGAGGCGGTCACGACCACCGACGCGGCTAGGTGCACGGCGTGTTCCCTGCGGCACGAGGCCGAGACGGGGCCGGTCCCGGCATTGCGCTGGGTGACGGTGCGCGCCCTGGCGCTAACCGAGGGCTTGTGCTGGGACTCGCTGGCCCGGGGCGATACCGCGGCGTTCACATGCCAGGCGGCGGCCGGCGCCGCGCTGCGTGAGTTCGGAGTGTGCGCGGGCCTGCTCAGCGACGCTTAGCGCGCGCTCATCAGCTGTGACATAGGCATCGTCTGGTGAGAGGACACGATGATGGCAGAAGGCCAGGAACCGCAGGATCCTTCGGCGCAGGTCTCCGAGGCGCAGATCGCCGTGCACTGGCGCGAGGAGGAGAGCTACCCGCCGCCTCCGGCGTTTGTCGCGCAGGCCAACGCCGCCGACCCGGCGATTTTTGACCGGTTCAGTGAGGACCGCTTCCCCGAGTGCTTCACCGAGTACGCCGGCCTTCTCACCTGGGATGAGCCCTGGCACACCGTCCTGGACACCAGCAACCCGCCGTTCTGGAAGTGGTTTACCGGCGGCAGGCTGAACGCGTCCTACAACTGTGTGGACCGGCACGCCGCGAGCAGCCCGGGCAAGACCGCGATCATCTTCGTGCCCGAGCTGGAAACCGACGACCCGGTGCACATCAGCTACACCGAGCTGCACCAGCAGGTGAACGAGTTCGCCGCGCTGCTGCGCGACTTCCTCGGCGTCATGGCCGGTGACCGGGTGACGCTGCACATGCCGATGGTGCCGGAGCTGGCGGTCACGATGCTGGCCTGCGCCCGGCTCGGCGTCATCCACTCGCAGGTGTTCGGCGGGTTCAGCGGCACCGCCTGCGGGCACCGTATCGCCGACTCCGGCAGCCGCGCCCTGATCACCATGGATGGCTACTACCGGGCTGGCCAGCTGACGGACCACAAGGTCAAGGCTGACGAGGCCGTCGCGGCGGCCCGCGAGGAGGGCCAGGAGGTCGACAAGGTGCTGGTGTGGCGCCGTCACCCCGGACAGTACGCGTCGGCTACCCCCATGGCCGGCGGCCGGGATTTCTTCGTGGATGAGATCATCGGCAGGTACGCGGGCCAGATCGTCGATCCGGTGTCGATGCCGGCCGAGGCGCCGCTGTTTTTGATGTACACCTCCGGCACCACCGGCCGCCCTAAGGGCTGCCAGCACTCCACCGGCGGCTACCTGGCGTATGTGACCGGGACGTCGAAGTACTATCAGGACATCCACCCCGCCGACGTGTACTGGTGCATGGCCGACATCGGCTGGATCACCGGCCATTCCTACATCGTGTATGGGCCGCTGGCGCTGGGCACCACGACGGTGATCTACGAGGGGGTGCCCAACTACCCCGACGGCGGGCGGCCCTGGCGGATCGCCGAGCAGCTCGGGGTGAAGATCTTCCACACCTCGCCGACCGCGATCCGAATGCTGCGCAAGGTCGGCCCGGAGGAGCCGAAGAAGTACAGCTACCACTTCAAGCACATGACCACCGTCGGCGAGCCGATCGAGCCGGAGGTGTGGCGGTGGTATCACTCCGAGGTCGGCAAGGGTGAGGCGGCCATCGTGGACACCTGGTGGCAGACCGAGAACGGCGGGTTCCTGTGCAGCACACTGCCAGCGCTGCAGCCGATGAAGCCGGGCAGCTGTGGCCCCGGCGTCCTAGGCGTCTACCCGGTGATCTACGACGAGGATGGCAACGAAGTGCCCAAGGGCAGCGCCCGGGCGGGCAACATCTGTATCCGCAACCCGTGGCCGGGGATCTTCCAGACCATCTGGGGCCAGCCGGAGCGGTTCGTGCAGACCTATTACGCCAAGTACAACAAGAACCCCGAGTCTAGGGATTGGCGCGACTGGCCGTACTTCGCCGGCGACGGCGCGGTCCAGGCCGCCGATGGCTACTTCCGGATCCTGGGCCGGGTCGACGACGTGATCAACGTAGCCGGGCACCGGCTAGGCACCAAGGAGATCGAGTCCGCCGCGCTGACCGTGCCTGAGGTCGCCGAGGCGGCCGCGGTCCCGGT
>Ga0126370_10001268_pt1 | contig 11425 bp, 10 predicted proteins | sample PanSoiMetaPlot_3_FD_92586 | JGI IMG/M metagenome (GOLD analysis project Ga0126370, IMG submission 92586) | Tropical forest soil microbial communities from Panama - MetaG Plot_3 | ecosystem: Environmental > Terrestrial > Soil > Tropical forest > Bulk soil | place: Panama | collected 2016-02-17 | reverse complement strand
TTTGAAAAGGGCTGTGGTGATGGAGATTTTCTATTAATTAGATACACTGATGCGGCGACGATAATTGCCAATATGGACAGAACTAATATGATATAGTAAGCCCGATTCATCTATGGAGTCCAATTATATTCAAGTGCGATATATAAGTCAAATCTCATTTTATATCAACTAATCTTTAATTGCATATCTGAATTTCTTATTTGATTCAGGTATGATATCCCTCAAGTCTGGGACAGTTAATCTCTTTTTCTGCTCTAAGATGATAATATCATGAATAAATAGTATAAGATGCGCGCCATGCATTTATGTACTAGAACATTCGTGACAACCGTGTAGTACAACATCACTATCTAAAGTGCTATCTATCTACTACAATGGACTAACAGAATGTCCGACTATCTTAATACCTTTCATTATAATAGGTGTTACCATGACAACACCGCATAGCTTCATGATATCTATAATAAATAGTTGGTATACTAATTAAAATAGCATAAAAGATAGGACGGACAAAGATCTGCTATACAATTTCTATTGCGCATTTTTAGATGACTCATAGAAGAAAAAGTAGAACAATCTACATATATCAAAATGGCCCGCGCCAATAACATTGGCTGATTATGAGGTGAGAAAGAGAAAGAAGGTACTCCTCCGAACAAATGATATCTATAGATAATGGCAATTAATAGAAATGAACTAATGTGTTTAATTTAGTCAATCACAAGTAAGTTTTTAGTGTATCGGACAACTGCTGTTGTTACTAATTATGAAGATGTAAGCCAGTTTACAATAGTACGGTTAACGAGATCGGCTGCATCGTGCTGGACAAAATGGCCGGCCTGAGGGATTGTGAGTAAGTTCCAGCTATTTTCTAGCCAATCCCAGGTATTGTTCAAGCCGCCTGGCAGCAAATATTGGTCTTGCAATCCATGAATCTGGAGGACAGGCGCTTGTACTTTGTTGATTAAGAAAGAAGCATTCTGGTAAGGTTGACGTGGATAGTTCTGTTTGTAATAATGCAACATTGCCTCAAAGTCTGACCGCCGAAAAGCCTCAATGTAGCGTTCTCTGGCTACCGGGTTGTGTACCCATGCACTAAGCGATTCTGGAGTGAGTTGTTTATGAGCTCCTTCTTGCTGAAAGTCGCGTGCGTAAGCAGAGTTCTTCTGCTGCTGTGGATTTTGTGCTAGTTCACGGACTATACCGCTAGGATGAGGAGTATTGAGAACGATCAGGCGTTCGGTCATTGTCGGAAAATACATTGCAAAAAACCAAGCAATAGCTCCGCCCCAGTCGTGGCCCACGATGATGGATTTATCCCTTTCAAGGTAGTGCATAACAGCTTGGATATCGCTTACCAAGTGACGCATTTGATAATACTCGCCGCCTTGCGGTTTATCACTTAGGTTATAGCCGCGTAAGTCAATTGCAACAATTTGGTAATTGGACATCAGAGCGGTCATCTGATTACGCCAGGTATACCAGAAATCTGGAAATCCATGGATCATGACAATTGATTTCGATCCTTCGCCAATCGTGACAAGGTGTATGCGTACCCCATTATTGTCGGCATAATGATGTGTTACATATTTGTCGATATCGTTGGGGACGATTGAGGAGCTTGCATTTTGCATATATCTATTTCTTTTTCATATCTCTCACATCTTTCTTTCTATGAATGACACTGATGGTCTGGTTTTGTCGTTATTGCTACTAGGAAGTGAGCGGATTATGGAGAGCTCCTCTTGAGAAAGAGCTTGGCCACAGGAATCTTCACCTCGTAAAAGGCGCTTGATGGCTCTCTTGAATGCCACTGTCAGAATGTGTGTGGCCATATGCAGACTAATCAAAGAGCGTAGAGGGGTTGCTAGTATTATGAGACTAAAGTACTCCTGAGCAATTTTAGGTTCTACGATCGCGGCGTATAGGACTAGGTCCAGATAACGACGCAAAAAGTATGATCCAGGATTCGGACTAGCTCCTCTCAACCTAACTGTCGGCCAACGTAGGTCTTCGCTGGTCGCAAGAAGCCAAGGGGTTGCTATAGTTTCTGCAAGTTGCTGCTGGAAATACTGCTCGAAATTCACTCCGGATGAATTTTGCTGCTCCTGCAGGCAACGCTTGAGGACCATTGCGTCAAAGGCACTCACCGTCATGCCTTGTCCATAAATGGGATTGAAAGCGCAGACAGCATCCCCGATGACTATGAAGCCAGTTGGCCAGCGCTGCATCAGCTCAAAATGGCGGAAGTGATTCTCGAGTGTGCCATAACCTCGAATAGGTGTTAATGGCTGTGCTATACGTATGGCTTCATAAATAGATGGATCTGCGAGCTTTTGTGCCCATTGTAGAAAGCCTTCTTCGTCTATCGGGGGCGCTTTTCCAGCCATACCTCCTAGTGTCACATGCCAGCGTCCATGGTCAACTGAGAGCATGACTCCACCCCGGTTGTTTGGAGGACGTCCATTGATGATTATGTTTTGCCATTTGGCCGGAAACTGTTCAGGCTTGAGATAAAAGCGTGATGCGTATCTGAGATTAGAGTTAATCGTCTCTACACGAGGAGCATCGTATCCCAGGTCTGTTAGCCATTGGAGAGCCTTCGAATGTCGTCCACTAGCATCAACAACCAGATTTGCATATAACCTAGTAATAGTATTTCTTTTAGATCTCTGCTCTCCTCGCTCATGCACCTGAACTCCAGTAACGCAGGTCCGATCATGTGTAGCCAGTAGTCTTGTTACCTCGATATTAGTGATGATATGGATATTTGGAAGTTTTGAGACACGATTTCGCACATGCCACTCTAGCAGAGGACGACTGAAACTGATGGAAGCTTCCCGCATTTTTGGCAACGGTAGTAATCCTTTGGGAGATACAATGGCAAGTGGAATTATGTCAGAGACAACGTCAGCACCATCTTTACACAGGTCATTGATAATACCAGGAAAGAGCTGTTCAATGATGGGAAACGCAGTAGGAAGCAATCCGTGCGCATGATACGATTGCGGAACCCCTTTGCGATGGTCTGGTGTCAAAGGAAAGATGTCGTGATCTAGAATTGTGACAGTATTAAACGAGTCGGACAATACACGAGCTGCGAATAATCCTGCAAGACTTCCCCCGATTATCAACGCATCGCGGTTAGCGTTCATTGTGTCTACCGTTGCTTCATTCCTATCATTCACTGTTCTTATTCACTCCCTTCAAATCAGAAACTATGATTAGACCCCAACTAACGAAGGCATAGAGGATGAGATGGGCGACATGTTTCTCCTTTTCCAAAGTTAACTCATAGACTCTAAGAAAACAAATATTGATATCATCTCCTCAGCACTAACAGTTAAAATTGAGGATTGTTGTTAACTTGTAGAATCTTATTGGGAGAGCATGGTGATAAGACAGGTGATCTTCTTCTCATCATACGTGGCTATCCAGTCTATTGTTGCTGTTCAATACTTTATTTATGATATGCATGATCAGCAATATACAGAATACATAAGTTAATGCTTACTTCTGTCGGCCCAACTTAATATTGCTGACTCTCCTTAGTACACGCGAATCAATATTTATGGTCTGTTAACACCAAATATGTTTACCACATCAAATAACATTAGACTTTTGACACATCAGGATTAATCATCCCGCACATAAAGTTATAATATGATATGAGTGATGGCAGGTTATAAATATTATCAAATATAGCCCAAACAATGACGCCATAACGATGATTGATGACTCACATTATGGTGCTAGATCGATGTCTGGTGACAACATTTATACCGTTACTGCAACCAAATCAGACTGGATTTGTTCCTGTCCAGATTATGCGCGCCACAATGCCAAGTGCAAGCATGTATATGCAGTTGAATTTTATTGCAATCAAAGCGCGGCTATGCGCGCATAGAAATTTGATTTAGTAACGTATACAGCTGAATCAAAACCGTGTTATTTTCAAAAAAAAGAAGATGGATGTTTGTCTTTTGCTTACGGTGTTGTTAGGTCCTTGTGGTCCTGCCTGCTACTCCCATTGGTCCTTGACAGAATAATCCGCTACATGGACCTGGTGGTCCAGGAGGTCCTTGTGATCCTTGTACTCCTGATCCTCCTCCAGAAAGATTAACTACACAGGTTGCACCGTTACTGCAATTCAATTGTTCTGCCTTACTAACTTGCATTGGATCAGATATACTCACTAACAGCGTTAACAGTATAGCTACTATTGAGAAGCATCCAATACATCTAGGTATGTTACCATTCATAGTTCTGAATTTCTATTGATAACAGGCCTTATGTCAGTTAGGATGCTTGTATACTGCCATTTTTAATATCTTACTAAGGTTGGTTAAATATACTAAACAAGTCATATAATTTTAATAGAACAACTTTAGGAGTCTTGTCCTATGGAAAATGTTTTTGACATTTGACCTGTTTCACACGACGCAAAATTGTAATTTTGAATTCATATTCTAGATACAACTTTTGGAGTTCATATTCTTCAATCTCGAAATTTTGAGAACTATTTTACTATATCAGTGCTGCCGTTTTACTGTCTTGCATTGCAGCAGCGTACTAGGTACTTGCAATTATCCTGTTGGTTGGAAAGGCTCCATTAACCGGCCAGATTATCCTCACTTAACTTCATTTGTTGGTCAGATGTCTCTTTCTTCGATTTTCTTCGTCCAAAATCATTGCGTATATTTGCTGCATGGCTTCTACCTCTGCTAAATTGTCCTCAACAATCCGCATGTTGAACTTTTCTGGGTATACTGCTTTTTGCTTCTTCTGAATTGCCTTGTATATCATATCCTTAACCTCCTTAACCGTTAAGTCTGTTCCTTTTCGCTTTTCTTTAGGCAATCATGACATACTAAACGTAGTGATTTCTATATGTTGGAGAACTTTGAACAGAGGTAATGACTGGTTCCTTTTATTGTTAGTTGTACGGTGTGAGATAAGGTGATACTAATGGATTTGCATTTCTTTGGTTTGTCTTATCCTATTATCGGAAAGTGTTGGTTTCTGAGAGCCTGCGTCTTATCTATGTCTCATCATATGACTGAATAGCAGATAAGCAGGACTAGAGCAGTGGTGAAGATAAGTGTCGACCCTATCCTCACCACCGAAATGCATCACCACATGCACCAGTTTAGAATTGGATAATTATGATATAAACAGGACGAACTCTTTCTCTATTCTATTTTTCTGAACAGTTTACAATGGTTTGTATTTGGATCATGAGTCCGATCCACATAACAAATATTGGATCTATTGTTAGACTAAATCATTGATTCAGACAGAAACGATCTATGCCGTAGCAGCATGTGGAGGGCATGAAGGTTATCCATGGATTAAAGAAGAAAAAGTATGGGTTTACTCCGCTTTAGTTGTTTTTACTTCCGCAATCCACTCACACTTGAAACCAGCTTTTTCATGATGTCTTACTACTGCCTCAATATTTGGAGCATCCAAGAGGCAAAAGAGCCTGTCCTGTTCTTCATTGTATGCCAAGTTATCGTGCGTTACACCAAACTCATCTTTAGGAGAGTTGTGTACTTTTCTCAAAGTCTCCTCATCAACGCCTTTCAAACTATGGGCATCAAGAAACTTGGGCATTCTATTTTGTCACCCTCTCTGATTTAACACTAGTTATTGCAGATACGCTTCTTGCCAATTTGTGACTTCCTATTTCAAGTGCTATATATGTTGGGGCGAAGCCCAATGAAATCCATCCGATCATTTCAGGTATTTCCACATACGTGATATCACGATATCACCAATATAAATGTAGCTAATATAGATATCGTGATATCCCTATTTATCTAGCATAGATATCGTGATAGCACTTATATTGTAGTATGGGTATTATACTTATAATGGTACATGATTTTATAATTCGTGGCTTTGATGATGACGTTCATTCTCAATTGGGAGATTTGTCAAGACAAAAAGGTGTGTCCATAAACTCCATTGTAAAGGATGCTGTAGATAAATGGCTAAAACAACAAAAAGAAATACCAAAGCGTCATTATTTTCTTATTTATGATAACGACGAATCTATGAAATCCATATTAGAATCCATGGATGAGATGACAAAGAAGGGTGACTGGTTCAGATGTTTTGTCCGATCATCAGATTATTCAATTATGGATCTATTAGAAAAGCTAAACTGGTTTGATGGAACAAAAATGCAATACAAAAATCCACAAAGGGATTATATGAAGTACTGTAGTAGTGTAGTACAAAATATTTCAAAGAATTCTGGAAATAAAGAAGTGTATTGTATCGACTTTCTTATGAATGATATAGCTACCACTACATCTATGAAGGAAGCAATCAAAATTGATAAAGCGTATGATGAAAACAAGTTAGAAGGTATTGTGTTTTGTGCTTGTAGGGCAAATATTTTTTTCGATAATTCCGTAGCAGAGATGTTAGAGCTATTTGATTCACATGAACAAATATTTATTATCAAAGCTGGGCTCGTATACAAATTACATATAAGTAAGGAAAATATCCACAAATTATTTCTAGATTAATTTCATATCATGCATAATAGTAAGGAGCTGTAATTGACATGTTGCACTACAAGAACCAAAATTGCTCGACAGTATCGGCATAGCCCAAATGGAGCAAGAAGTTCAGAAGAGGGTTGTGGCAGTCCTAAAAAGACTTAGGAAATTATGACTCAAGAAACTGGAATTCAATCATCTTTGAGTGAAGACGACATGAAACTGTATCTGCAAGAAGTAATTCAAGATGCCTGTACCGTGCGATATGGTAGGTGAGAGTTCACAGATGGATTAGAAGGATATAAAGACATTGTACGAAGGACATGATATTCAAGCTAAAAGTGACTATAACCTGATTGACCTATCTAGTGATAAATTGAATTCTGAAGTTAGTCAACCAAAGGAATGCTTATCACAATGGATGAAAAATGGCCTTCCTAAAATAGTATCACGAAGTTTCTATTTCAAAAATCATCAGTAGCAATAATCAAAAATGCTAATGAAAATCAAATGCTCGAGGTGTTTATGTACATCTACATATGGCATTATTGTTCAATGTAGAAATTTTGATCTGCAAGCATCTATCTCGGATATATGTTACTGTATAAATAATCATACAAAGATGGATTATCATTCTACCTATCTTTTGTCCAGTTTCAAGGCATGGGTATCCTCGTGGACCATATACACCATCACATTATTATAATGCCTGGATTTGTGATCTTTATCAGAATTGAATAATAATAAAATAAAGCACATCTTAACTACTTTATCCTTATTTTTTCTTGCTGGTTTATGTGAAATTGGTGGCGGATATCTAGTGTGGTTATGGTTAAGAGAGGATATGAGCTGGAGTTTAGGAGTTATTGGAGGGTTTGTTCTGTTTGCATATGGCATAATTCCCACTTTCCAACCATCACATTTCCACCGCGTCTATGCAGCCTATGGTGGAATCCTTATTGTGATGGCACTAGTGTGGGGATGGTTGTTTGAAAAGATTGTTCCAGATTTTACTGATATTGTAGGCTCTTCCATTGCAATTATTGGAGTAGTAGTAATATTTTACATGCCTAGAAAAATTGGTGATGAAAAATCAATCTGGGTCAATCCGAAGTAATATTAATTACAGTTTCTCTGCTGCTTTTCTTTGCTGCTGCGATTGCAGAAATAGGTGGAGGCTATCTTATTTGGTCTTGGATAAGAAAAAGGAAGACTGTGTTTCTTGGTTTAGTTGGTGGAGTGATCCTGTTTATTTATGGTATTCTTCCAATGCTGCAACCATCGAACTTTGGCAGAGTCTATGCAGCTTACGGTGGAATCTTCGTAGTATTTTCTGTTGTCTGGGGAGTTTTGATAGACAAAAAGAAACCAGATAGGTTTGAAGCCATTGGGTCGTTAGTTGTGTTATCAGGTGCAGCGATTATTTTTTATGGTCCTCGCTAGTTGGCTTATGAACGTGTTAATTTTCATTAATGATCATAAAAGATCCATTAGATAGCTAAATTTGCTTATATATACTCAAAGTTTAACTTGATTCAAAAACAGGAGTAAGAAAATATGTATTCGAGGTGAGGAAAAGGAGATGAGCGGCAAAAGAAGAACAAGAAAAACAGATTCTCATCAGAGTATACCATGCTTTCAATCCTCGAATATCTTTATACAAATACACAGAAGATTCCAGTAAGTAAATATAATATCATGACAAATACTCCTGGCATTAGGAGACAGCGACCAGACAGAGTGAACCTCATGATAGATTCGCTTGAGAAGAATGGATACATAGCATCAATAAATATCTCTTCTAATCTCACATTCTATAATATAACTCAGAATGGCATTGGTGCTTATGAGAAATGGATCAAGGATTTCCTAGAGTTTGCAAGAAACTCAAATATCGTTACTGCTATAGACACACACCATAGAACAATCGATAATGAATCTCTAAAAAAGAACAACAATAACAGCAGTAGTAATAACGTTATTATGATGACAATATTGTAAATAATTAGAATAACCTAAATGATTGATGCTTGTTGTGCTGGTGGAGGTGCAGAAGAAGGTGATGGCTTAATTATGAGAATAAGATAAGATATTCCTCTCTTTCTATGAAATGAAATTTTACTTGCATACTCTCGGGCATCATCTGTTATAGTATCTCCTATTACCAGTCCTATGCCAATTGAATGATTTGTAATCAAATTATATTTTACGAGTGAGCTTGCAAATGACTCTACTACTGTTCTATTTATATCGCCATCAACAATTTTGGCTACAATGACTCCATATTCATTTAGAAATCTCTTAAGATCGTTACTTGCACTACTTCCATCATTTAATACGTGAGCTGAATCTAATAATACATCAAATATCAAGTCATTTTTATCGTGTATAGATACATTAAAAAATTCTCTCAAGCTTGTTTTATTTGAATCAATATATTCCTGCAATGGTTGGCCAATCTCCTGAATTGATTTTGACAAGCCAAGTATAGTTTCCTCTTTAGTCCTTGTTGTCATGGCAATATTCAAAGCAGTCATTATCGTATTTCGTTCAAACATATCCGTCCATCTGTCAAGTACGCTTCTTGACCTTAGTAAAAGTAGAACTAATGGAGCCAAAACTACAATCAAGACCAACAACAGAATAACATCAACTATTTTGTCTATTTACTCACTTGAAGTAGAAAAATATTCTAAGGCTCCAAATATATTTAATACTGAAAGTACTACAAGAGCCGCAATCAATCCTATAACAATGTAAAGATTCTTTTGAGCTAAATGAATTAGTCTGGTGGATTCATAGCCAAATCTAGTAGTCAGGATCGTAGATGATGACAAGTCATAGTCGCTAGATTTATCTGTCTTTCTCATAATATGAAATATGTGAAGAACATATGGCATTTTTTGATATATAAAGTGGCATATAACTCAGTTACAACTGGTTATAACTGAGTTATTATAGTGTTATTATAATTCTATCCATCTATTACTATCTGTATATGAAAAATAAAATAGCATTTTTGAATGTCTCACTGACGATAATCTTGCTATCTTTAGTTGCCCATGTACAGTCATCATCTTCTCATCCTCTTGACAAAATAATTCCTGTAGCAAAGGCCGCAGAAACTGCTGAAGAAAGAGCACATGAGGGGGCCGATAATAGCAATGTCCAAAACAGTTTTTCTCCTATTACTCCAGAAGAAAGCAAGCAAATTATTAAACAACCAGAAAAAGAGATTACAATCAATTTACTACCACAAAGCTTAATTCAATCAGGCTCTCCGTTGCAAGGAAATCCAGCAGCACCAATTACGATAGTTGAGTTTGGCGACTTTCAATGTAAATTTTGTGACAGGTTTGCTAAAGAAACTGAACCACAAATCAATGCAACTTATATTCAGACAGGTAAAGCAAATATGATTTTCAAAAATTTTGTTACCCATGGTCCAGATTCACTAACTGCTGCCATTGCAGCCCAGTGTGCTAATGACCAAGGTAAATTTTGGAATTCTTATTCTACTCTTTATAAAAATCAAGGAGATGAAAATTCTGGCTGGGCAAGTGCAAACAATATGAAAAGGTTTGCTTCACAAATCTCTGGTTTAAATACTCAAAAATTTAATTCATGTCTTGATAGCGGTAAATACAAATCATTTGTAGATAAGGATTATGCTCTTGCGATATCTTCAGGGTTCCAGGGGACACCTAGTTTCGTAATAGAAAAGAAAGACGGTTCAAGTAAAGAAACGTTACTGGGAGCATACCCATTCCCTTCATTTCAAGTAGCAATTGATAAGAAATTAAATGAATAATAATTAATGCATAAATGAACAAGTGAATTGAAAAGAAATAACAAAATAACATCTTCATTTCCGAATTTATCGGTCTCGCGACTTTACCATATTATTTTAGCTTCAATAAAGACTGTCTTTTCAAATTGGTATTATGTTGCCATCGCAGCAGTAATATCCATAATATTCTGGATTATATTCAGCGTTTTTGACCAGCTACTCTTTTTTACTCCCATCTTTGTATTTTACCTACCAGATGACGCGGCGATAGGATTTATTCTCTCCAGTATAACTGCAATCCTTTTGGGCATAGTTGTAAGTATGAATGTATATGTGTTAAGACATTCAAGAGATTTAAAGATAAATACTAAATCATTTTTTTCAGGCTCGGCTCTAAGTGTGCTCTCAAGCACATGTGCGAGTTGTTCCTCAATGGGTTTTCTTCTTGTTTCTACCCTAGGAGGAATAGGAGTAACTGCATCAACCTTTCTATCTAATTATCCGACATCTTTACGAATTGTTTCTATAGTCCTTTTGGTATGGGCCCTGTATCCTATAAGCAGTAAGTTGAATAAGAGTTGCAAATTAGAGTATGAGGCTAATAAGGAGAACAAGGACAAGTAAACTTTTTGACCCTCAAAATATGAGGAAAGAGTGTGGGTATGTTCAGAATCCTTATGTGCGCCGATGATTGTGTTGTTATTGAGTTCTGTCACGTCTTTCATATAAGTCCGTATTCTCAAGTAACTTAGTTGTAATTAAATTAAATTATTTCTGTTATGAAAATAAAGAGGGGGTAAGATGCCTTATTTCTTCTTTTCACAGTATTTTCCTAGTCGGTCGATGAAATAGGACCATCCTTCATCATGCTGCTTGAACAATTTACCTGATTCAAATCCTGTATGCAATAGGTTTACTCTAGTTCTACCATTCTCGATTTCTTCTAGTTCCCATGTTACAACTGTTCTTGGAAAGTCAGGGGTATCATGCTTTTCCCACGTATACGATATTTTCGTGTTTGGAATAAAATCAATAATGATTCCTTCTGCCCCAGAACAATCTTCGTGTTCGTCCTCTTTGCCTTTATTAAAACTGAATTTCATTTTTCCACCTACCTTAGCTT
>Ga0126370_10001266_pt1 | contig 11434 bp, 7 predicted proteins | sample PanSoiMetaPlot_3_FD_92586 | JGI IMG/M metagenome (GOLD analysis project Ga0126370, IMG submission 92586) | Tropical forest soil microbial communities from Panama - MetaG Plot_3 | ecosystem: Environmental > Terrestrial > Soil > Tropical forest > Bulk soil | place: Panama | collected 2016-02-17 | reverse complement strand
TGCTTCTGGTACAAGTCCGCGTAATAACCGCCGCGCTCGAGCAATTCGTTGTGCGTGCCGCACTCGATGATGCGGCCTTCGCGGAGAACCACAATCTGGTCGGCGTTCTGCACTGTGGACGTGCGGTGCGAAATCAAAATCGTGGTCCGGCCACGCATAACGCCGCGCAAACCGGAGAGGATTTTTTCCTCGGTTTGCGTATCCACGCTGGAAAGCGCGTCGTCCAGGATCAAAATGCGCGGGTCGCGCACGATGGCGCGGGCAATAGCCGTGCGCTGTTTTTGACCGCCGGAGAGAGTAATGCCCCGCTCGCCGACAGCCGTGTCATAGCCAGCGGCGAAATCCTGAATGTCGCCCTGAAGGCTGGCAATCTCCGCTGCTTCGCGGCAGCGCTCGGGATTGTAGTCCGGCAAACCGAACGCAATATTCCCGCCGACCGTTTCGCTGAAAAGATAAGTATCTTGCGGCACATAGCCGATAGAGCGGCGGAGCACTTCAATTGGCCAATCTTGAATGGGATGCCCGTCAATCAGAACGGTTCCCTGAGGCCCTTCCCAGAGGCGGGCAACAAGAGCAGCGAGCGTGGTCTTACCGCATCCAGTGGGCCCAACGATAGCCAGAGTCGAGCCGGCCGGGATTTTCAGGCTGATGTCGGAAAGAACCGGGTGCGGGCCGCTTCCATTAGATTTCCCGGAGCCATTGGAACTGGTCACGCCGGAAAGCGTAGTGGGATAGGTGAAGGTCAGATGGCGAAACTCGATTTCGCCGCGGGGAGCTGAATCCTTCGGAAGTGTCGCAGCGCGATCGTCGATTCTCGGTTTTGCGGTCAGAATAAAATTCAGGCGTCCCATGGAGGCGGCGCCACGCTGGAAGATATTTGTGACCCAGCCCAACGCGATCATCGGCCAAATGAGCACGGCCAGAAACCCGTTAAATGCGATAAGCGAACCAAGCGAAATCTGTCCGCTAAGGAGTTGGTGGCCGCCTTGCCACAGCAGAACCAGGAAACTTGTACCTGATAGAGCAGTAAGCGAAGGCATGAACATGCTCCAGGTGCGGATGAGTTTGATGTTGCGCGAGACGTACTCGCGATTGGGCTCGTCGAACGCGCGCATTTCCGCTTCTTCTTGCGCATAGGCGCGCACAATGCGGACACCGGAGAGGTTCTCCTGCACTCGAGCGGTAAGAGTAGCAAGCGCCGCCTGAATGGTTTCGTAAAGCTCATGAATGGTTTTGCCAAAGAACCAGACCGCGATGGCGACGATGGGGGCAGGGAGCAGGACCCACAAAGTCAGGGAAGGCGAGATCGTGAGCATGATGATGATGGCCATGATCATGGTACTGAGCGTCGTCGCGCTGTACATGATTCCCGGACCGAGCACCATGCGAACGGAGTTTAGATCGTTCGTGGCGCGGGACATCAGCTCGCCCGTGCGGTTGCGCACGTAGAATTCCGGCTCGAGCGCCAACAGGCGCTTGAGCAGATCACTGCGAATGTCATATTCGATGTCGCGGGAGACTCCGATGAGTATCCAGCGCGCCTCAAAGGAAAGAACGCCCTTAATGATGACGCAGAGAACCAGAATGAGACAGTAGATCCCCAGTGTGCGGCGACTGTTAGGCGCGTAGTAGGGGATGGCGCGACTGAGCCCCGTAAGACGGGGGACGGCCGCGAGGCCGGCACCTTTGCCTGGGCTCTCAAAGGGAGCTGGGCTACCTGAGAGCGTGTCGGTCATGACTCCGATGGTCAATGGAAGCGCATTACCGACAATGCCCATAAGGACGACCATAAGCAAACCAAAGATGATGCTGGTGGTGTACCGGCGCAGATAGGGCATCAATCCGCGCAGATCCTTGTTCGGAGGCGGCTCCTGTCCGATATCAGCTCCCGGCGCACTCGCGCGGGTGGTTGCCTCGCTCATCGCAGCTTGGACCTCGCGGTTTCGATGGTCGGGGACTCTAGGAGAAAATGTTCGTACGTTCGGTCGAGCGATTGGTAGCGCTTCGTTTCCGGATTCCAACGCACGCCGATGGGCAGCACGTGCGAATCCGTGACACCTTTCAGTGGAGTGAAGTAAAGCGACAAACCCTTGTTGTCACTCTGCTCATATTGCAGCCGCCAGCCGGTTACGGAAGTCAAGGGGGTAAGCCCAAGAAAGCCCTTGGCGTTCTTCAGATGTTCGTCGCAACGCAGCACTTCCGACCACTTCCCGTCGGAGTTCTCGACAACTACGGCGCGCGTGATAATGGTCCCCGGCAGATTGTTCTGAGGCGTTTTGGGCACGACGTTGGCAGCAAGGAACTCCTGCTTGCCGTTTTTTGCCAGATCCCCGAATAACAACACTTGCGTCTCTTTTCCGAGCAGGGACTCCGCCGCGGACTGAATTTCATCGGGGACGGCCGGCTCAGCGGGTTTAGCCTCTGCCTGTGCCGCAGGTTTGGGCGCTTCCGTACCGCAGCCGCCCAGAAGAATAACCATGGGCGCAAAACTCAAGCACAAGTGCGGCAGGATTTTTCCCGCTCGGAACACCGCGGCACCGACTATCCTCTCTAGGAAGGACGGTACGCGCCGCGTCCCGTTAGCACATGAACAGGAATTCGTTAGAGTCTTTACCATCCAGACCTTGGGACCGCCATCCGACGTTCGGAACGGGCATCCCTCTTTCCCCGGAGTGCGCAGGATTGGCAACCTCGGCGGCACTTCCGGATGCGCCGAAGCCAGCAGCAATCACATAATTCTAACTGCTCGCGGCGCTTCTTTGGAAGAACTCTGCACTCTGGAATTGCTATGGAGAGACGCTTACCGCTGGGCGAGAATTTCGTCCAGTCGCGCTTCCATATTTTCCTCGCCTTCAGACCATAACTCCGTGCGCTCCACGGGCAGAGCCCTTTCTATGGCATCCACCCAGTTAAACAATAATTGGATGTTTTCTCGCGTCTTGGCGTGATATTCCTTCAGGTTGTTACCGGCGGCCATCCACTGGCGGAAGGTGTGCTCGATGGGATGTTCGGAGGAACGGTGGGAGCCAAACGCGCTCGAGCTCGCAGCAGCATTCGCCGTCAATAAGCCCGCATGCCCGGTGAAGAGGTGCTCAAAACCTAAATCCGCTTGAAAATGCCCCACGCTGGCAGCAATTCTGTCATCGTAATCCGGTCCATGGCAGGTGAGTTCCAAGGGCTGAGGCATGCGCTGCCATTTCAGCGTGTCCATGTGGAAGACCCACAAATCCCAAGTTGCGCTGGCGATGTAGGCGGTGTCGGGGTTGAGGTGCTGGGCGGCCATTGCAGCGACTTCAGCCGCTCCTGCCTGCGAGGGGCGTAAATCCCATTCGGCGATGGGAGTTTCGCCTGGGTCGACGGCCTGGACGATCAATTCGTCAAAGGCGTCATGAGAAGGGGAGAGCGGAGCGGTAGCGAGGAAGCGGGCGAACTCGGGGATCATTTTTTCCAGAGAAAAGTCGCGCGTCCATACGCGCAAATAAGCATGATTGGCCATAGTGATTGAGTCTTGAATTATAGCGGTCTCAGGCCAGAAGTAGCGAGTCGCTTCGTGCACCGCCGACTGATTCCACATCGATTGGGAGGCGCGGATACTAAGTTCCAGACTTCGCGCTTTTCGTCAGTGGCGAAGGCGGTTCCGTCGGGGGCGTGAAGTTTCTTGCAATTTCGCCGAGGCGTTGCCGTAGGGAATCCCCGACCCCCTCAAAAACCTGCGAGCAGGCCGCACGAAGCTTTTCTTCCGCTGCCGCGGCAACGCCAGAAATCATCTCGCGAGACTGATGATCCAGCGACGCCACCGTGGCCAGCAGCCACTGATTGGAAACGCCTTCGAGCCGGGTCTTGTGTTGCTCAGCGGATTGCTCTCCGATGCGGTCGTATACGCGTTTCACTTCCTGCTGGTGCGCAGCGGTCATGGTTTTCCATTGCTCCAAAAGCGGAGCAAAGCTCTCCGCGACAGCCTTTTGCGCCTCCGCGACGCGTGTTTGGAAGACTCCGCCAAGGGATTCCTGAAAGCGCTTCAGAAATGCCTCCTGCTCGGAATTGACCTGCTGCGCGAGCTCGGTCCGCTGCTGTGCGGAAGAGCGCTTCAGCTCTTCGTTGTAGCCGCCAAGCTCTTGCCGGGCGGTGCGCTGGATTTCATCAATGAATGCTGCAGTCGTTGTGTCGGCGGCTTCGGCGAAAAGGGAGCGGGCCCGTTCAAAAGAGTCTCGCACCACGTCGTTCATCTGCGTCTGTGTGTGGCGGAGGAAGTTGCGGCTGGAGTGGTCAAGCTCCGTAGCAAACACGCCGGAAATTTCACCCGCTTTGTCGCGAAGCTGGCTTGCGGTCTGCTCGACAGCTTTCTCTGAATAGTTCTGAATTTGTGTCTGTGCCTTCTTCTCGAACCATTCCGTGGACTTCCGGAGTTCATCCACCACCTGGTGTTTTAGGTCGCTGACTCTCCCTTCCATCTCTGCCAGCGACCGGCCGGTGATAGCCTGCGAAGATTCTTGCAGGATTTTTTCGACGCTGCCGAGGTTTTCGCGGAATTGCGTCAGGGATGCGGCGAACGCCTCGTCAGCGGAGGTTCGGATGCGGTCCTGTTGCAGCGTTAGCGCGGCGTCCAGCAGGGAACGGCCTCCTGCAAGGCGGTGAATTGCTTCTTCGGTGCGTGTAATGTGCGGCTGCACCATTTCCGCGACTTGCCGGTTGAATTGCTCCACCGCTTCGCTGGCGGCCCCTTCAAAAGTCGACTGAATTCGCGCATTCACGCGTTCGACGAGGGATCCTGCCTCGCGGTTCAGTTCATTGCGTCGCTGTGTCAGCGTCTCCGCAACTTGCGCGTGAAATGTGGCCAACGCGTTCTGAAGTTCCGCGGAATGTTGTTCAATGCGCTGATGCGTTTCTCTCGCACGAGCCAGAACCGATTCAGACTTGTCCGCCTGTTCCCTAAGGGCATTGCTTATCGGGGAAAGGCGCTGTTCCCACTCCGTGGTGGCGGCTCCAGCGGAGTCACGCAAAAATGCCGCATGCCGCGCGGTATCGTCCTGAAGCTGAGCGAGCAGCGACCGCAGGTGTTCGTTCAATCCACCCGCGGCGCGATCCTGCGCCTGGGCAAGCGTACTTTCCAAGCGTTCGCGCAACTGCTCATGGGCGGATTCCGCTTCCCTGGAAACTTGTTCCTGCCAGGAGGTTTGCGCGGCTGTGAGCGCTAAAGCCAATTGTTGCTGAACTTCAGCGGCCTTGCCTTCGAGCACTGTCCTTTGAGCGCTAACCGCGGCTTCATGCTGCTTGCTGCTTTCCTCAATAGTACGCGCGGCGAATTCCGCATGAGAAGCGATTTGCGTTTCCACCTGCCCAGCATGAGTTTTCAGCTGGGAGGCAATTTCTTCAGCTTGCCCGCAAGCGATCTTAAGAGAGTCTTTGGCCGCCTCCAGCTGCGCTGCTTGCTCGCTGCGCTGCTCCAGGGCTTCCCCCAAGAGTCTCTCCGTTAGTTCGCGCGTCAACTGCTCGAGTTGCGGTGCCAGCCAGCGAGGCAAGTCCGTCCGCAGCGCCTCCGCCGCCGCAGTGCCTGCTTCTCGCGCATGCTTGCCGGTTTCCTGTTGGATCTTTTCGAGCGCGCGAGAGGTTTCATTTCCGATTTCCACACGTCCGGCGGCAAATTTCTGCTCCCATTGATCAAACGAGAGTCGCCGCTCGGCAGAAACCGCTTGCGAAGCCGCTTCCTGTGCTGCTGCTTGAATTTGTTGACGGGCGTCGGCGACAAGTCTGGCCACTTGGCGCGCCAACTGGAGAGAAGCATCCGTGGTACTCGTGGGGGAAGGGAATACTCGCAAATTGTCGCTAGTGCCCGCTGCGGAAATCTCGGCTTCACTGGCAGAAGGCGCAACTTCGGACTCCAAGGGCGGGTTTGGCGCCGGCAAAGACGGCGGCTCCGGCGCTCTGTCCAAAATCGGCGGAACCTGCACGCCATCAGGAAATGCAAACCAATCTTCCGGCGGAAACGCAATGCCCCACACGTTTCCAGAAACTTCCAGTTCCAGCGCGACCTGGAAAAGCTGCCGCACCGTCCTGGGCCGCTGGATCCACGCCACCCGGCCGCGCACGCCTCTTGGCGGCTGCCCCGTCTCCGGATGAGGAATCTCCAGTGTCACCCACATGTTCTTCAGGACGTAGTGCTTGGATTGATAGCGGCACCCGTGGCAGTTGAGGATCAGAGAAGAAGTGCGTTCTACGAACGGGCGCCCGAGCGCGTCCACACCGGTTACCACAAGGGGAACCGCTTGCACGATCCGCGTGCTGCGGCGTTTTCTCAATTCCGCATTCGGGTTGGCTCCCGACTCCGAAGCCATATCGATTGTCTCATCGGCAAAATTGCCGCCTGCGTCGTTCATACAAACCGCCGTCTTCCCTCAGTGGTTTTGACTTCGAGCAATGCAAAAGCCCGCCGAACTACTTTGTAGCGGTGCTTCGCGTGGTACCGTCTGAGGTCGGCTTGCGGTTTGTTCCCAAGAGCAACATCCAGACTTCTCGAGCGACCCAGATTGGCCCAACGAGCAAATAAATCGGTCCCTGAAAAAACGCCGGATGATTTCCTTCCATCCTATGTCCAAGAAACAAAAGCACCCACCCGCCAAAGAAAAATCCCGCCCCCAAAATCCACTTCAGGAACAAAAGAAGAATAATCCCCGCAAAAATCATGGGGATGCCGATCGCATGCAGCACTTTGTTCGCAGTGGATTCGTGCTCGTGATCGTACTGTGCCATGTAGTGCGCCAGCCTCGGCATGTAGCGCACCTCCCGGCAGCCCTTTGTGGGCTCCCAAGTCGCGGCGTGGGGACAGCCACGTTCAACGTGGACTTTATACCTAATTGGGTGAATTTCCTAGAGCGTCCTGGAACTACTAAGAGTTGTAATGCAGCTGGGCTATTGCTCGATATCCCCCAGCCAGATCCCTTCATTCCGCTCGGGTGCCTGCTGTGAGTCCTTAGTCCGCAGAATCTGGCTTTGGTGTGAGAGAGCGTGTCGCCCGAGACCTCGCGCTGACGCGCCGCGCCCATGCATGAAAGCTGAGTCTCTTTCTCTTCTCCGGGGTGCCTGAAGAGTCGGAGGGAGAGATCCGGTCGACGGTTCGAGACAAGATTTTTGACAGCCCGCTAGCTGCCTTCTCCAGGCCTTCGTGAAGCACGTCAGACGTCAGCCAGCCAAAGACCAGGGGCACAGCAAATACAGCCAGATAAAGGACCGTACGCCCTTGTGGTGTGATTGTCTCTTTGCCTCCCGACCATCCGCTGAGGTAAGTCAGCATTTTGTGCATGGAGCTGAATACGGTTTGGAAGTCTGGGTTGAACTGTCCTTCCGCCGTCACCATACCCCACGAGAACAGCAGCCAAAGACTGGCTAATATGGCCAGCAGAAGGATCGGATACATTCCCTTCGCCAGTGTTCTTCGCAACGTCCGCCGGACTCTCGAGAAAAACAGTAACGTGACACCGGCAAGTGCGGATCCCTCGAGTCCCGCCATGCGCCAAGAGTCTGCGGGCAGCAGATGGTCCCTTGCTCCGCGCTGAACGTGGTCCTTCCATTTCTCTGCGGCCTCTTTGTCCAGAGAAGTGGGTAGCAGTTCCAGAGGAATGCCACCCAGTTGTTGTTCGATAGTGGTCCGGTTTTCCTGCAAGATATCCAGCAGATTGCTGATGAGTTCGGCCGCCGCCGGATCGTTTCGTCCTTCGCTGGTAACTAGTGCCGTGCTCAGGGAAATTGTCGGGACGCCTCGTTTCAGATTTGGGTACGTGGCTAGAGGAATGGCTGAGCGTTCGTAAAGCCCATCCTCAGTCATCCTATCAATAATGTCCGGCGCAAGCCCGACGAGACGCGCGTCCCTTGAAAGAAGGTCCTCAATTGGGTCCATTTCCGTTTTGCTGGCAAGTTCCCCTTGTTTTTCGACATGGTGCTTTGCCGTGTCTCGATGGTCGCAAGACGGAATGTCGGTTGGGACCTTGACCGGCCGGGAGACCATTCGCTTCGCTGGAGTCGACCGTGTACGGAAGAAAGCTTGTAAGTCTCCCTTGACCAAATCTTGTCCCGCATCCACCCAGTTTTTCTCCGTTCGCTCTCCCAAGCGGGCAATCTCCTTTTCCGACAGGCCTGCGGCTTCCAGGATGCGTTCCGTTGTAGCTCGTGTACCGCTGCCTTTCGGTCCAAGCCAGACTTTGTCCTCCATCTGTCGAAGGTCGCTTAAGGAGCTCAAATAGAAATGGGGGCGTAGAACCAGGTGAACCTTCTCGTTATATAAATAAGTAATAAGAGAGATAGGTCTCGATTCACCATCCGTGGAGTGAAAGACCTCGTCATGCAAAGCGTCACTTTGCACCAACGCAAAGGTAATTCCGGAGTTGTCTTTCCTCAAGTACTGGAGGTTTTCCTTCGATCCTTGCGAGGAGCACACCTGGATGTTGATCCCCCAATCGGCGGCGACCCGCGCAATGGCATGTCCCAGTCGGATATAGTCGCCATCGGGAAGCCCGGTAGCCAGAACGATTGGGTTCCGCCCTGCCGATAATGTGTTTCTGTAAGGACTTCTTCCTGGATTCCCCCGCAGCGTTCGTACGGTAAGGAACGACAAGAGTGCGACCCCTGCCACAGCAAGTACGATGCGAATGGAATTACCTCTGCGCTTTCTGCTTTTCATTCGAACACCATCAAGAATGCATACGGAAGAACCGGTCAGACCGATTCAAAATGGCAGCAGTTGTCCGCTGTATTTCTGCCCCCTTATGCACATATTTTCATGAGTAGTGACGTTCGCCAGCAAAACGTTTCGCTTGAGGGATGATTTGGACCGCTAGGTTAGAGGTCTCGCCGGCCTTCCAGGGCCTTCAACATGGTGACTTCGTCGGCGTATTCCAAATCTGCGCCCACAGGAATGCCCACGCCAATACGAGTGACGCGCACCCCTAGTGGCTTCAGCAGTTTGGAGAGATAAACCGCCGTTGCCTCGCCTTCGGCAGTCGGATTGGTCGCGATGATGATTTCCTCGACCGTGCCGCCCTTCAAGCGTTCAATCAGCGACTTGATGTGCAGCTGTTCCGGGCCGCGGCCGGAAAGCGGCGAAAGCGAGCCGCCGAGCACGTGATACATCCCGCTGTAGGTACGGGTCTTTTCGATCGCCAGAATGTTGTGCGCTTCTTCGACCACACAAATCGTTTTTTTGTTCCGCGTGGGACCAACGCAATAGAGACACGGGTCAGTGTCGGTGATGTTGTGGCACGTTGAGCATTCGCGAATTGTTTCCTTGGCGGCGCGAATGGCGTCGGCAAGTGCCAACGCATCTTCCGACGCGGCTCGCAAAAGAAAAAACGCCAGCCGCTGCGCAGTCTTCTGCCCGATGCCGGGGAGATGCTTCAATTCGTCAATGAGTCGTTCCACAGGAGCGGCGAAATCTGGCATGCAGCATGTGTAGCACAGGCACATACGTCGGCGCAAACCATTGGGAATTTCGTGGGGCCTCGTCTTACCACGCGTTTAGACATACGTGACCTTATCCCCTCTCAAAAAGCGCATGCGACTCAGCACTATTGAGAGCGGCAACGGTGCTATGAAAAGAATAGAAATAAACATGGCTATCGCGGACGCGAGATCAAGATTTCTGAAAGCAGAGAAGCTGAAGAAAATACGGAATGGGTACGAGGCAGCCAGCAGGAAGAGAACAAAAGGTATACCAGGGAATACAAGCCAGCGATTAGGGATTATAGACAGACCTCTCCTAGAGCTCGCGGTACATGACCAGTGCGTCGACGAAGCCGAGTTTCGGATGCTCAAAAGCTTTGGGAAGGCGGCCGACAATTTCAAAGTCGAAGCTTTGCCAAAGCCGGACTGCGCGCTCGTTCGTGCTGACCACGAAATTGAATTGCATGGCGCGAAAACCGCGCTCCCGCGCTCGCTCCAGTGAATGCGCGCACATCGCGCGAGCTACTCCGCGTCCGCTCGCGTGAGGCGCCGTCATGTAGCCGCAGTTGGCGACATGCGCGCCCCCGCCTTTCTGATTGGCTTTCAGGAAGTACGTCCCAACGATCTCACCATCTTCCTCCGCAACGAACACCTCGTGGCCCCTAGCGAACCAAAAAGCAAAAGCATCCTCGCGGCTCATATTTTGCGCCTGTGTGTAGGTCTCTCCTGCGAGGATAATAGGCCCCAAAATCGCCCAGATCGCGTCATCATCTTGCGCGGCAACGGCTTCGCGGATCACCATCCCCCTATCTTGGCACGACAGTGCTACAACTGCTCTAACTTCTTTGTTTTTAAGGGGTTATTCCGCCCCATTTACTGAGAAGGCTTGCCTGGGGAACAAACTGCAAGATTTTGCCTTTTCTCCGTTCTAACATTTGAACAAAGGTCAGCCCAGGTTAGGCACTACAAAGGACGCCCAATGCCCGATGTCTTAGTGCTGATTGCTGTCCTCTTCGCAATCCTTGTTGTCATTACTCCCTTTCTCGCGCTTTATTTGTTGGGAAAATACCGCAGACTGCGCGAAGACCTTGACCTTGCCCGTCAAGAGCAATCTAGAGAGTCCGCCAATTTTCGGCGCGAAATTGCCGACCTCAAAAGACAATTCGCTGCGGCGGGGCCTACGGCTTCTGCGCCTACCGAGAAACCGGCGCAGCAGCCTGTTCCTCCAACAGTTCCGCAAAGGGAAGTATCGGTTGCACCGCCTCGCGTCGACTTTCCTCCGCCGGTTAGAGTGCCTCCTCCCGCAGGGGAGCCTCCGCAGAAAGCGCTCGTGCCCGCCACACCTCCCGCACCGCCAGCGACAACACGACCTGCCGCTGCGGAGGCTCCTACCGAAACGAAACCGGCAGTCCCAGCCACGCCGGCAGCACCAAAAGTTCCCCCTCCGGTCACTCTGGTTGCGTCGCCTCCTACCGCCAAACCGCCCGCATCGCCGGTTCAAACTCCGCCCCAACAGTCGGTTCCACGTGTGTCGCAAGCCTCTCCCCACGCTGCGGGAGAAGTGCCCTCAACTCTCGCCGCGCGTATTTCGACGCCGCTGCCCGTTTCCGCCTTCAAAGTTTCTGCCCCCAAGGACTCCACGACAAAGCCAACGCTCCAGCAACGTCTGAAGACCGTTTCCTCCATCGAGGAAACTCTCGGTACCAATTGGCTCTACAAACTCGGAATCATCACTTTGGTGGTAGGCGTCGCCCTCTTCGGCATTCATGAATTAGGAGCGCTTGGCCCGTTGGGGAAAGCGGCAATCTCTTATTTCACGGCACTTTTCTTGCTGGTTGGCGGCATCGCTCTCGAAAAGCGCGAGCGTTACAGGCTTATCGGCCGCGGCGGCATCGGCGGCGGCTGGGCGTTGCTCTTTTTCACGACATACGCCATCTACTACGTCGGCCCAATGCGAATTTTCCCGCCTGACGTCGCCTGGCTCACTGTGGATTGCGTCTTGATG
>Ga0126370_10001265_pt1 | contig 11435 bp, 11 predicted proteins | sample PanSoiMetaPlot_3_FD_92586 | JGI IMG/M metagenome (GOLD analysis project Ga0126370, IMG submission 92586) | Tropical forest soil microbial communities from Panama - MetaG Plot_3 | ecosystem: Environmental > Terrestrial > Soil > Tropical forest > Bulk soil | place: Panama | collected 2016-02-17 | reverse complement strand
TATAACATACACACCTGCGGCGACCAACGCGTAGCGGAACACCATCGCAAGCTGCGTAGCGGCCATGGAAGTTCTTGATTTAGAAGACTCTGCCGCCCCTTCCACTCCCTCGGACGGAACCCCCGCTTTTGGACTCGCCGCGAGTATCGTGGCCCGGATGCCCCGACTGAGCCATCGAAAATTCAGCCAGCCGAGCACGGCCCCGCCGGCCAAGCCCTTTGCCCAGTCTATCCGCTGCATGGCCAGAGCTGCTGTCGCCGCGGCCAATCCGAATCCGAGCGTCAATGCCGCAATCCTATGGAGTACCCGCTCACCGGGCAGGCCCGTTCGCGACTTCTGCGTCCATAAAATCATCGCGGGCGGTAGCGGCGTGCGATGTCAATCAAGCTGCCTAGGAAGCCCAACGCACCCGCCACAATCATCAACCAAGGCGAAGTGTGCAACCATTTGTCGCCCAAATAGCCAAGAAAACCAGGGAAGACGATGGCCGCGACAATGGTGAACGGCAGTTCCATGGCCAGCGCGGACTGCCTCATGGTATCGCCGATGACCTTTTCAGATTTGCTCAATTTCTCTTTGTCCGAGTCTGTGTCGCGCTTTCCTTCAGCGGGACTGGCAAGGTCCCGGACGCCCTTATTGTCCTGAACAAAGTCCTTCTTATCCGATCCAGCCATTCGCTTTTCCCAGTCGCTAGCCTGCTCTCGGGCTTCACTTCTCGAACAGCAACTCCCCCGCTCGGCTCGTGGCCTTCACCACTGCCTTGATCAGCGTCACGCGCAGCTTTCCTTCCTCCAGCTCGAGAATGCCGTCAATCGTGCACCCCGCGGGGGTCGTCACGGAGTCCTTTAGCAGCGCGGGATGGTCCCCGGTCTCGAGCACCACGCTCGCCGAGCCTTTCATCATCTGCGCCGCCAGCAGCGTAGAAACCTCCCGCGGCAGGCCCACTTTCACGCCCGCTTCGGCCAGCGATTCCAGAATGATGTACGCAAAAGCGGGCCCGCTCGCCGATAGCCCCGTGACCGCGTCCATATTCTTCTCGTCAACCACAACCGTGCGTCCCACCGCATCGAACATCGCACGCGCCATCTCCAGATGCTCCGGCCCGGCATGCGCTCCCCGGCAAATTCCCGTCATCCCGCAGCCCACGGCTGCTGGCGTATTCGGCATCGCGCGCACGACCGCCGTCTTGTCGCCCAAATGTTGTTCCAGATAACTGGTGGGTACCGAAGCCGCCACCGAAATCACCACCGCCTGCCCAGCAATCTCAGAAGCAATCTCTTTCAGCACCTCCGCGACCACCTGCGGCTTTACGCCAAGCAGCACGATGTCGGCGCCCGCGACCGCCGTGCGGTTGTCGTTCGTCACCTTAACGCCCAGCTCTTTCGCGAGGGCAGCCGCTTTTTCGCCGTGCCTCACCGTCGCGGTTACGTTCTTGGGCTTAAATAAGCCCTGTTTCAGGTACGCGCGCAGCAAGATACCGCCCAGCTTGCCTGCGCCCAGCACCGCCAGCTTTTTATCAGAAAGTTTAGAAGGCATGGTCACACCATTCTTGGGTACGCTGCCACTTCCGTCAACTCGCCTTTTTCTCCCCTCCGCGCGGCCTTCCTCGCTCGTAAGATAGATTCACGATGGCCGCAGCAGCCCCTCCCGCAACTCCGGCGCCGCCCGACGACGCCAGAAGTGTGCGGGAACCCAAATCCGCGCTCACCTCAGCCGTTTACAGAACTTTCGGCTGGGTTCTGGAAACTCTAATCGAAGCTTTGGTGCGCGTTGCAGGCCGCCGCATCCCTATTGCGGACGCTCCCTGGCTAGGCTGCCCGCTCGGTGACTCCGTCCTCATCGGCACCGGCATTTATGAACGCATTGCGCGCGAAGAAAATCTCGAACTGCGTGAGGCACCGGACGCCGGCTTGATCGCTGACTTCTGCACGCTGCGCGGGCCGAGCTTTGATCCGCAAGCGGTTCATCCGCGTGTCCGGCACTTTTACGAACACGCCGCGCAATACCAGCTCGAGGCATGGAGCGATGTGGCGCTCGTTGGCAAGTTCTTCCTCTGGCTTCTCGTTGAATTCATCAGCCAGCGCATGGACCAGCTCAACTTCCCCATTTCGCCTTTGCAGATGGCCGGGGGCATGACGAGCCAGGTCATTCACTTGATCGAGCCCAGTGGCGGTCGCCTGGTGTACACAGGCTGGCTGCGGAAGCTGAAGTCGTCCGGGCTGGTCATGTTCGCCGGCATCTACTCGGTGGCGCGAATTCCCGGCGAGGAAAATCCCTGTGTCAAAGTCACCTTCCCCGACCGCGGTAGCGCTAACGTCTATCTCCGTCCGGTCAATCATGTCGACGGTTCCTTCGGACTGCACTCCACCGGCGCAAAGTTCGGCAAATCGGGCTTCTATCGCCTCGTGGCTTCCGGTCCCGATCATCTCTACGTCCGCAACTTCACCACCCTGCACGAGATTTTTCACGTCTATGTGGACCGCGAGGACATACTGCGCACCGATCACACGATTTCCTTCCTTGGCATGACCATCGTACGCTTGCACTACAAGGTCACGCCCGTCCGTCCCTAGGCAGCATTACGCCATTCCGCCGCCGCTACCTACGCCGGTCGGCCGACCGCCTGCACTCGGCGCTGCGCCGAGTTCGTTAGAAGCCACCACTCGGTCAAAAACAGATGCAAGAGGAACCCCATCCAGAATGCAAAGCCAAAGAATTCGCGCGGCGTCAGGCCGGTAACTCTGCTGGTGGCGAAGAAGATACCTACGATCGGCCGGATCGTCGCCACCGCAATGCCGGTGGAAAAGGCGCGAATCATCCACCGTCGATGGCTCGCAATTTCACGGCGGCGAATGTGCCGGAAAGCCCTAATCAGCGAGAAAAGGAAATATGCGGAGAAAATTGCCGTCGCCGAGGCTTGCACGGGCCCGCCGATGGCCGGCATGGCAAAGCTCATCACCAATGCAGAAATTCCAATGGTCAACGCCGCGCACAGAAACACTCGTCCACTCACACGGTGCCACAGCGGATGGCGCGCGCGCAGGCTCGAACGGAACTGCAGCGGACCCAGGGTTACAAAAAGCAGGCCTGGCACAATGTGTACGAGCGTCAGCCAGGCATGCTGCGCGAAAATGGCGTCGAGCGCCCTGAATTGCGCGAGAGCCGGGTTTGCGGGTAGCCCGGGTGGACGATAACCGTGCACCAGCACGGGCCAGAGCGCCAGAATCCTCCGGACCACCACCGCGGCCCCGATCAGGCAAAGAAAGGTCATGGCGGCCCACAGCCCTCGCCGCCCTGGTCTTTTTTCGCTCACATAAAGCAATACGCCCCACCGGTACGATTCATTTCGCGTTCTCCGGAATCTTCTTCTCAACCTGGCGCAGAGAAGGCCGTCTCGACAAGCGCTTTCAAGTCAACCTGCGCAAGGAGCCGTACCTCTTCTGCCCTGCCGCTGGAGGAAAATAGACAGGATTGCTTCGCAGGTTCCCTACCTTTGCACCCGTAAGCCTCGCAGAAGGGGACCGGGTGGGGCCTCTGCCGTCGCCCACCATTTCCATTTTCGAACCGAGCGCCACCGCGCTACTATGTCCGCCATGAAAACCGCCAACCGCAGTCTTCTCAATCGTCGCGAGTTTGCCCGCACCGCCATCGCCGCCACCGCCGCCGCTTCCCTGCCGTTTGCTCGCCCTGCCAGTGCTGCCACCAGGATTCCGGTGGGACTTGAAATGTACTCGGTGCGCAACACTATGGCCAAAGACCTCAACGGCACGGTGCGAGCCGTGGCCGCGGCCGGCTATCAAGGGCTCGAATTCTACGCGCCCTACTACGACTGGACGCCCACCGCAGCCAAAGAGATGCGCAAACTTCTCGATGACCTGGGCGTCCGCTGCTTTTCCACGCACAATGACAGCGCCTACTTCACTCAAGAAAAAATCGACCACGCGCGCGAGCTCAACCTCATCCTCGGCAGCAAATACATGGTCATGGCCAGTTCGCACGAAGGCGCCACCGCCGATGCCTGGAAACAGGTCGCCGACAATCTGAATAACGCATCCGACAAACTCTCCGCCGACGGCCTCGGTGTCGGCTATCACAACCATCAGGTGGAGTGGAAACCGCTTGAAGGCGGCGTCCGTCCGATGGAAATTCTCGCGCGCAGCACCAAACCCGCGGTCATGCTGCAATTGGACGTGGGCACTTGTCTTGAAGCGGGGTCCGATCCCGTCGCCTGGATCAAGGTCAATCCCGGCCGCATACGCTCCATGCATTGTAAGGAGTGGTCGCCCGACCCCAGTAAGGGTTACTCGGTCCTGTTCGGCGAAGGCGTCGCACCGTGGAAGCAGCTCTTCCAGGCGGCCGAGAACGGCGGCGGCATCGAATACTACCTGGTCGAACAGGAAGGCAGCCGCTTTTCTGAGATCGAAACCGCACAAAAGTGCCTCACCGCCTTCCGCGCCACGCACGGCAGCTAACCGTTCGAGATGCGAATTTTTGCCGCCCTGTTTTTTGCCGCGCTGCTTCTAGCCGCCCGAACGGCGCTCTCGGACTGGTCGGGCGACACGCCGCCAGTCGTCGTAGACGCGCGGGTCCGCCCCGCGGCGGAGGTAGTTCAGAAGAGGGTCGCCGTAAAAATGCGCGACGGCGTCACGCTTCGTGCCGACGTCCTGCTGCCTGCGGCACAAGGCACGTTTCCGGTCCTTGTCTACCGCACGCCGTACGGCAAAAACCAGGCGCCATCCACGTGGACGACCTTTCCGAAGGCCGTCGCGCGCGGCTATGCAGTTGTGGTCCAGGATGTGCGGGGAAGGTACGAATCGGAAGGCGAGTTCGATCCCTACAAGAACGAAGGACGCGACGGCTACGACACCATCGAGTGGGCGGCGGCGCAGCCATGGTCTAACGGCAGCGTCGGAACGTTCGGGCTTTCCTACCCGGGCGCGGTGCAGTGGCTCGCGGCCATAGAAAATCCTCCGCACCTCAAGGCCATGGTTCCGGCAATGACCTTTTCCACACCGCGCAACTTCTTCTATTCCGGCGGTGTTTTTGACGGCTCCTGGCTCGACTGGATCTGGTTCAACATCGCGCCGGACATTCGCAAGCGCAGGAGTCTATGCGGTCCGCTGTCGCGTGATGAAGTTTCGGCTCGCTGGAAACAGGAACACCAGCGCATGCAGAGCTTTCTGCCGATGGCCGAGCTTCCCGACCTGAAAGAGGTTGCGCCGTTTTACTATGAATGGCTGGCGCATCCTCCCGCCGATCCGTGGTGGGACTGGGCCGAACTTCGCGGCAAGTACGATTGCACCCGCGCCGCCGTACTCAACATTTCCGGCTGGTACGACGAAGCCTACGGCCCGGACGGCGCCACGACGAACTTCAACGGCCTTCTGGCCGCGCGAAAAAACGCATCGAACCCCCGTACTCGAACCATCATCGGACCCTGGACGCACGGCGAGCTCGGACGAACCTTCTCAGGTGACCGCGACTTCGGAAAAACTGCCGCGGTCGACTACGACGAAATCATCCTGCGCTGGATGGACCATTACCTGAAAGGCGCTGACAACGGCGTCGAAAAGGAAAAGCCGGTGCGCATTTTCGTGATGGGCGACAACATATGGCGCGACGAGGACGCCTGGCCGCTCGCCCGGGCCAAAGATACAACATTGCTGTTGTCGCCGGAGGTGGGGCGCGGCACGCAGACCCGCGGCCTCGCTGCGGAGCCCTGCGGGAACTGCGACCGCTACTCCGAACTTGTCTCCGACCCCGCGCATCCGCTCGCCGACCCGTACAGCGCATTCGGAGCGCGCGACTACCGCTCGTTTGTCGGCCGCAAGGACGTTCTCGTCTTCGACTCAGCGCCCCTGCCCACCGACATGGAGGTGACCGGCCCGGTGCGCGCGGAAATCTATGCCTCCGCCGACGTTCCCGATTTTGACCTGTGGGTTCGCTTGCTCGATGTTTCACCGGACGGTACGGCCTTTAACCTGATGAGCCCCGGCCTTGATGTGCTCCGCGCGAGTTATCGCGATGGCGGAGCCCGGCCGGAATGGGTCGAGCCAGGCGAAATCGTCCGCCTCAATCTCGACCGCTTGCTCACATCCAACGTCTTCCAGGCCGGCCATCGCATCCGCGTGCAGATCTCCGGCGCTTTCTTCCCGCATTTCTCGCGCAACCTGCAGTCCGGGAAGTCGGAAGCCACCTCATCGGAAACCCGCATCGGCCACATTCGTATCTACAACGAGCGGGTGCACGCTTCACGGATCGTGCTTCCGGTCGTTAGAAAAAGCAGCGCGACGAATCCCTCCTAGGAGCCTCTACCGTACTCCTTTCCCCTGGGAGATACGGCCACGGCTACACCCGCGCTTACATCGAGGAAAGCCGCACGAAACTAGTCGTGGCGGGCGCCGTGAATGATTTGGATGGCGTGGACCAGGAGAGGCGCGACGGCGTCGAGAGATTCGACAGCGCCTTTGGGGCTGCCAGGAAAATTGAGAATCAGCGTCGTGCCGCGAATCGCCGCCGAGCTCCGCGAAAGAATCGCGCGCGGGGTTTTCTCGAGTCCTTTGCGGCGCATCTCTTCCGCAAAGCCCGGAATCATTTTGTCGGCGACCGCCTCCGTCGCTTCCGGCGTGACATCGCGCGGGCCAAGGCCGGTACCGCCGGTCGTGAGGATCAGGTCCATTCCGTCCTCATCGGCCAGGCGCTTGAGCACGGTTTCGATCTCGAAGGCATCGTCCGCGACCAGTCGCGCCAGACTGACCGGCCAGCCAAGCTCCTGGCAGCGGGCCACTACGGCGGGCCCGGAAGCGTCGGCGCGTTCCCCGCGCGCCACGGTGTCGGAAACGGTGAGTACGGCAATCTTCATGCGCTAGGAGGTTTCAACGGCGTCGCGGCTCGATTCGTCCATCAGGCGCATGGCTTCCATGAGCAGCCCGGTGGTACCACGGGTGGTGGTGGTGCGGTTGGAGGCGTTCGCCGCGTTGAAGTCGATTTCGAAGTCGCCTTCGGTCCAAAGGATGATTTTGTAAACCGCGTCGTCGCCCTCGACGTTGCCGATCTGAGCGTCGCGGCACTGGCCGCTAGAGAAAAAGAGCTCGCCCTGTTCGCCGTTGTGGCGGACCCGGAGACGGCAAGACTTCTGCCCCATTTCAAGCGATTGCAGCAGGTCGGTCATGCTCATCTCTTCAAGGCGGCCCTGGATGATACCGGGACGCGAAGCCGACTTCTGCAGTTTTTCAAGGTGCAGCCGGTCCACGACCTTTTTGGCGGCGCGGACGAGGTCTTTCAGCACAAAGGGCTTGGCTACGAAATCCTCGACACCGTCGGTCAAGTGGCGCAGCTTTTCTTCAATGTCGGCGCGGCTGGCCATGAACAGAAACGGAATGTGACGGGTTTTTTCCCGCCCGCGCAGTTTCTCAAAAAGCTGCCGGCCGTCCAATCCGGGCATTTTGTAGTCGCAAAGAATGGCATCCGGCGGTTCGTCGATGACTTTGAGCAGCGCGTCGGCGCCGTCATTGGCAAAGACGACTTCGCAATGCGATTCCAGGCCTTTTGCGATCAGGTCGCGGACCAACGGATTGTCTTCGGCGACGAGAAGGCGAACCGATTTGGAGCCAGTCGGAGTCATCGGGTTCTCGCTTTAGCCGGTTCGGTTCCCTTTCGTTGTTTTGCGGACGCGCTGGTAATCGCCGCTTTTTCCACCGGTTTTCTCGATCAGAAATAGCTCGCGGATCTCGATGCCTTTGTCGAGAGCCTTGCACATGTCGTAGATCGTGAGCGCAGCGGCGGCAGCAGCCACGAGCGCCTCCATTTCGACGCCGGTCTGGGCGGAGGCGGAAACGTGAGTGCGAATCTCGACGCCATTTTTGCACAGCGTGGGTAGCACATCAATGTGAGTGAGCGGGAGTGGATGACAAAGAGGTATCCATTCCGAAGTACGTTTTGCGGCGCTGATACCGGCGATACGGGCGGTCTCGAGGGGGTCGCCTTTGGGGTTTTTGAGCTTTCTGACGGCGGCAAGGACTTTCGGCGGCATCAAGACGAAGGCGCGAGCGGCGGCAGTCCGCCGAGTCACGGACTTGGAGCTGACGTCCACCATGCGGGCTTTGCCGCGGGCGTCATAGTGGGAGAGTTTTGCCATCGGATCCATTCTGGGATTAGCCCGCGCCCCACCCGTAGAAAAGCCGGATGCCTCGCCGCACCCGGAACTCCGAAGACTCCGTCCTAGGGGCCATCACAACCCGCGAGGGAGAACAGAAAGCCGCTCCCCGGCATTGATTGTCTCGCGGTCGGATGGGATGACCAAAAGGCAATTTGCGCGGGACATGGCGATGATGTCACCCGATCCCTGCCAGCGTAAGGGCGTGACGCGCGGATGGTCGCCCGTTTCAAGGGCAGCCGGCAGGAAATGCGTGAGGCCGGGCTTTTCCGTCATACCCTCGGTAAGGACCGCTTCGAAGAAAGGGAGCGGTGCTGGCGCCATACCCGACAGGATTTCAATGGCGGGGCGAACGAAGAGATCGAAGGTAACCATGGTTGAGACCGGGTTGCCGGGCAAGCCGAAAACGGGCTTGCCCTTGCAAATGGCGAAGACCACCGGTTTGCCGGGGCGGATGGCGACGGCGTCGAAGAGGAATTCGGCGCCAAATTCTCGCAGCACCGGTTCGACCAGATCGTATTTGCCGGCGGAGACCCCGCCTGAGAGGACGAGCGCCCCTGATTCGAGGCCGGTCGCGATTTTCGCGCGCAGGTCCGCGCGAGTGTCCCTGGCATTGCCAAGCACGACGGGTTCGGCGTGGAGTGTGGCGACCTGGGCGGCGAGGGAAACCGAGTTGCTGTTGCGGATCTGGAAAGGGCCGGGTGTAACCGTAAAGTCTACGACCTCATCACCCGTCGAAAGGATGGCGATGCGCGGCACGCGAAAAACCGCGGCTTGCGCCGTGCCTACCTGCGCTGCGGAGGCGAGTTGGGCAAACGCCAGGCGCGTCCCTTTTCCGAGAATCACTTTGCCGGCCGATTGTTCACTGCCGCGCGCGACGATATGCTGGCCAGCGGCAACGGCGCGATCGAGCGTGACCAGGTCGCCTTCGCGCTCGGTGTGTTCGACCATGATCACGGCGTCAGCGCCCTCGGGAACGGCGGCTCCGGTCATGATCTGGATGCAGGTACCGGGCTTGACAGGCGAGGTCGGCGTGTCGCCGGCCTTCAGTTCACCGATCGCACGCACGGTCGCGCCAGGATGCGTATCCGCCGATCGCACGGCATAGCCGTCGCGGATCGAGCGATCAAACGGAGGGTAGTCACGATCGGCAAGAATATCTTGCGCCAAGACCCGCCCGAGCGCCTCTCGTAGCGGAATGGATTCCGTTGCGGGACTGCCGGAAAAGGCTGCGATGCGGGAGATGACAAGCTCGCGGGCTTGCTGATAGGAGAGCACGCTAAGAGAGTAGCGGAAAAAACGGGTAAAGAGAAAAAGACGCGTTCTAGGGACCGCCGAATGCAACAAGACACGCGCCAAAAGGCCCGGAGCCGGGCCAAACCGGGCCGGCCACCGGGTAAAAGACTAGAGCCAGCGGGAAAGGAGGGTGGCTTCGGGAACGATGGTGGCGTCGCGCTCGGGGCCGGTCGAGATCATGCCGATCTCGACTTGCAGGAAGTCGCTGATAAAGCGGAGGTAGTCGAGCGCAGCTTTCGGGAGCCTGCCAGCGTCTTTGACACCGTAGGTGTCCTCGCACCAGCCGGGAAGCGCCTGGTATACGGGGACGACGCGCTCGTACTCCTCGGCAAGCGCAGGCATCTCGCCAAGAGGCTGGCCTTTGTATTTGTAGGCGGTGCAAACCTGGATTTCGCGCTGCGTATCGAAGACGTCAAGCTTGGTGATGACGAGCGAATCGATTCCGTTGATCATTTTGGCGTAGCGGAGCACGGCAAGATCGAGCCAGCCGCAACGCCGCGGGCGTCCGGTGACGGCGCCAAATTCCTTGCCGCGCTCGCGAACTTCCTGAGCTTCAAGATCCGGCATTTCGGTCGGAAACGGACCTCCGCCTACGCGCGTCGTATAAGCCTTCGAAATGCCAAGGACATGTTTGATTTTGGTGGGCGGAACCCCGGTACCGGTTGTGGCTCCGCCGGAAGTGGCGCTGGAGCTGGTGACGTAGGGATAGGTCCCATGATCGATGTCGAGCATGGTGCCCTGCGCCCCCTCAAACAGGACCGACTTCCCTTCCGCCAGCGCGTTGTTGACCAGCTCGGCGGAGTCGCAGATGTAGCCGCGAATCTTTTCACCGAGCTTCAACGTTTCGTCGACTTCATGGGAGAAATCGATGTCGGCGCCGTAAGCGCCCTTGGCGAGACGATTTTTCTCAGCAACTACGCGGGCGGCCTTTTCGCGGAACAGTTCCGGGGCCAGCAGGTCGCACATGCGCAGGCCGCGGCGGGCCATCTTGTCTTCGTAAGCCGGGCCGATGCCGCGCGAGGTGGTGCCGATCTTGTTGGCGCCGCGCGCGGACTCGGCGGCTTTGTCGAGTTCGCGGTGGTACGGGAAGATGAGGTGCGCGCGATTGGAAATGTGGAGCCGGCCCTTTACCTCTACGCCGGACCTTGAAAGCATTTCGATTTCGTTGACCAGCGCGACCGGATCGACCACCACGCCCATACCGATGACGGCGTGCTGTTTGGGACGCAGAATGCCGCAGGGAATGAGCTGGAGGACATGCTTGTCCTGGCCTATGATGACCGTGTGGCCGGCATTGTGGCCTCCGGCAACACGCACAATGTAGTCAAAGGAACCAGCGAGATAGTCGACGACCTTACCCTTGCCTTCGTCCCCCCACTGCGCCCCAACCACGACGACTGATTTCATCCTCGACCTTTCCGGTTAATGTGTCCCGCTGTCCGTAGCCACCGCCCGACCCGCACACACCGTTCCCCGCGCGACGTTGAGAATAGACTTTCGGGGAAAAAAGAAAGAAAGGAAATCGTACGCCGGACAGCGAGGCAAACGCAAGAGAGGGGTTGCGGCGGTGATTTGTGGAAACCAGGGTCCGATGGGACAATGAAGGCATGAGAAAACTTCTTTCTTCCGCTCTGGTTTTTGCGGCGGCCGGAATCGTTTCCGGCGCGACCGTAGCTCAGCAAAGCTCGACAGAAGCCCCGGCGGCGAGCAAGCCGGCGCCCGCTGCGGCGCCAAAGAGCGCGAGCCCGCAGACGGCGGGAACGGCAAAGACCGGGCAAGGTGCGGCCGCAGCGAAAAAGCCGGGCGCGGCAACTGGTGCGCCGGCCGTCCTCAAGACCGATAAGGACAAGCGGAGCTACGCAATCGGCCTGAACATCGGCGCCAAAGTGGCGAATGAATTGAAAGCCGGCGGCGTAGACATGGACTCGGCCGTCTTGGCGCGCGGGATCCGCGATTCGTTGACGGGCGCGAAGCACCTGATGAC
>Ga0126370_10001263_pt1 | contig 11445 bp, 11 predicted proteins | sample PanSoiMetaPlot_3_FD_92586 | JGI IMG/M metagenome (GOLD analysis project Ga0126370, IMG submission 92586) | Tropical forest soil microbial communities from Panama - MetaG Plot_3 | ecosystem: Environmental > Terrestrial > Soil > Tropical forest > Bulk soil | place: Panama | collected 2016-02-17 | reverse complement strand
GAAGTGGCACAGAGGGCGTCGAAGGGTAGCAAATCAAAGTAAATGGAATAGATGGAATTGTGAATTGGGACTCCTTGTGGTATGGTGATCATACCACTTAACCATCGAATGTCAGTGCCACTCGCGTTCACCCCGTTGTATATTAGCTGCAACAAAGGTTCTCACCCTACGCTCGGAGAGAAAAATTCCGTGTATAAGACGGTTCGAACCGCTCGTCTGTACGAACAAATTGTTCAACAGATTGAAGAGTCGGTCCTCAAAGGTGCTTTGAAACCGGGCGACCAGCTTCCTGCTGAGCGGGAATTGGCCGAACACTTTGGAGTCAGCCGCACAGCCGTCCGTGAAGCGGTGAAGGCGCTGCGGGAAAAAGGACTGGTCGAAGCTTATTCGGGACGCGGAACATTCATCACGAATGGCAGGTCGCAAGTGATCCGGCAGTCGCTCGACCTGATGACGAGAATTGGACCTGACGGTTCGACACGCCTCGCCGAAGTGCGCGCCATCCTGGAACCGGAGATTGCCGCTCTCGCCGCGAGCCGTGCCGAGGAGCAACATCTCGCGACAATGCGCGAAGCTGTTGCTGTCATGGATCGTTCGATCGGAGATGCCGATGCCTTCATCGAGGCCGATCTCGATTTTCACTTGTCGCTGGCTGAAGCCGCCGCCAATCCTGTCATTCTGTCGCTGATCGATTCCATCGTTGGACTCTTGCGGGAGCAACGGCTCCGGATCTTCAATGTCGACCGCGGTCCCCAACGCGGACAATTCCATCACAAGCGAATTTTGGAAGCCGTCGAACAACGCGACGCGGATCAGGCGCGCGCCGCCATGCGCGACCACCTGAAGCAGATTCGCGAAGATTCGCAAAAGGCAGCAGAACTGACCACCGCTTCATAGTTCGGAGAACCACGGAATGGCAAATCTCGGGTTTGTTGGGCTAGGCGTGATGGGCGGCCAGATGGTGAATCGCCTGCTCAACAAGGGTCACACCGTGACCGGCTACAACCGCACTCGTGCGAAAGCGCAGTGGCTGATCGAGCGTGGGATGAAATGGGCGGATTCTCCGAAGTCGGTTGCGCAAGCTGCCGATGTGACATTCGCCATGGTCACAAATTCCACAGCCATCACTGCCGTCACGGATGGGCCAAGCGGACTGCTGGCGGGCTTAGGCAAGGGAAAGATCTTAGTCGACATGAGCACGGTGAGTCCAAGTGTGAGCCGCAGCTTGGCCGCGAAAGTGCGCGAGCAAGGCTCGGACATGGTGGATTCTCCCGTGTCGGGTAGTGTGATTACGCTACAAGAGGGCAAGCTTTCCGTAATGGTGGGCGGGCGCAAGGACACCTTCGAGCGGGTTAAACCGATTCTGCAGGACATCGGGCCCAAGGTGACCTATGTAGGCGACAACGGCTTGGCGTTGGCCATGAAAATAGCCGTCAATCTCAGCCTTGCCGTTCAAATGCTGGCATTCTCGGAAGGCGTTTTGCTTGCGGAGAAAAGCGGGATCCCGCGGGAAACGGCGGTCGATGTGATGACCCATAGTGCTGCTGCGTCGCCCATGATTCAGTATCGCGGGCCGTTCGTTCTGGGACAGCCTGAAGTCGCTTGGTTCGACGTCAACATGATGCAGAAGGATATGCTGCTGGCGCTCGAATTAGGGCGTCAGCTGAACGTTCCCATGCCCACTGCGTCGGTGAGTAACGAGTTTTTGACGGCGGCGCGCGCTATGGGCATGGAAAAACAGGACTTCGCTGTAATGTTTGATGTTCTTGCCCGGATGTCAGGGCTGGCAAAAACCGGAGCCAAGCAATGAGCTCTGCCGCGCGCTCCGAAGTGGGAGCGAATGTTCAAGTCGAACGCTGGCTGCGCATGTACCGGCATATGGTCAGCATCCGGACGTTCGAAGAGCGGGTCAACGACCTGTACACACGGGCGCTCATGCCTGGTCTGGCTCATCTCTACATTGGCGAGGAAGCGGTTGCGGTTGGCGTTTGCGAGACCTTGAACCGAGAGGATTACATCACCAGCACCCATCGTGGACACGGGCATTGTCTTGCCAAAGGAGCGCGGCCGGATCGCATGTTCGCGGAGCTTCTGGGCAAAGAAGCCGGCTATTGTCGCGGTAAAGGCGGCTCGATGCACATTGCCGATCCCTCCACCGGCAATCTGGGAGCAAATGCGATTGTTGCAGGAAGCGTCGCCATTGCCACCGGTGCAGCTCTTTCCGCAAAACGTTTAGGGAACGGACGAGTCGCAGTGTGTTTCTTCGGTGAGGGCGCGCTCGGCCAAGGAATTCTCTATGAGGTGATGAACCTCGCGCAACTGTGGAAGCTTCCGGTGATCTACGTTTGTGAAAATAACTTGTACACCGAGTACACACACTATACCGAGACCACCGCCGGCGATATTCCCTCGCGCGCCACCGCATTCGGTATTCGGGCGGAAACGGTTGACGGTCAAGAGGCACTTGCCGTCTATAACGCGGCCGAGTGTCTTGTCAGGCGCGCTCGTTGCGGCGAAGGTCCCGCCTTCCTGCTCTGCAACACTTACCGCTACCACGGTCACCATGTGGGCGACCTCAGCCGCGAGTATTACCGCTCCAAGCAAGAAGAGCAGCACTGGAAGATGGAACGCGATCCGCTGGAGCTACTTAGTTCGACCCTGTTAAAAGAAGGCGCCGTCGAGAAAGCATTCCTGTCCGCGATCGATGCAGAGGTGATTTCTGAGATGGATGCTGCCGTAAGATTTGCTATCGCCGCCACTTATCCCAAAACGGACGAAGTAGACCAGGACGTCTATGCCTGAGCGCGAGCTGACTTTTGCACAGGCCATTCGCGAGGCGCTGGCGGAGGAGATGCGGCGCGATCCCACAGTCTGCATCTTTGGTGAAGACGTTGCCGAGGCGGGCACTCCGTTCAAAGTGCTCTCGGGACTGGTCGAGGAATTTGGCGGGGAGCGCGTCACGGATACTCCTATTTCCGAAGCGGGCTTCACTGGAATCGGAGTTGGGGCCGCTATGACTGGACTGCGCCCGGTAGTGGACATTATGTTCGGCGACTTCATCACCCTCACTATGGACCAAATGGCAAATCAGGCTGCCAAGATCCACTACATGTCGGGTGGAAAGTGGCGGGTCCCGATGGTGATGCGGACCACGCTGGGGGCGACGAGACGATCGGCGGCGCAACACTCACAGTCTTTGCACGCCTGGTTCAGTCATGTTCCGGGGCTCAAGGTAGTGTTGCCCTCCACCCCGCGGGACGCGAAGGGACTTCTCAAGAGCGCGATTCGAGATGACAATCCCGTAGTCTTTTTTGAAGACAAGATGATGTACAAGATGAAAGGGCCGGTTCCCGAGGAGGAGTACACGATTCCGTTCGGAGTCGCCGATATTAAGCGCGCGGGAAACGATATTACTATCGTCGCTACCAGCAGCATGGTGCAAGTAGCGCTGGGAGCTGCGAACCTGCTGGAGCCGGAGGGAATCAGCGCGGAGGTTATCGATCCGCGTACCACTTGGCCACTGGATGAGAAAACTCTGATTGACTCGGTTACCAAGACTGGCCGCGCCATCGTTGTAGACGAAGGTTACGGGCGCTATGGGGTAGCAGGAGAGATCGCCGCCGTCATTGCCGAGGGTGCCTTCTACAGTCTGGACGCACCCGTGAAGCGCCTCGGAGCAATGCAGGTGCCCATTCCCTTCTCTCCTCCGCTGGAGGATGTGACAGTCCCAACCGAGAAAGCAGTTTTTGACGTAGCGCGGGAACTCTGCGGCTGAGCGGCGCGGGCCAGGACACCCCTCGACACCGAGTTGTCATCTCTGAGGGATGAGGAAGGGAAGGGATCTGGGTTTCTCTTTGTAACAGGCAAGGAGGCTAGCTATGGCACTGCCGACTTACGGAACCATGGGCGTGGACTGGGAAAACCGCGTGGATTTCGATCGCCTGCGGCGCGAGCGCTTGCAGCGCGCGAAAGATCTGCTGGCGACGTCTGAGTGCGGTTCCCTGCTCTGCTTCGACATGAACAATGTGCGCTATCTCACCGCAACGCACATTGGCACCTGGGCCCAGGATAAGGCCAATCGTTTCACCTTACTTCCCCAAAACGATGAACCGATTTTGTGGGACTTCGGATCTGCTGCCAAACATCATCAGCTGCACTGCCCGTGGCTGGGTGAGCGCTCGCGTCCAGGCATCTCGATGCTGCGTGGCGCAATGTCACCTGAGATGGGTCGTGCCGAAGACGTCGCGCAGAAGGTTCGCATCGAGCTGGAGATGCGTGGATTACACAAGGAACCGGTTGGCATTGACATCATTGAGCCGCCGGTGCTGTTTGCCCTGGAAAAAGAAGGCCTCAAGATCGTCGACGGGCAGCAGATCATGTCTGATGCGCGCGTAATCAAGACGCAGGACGAGATCACTTTACTTAACACATCCGCGATGATGGTAGACGCGGCCTACGACGAACTCTATCGCGCCATGAAGCCCGGTGTTCGCGAGAATGAGGCGGTGGGCCTGGTGAGCAAAGTTCTGTACGACTTGGGATCGGAATACGTCGAGGCCGTGAATGCCATCTCCGGCGAGCGCTGCAATCCTCATCCTCACGTCTTTTCCGATCGCGTGCTGCGTCCGGGCGATCCCGTGTACTACGACATTCTCCATTCTTACATGGGATACAGAACCTGTTATTACCGCTGCTTCACGGTGGGCTATGCCACCCACGCGATGGTCGATGCATATAAGCGATGTCGCGAGTACCTCGATGCCGCCATTCAGCTGGTTCGCCCCGGGCGCACGACGGCCGAGATTGCCTCGGTTTGGCCCAAGGCGCAGGAGTTCGGATTCCCCGACGAGGAAGCTTGTTTCGCTCTGCAGTATGGTCATGGTGTGGGACTTGCCATCTGGGAAAAGCCGGTCATCAGCCGGCTGGTCTCTTTTGATCATCCTCACGAAATCAAGCCAGGCATGGTCTTCGCGCTGGAGACGTTCTGGCCTTCCACAGATGGTTGGAGTGCTGCGCGAATCGAAGAAGAGATCGTCGTGACACCGACGGGTCACGAGGTGATCACGCGCTTTCCGGCGGAAGAACTCTTAGTGGCTGGCGCACATTATTTCACGGTAAACGGACAACTGCCCAGCATACGGGAAACTGAGAGAGAACCGAGCATCCGAGTTCGCGAGATGGTGGAAGCGGCCTCGAAAACCGAGCGTGTGGAAGTCGGGGACTGACAACATTCGGTAATTTCGTAATTGCACTTCCGTGATTTACAGCTCGTGATCCAATATCACGGGCCCCGGTGATTGCAAAATTAACCCGATTACCGATTACAAAAATTCACTCAATTACAAATTTCTGTGGCGATTAACGTAGTTATGCCAGCCCTAGAGATGGCCCAGGAAACTGGGAAGCTCCTGGCCTGGCGCAAAAAAGAGGGTGAGTGCGTAAGCAAGGGCGAAATTCTTCTCGAGATCGAGACCGACAAGGCGGTGATGGAGATTGAGGCGCCGGGTGACGGCTTTCTTGCCGGAATAAAAGCCGAGCCGGGAACGGAGATACCCGTCGGCCAAACCATTGCCTGGATCGTGGGCGCCGGAGAGACACCTCCTGCGAATGCCGCTGCCGCCGAGTCAGGAAGGCGAATGACGAGCGACGTACCGGTGAGTGGGTTCACAGCCACAGCGGCTATTCGAACGGCGACCGAGGGCGCACAGCTTTCCCCGAAAGCCCGCCGCCTGGTGCGCGAACACGGCGTTGACATCGCTTCCCTTCGCGGCTCCGGCCCGGGTGGGGCTATTGTCGAGAAAGATGTTCTGGCCGCAGTTAAATCTCGCTCGGCGACTGCATTGCCGCGCGCTCAGTTAACTCTGAGCACGGTGGCGAAACTCATGGCCGAGCGCACCAGTCAAAGCTGGACCACGATTCCCCATTTTTCTCTCGTCCGCGATGTGGACGTAGGCGCTTTGGTTCAAGTACGCCAGAAGCTACTGTCAGATCTCGAGAAAATCCGTGGTGTGCGGCCAAGCCACACCGATCTGCTCGTGTTCCTCGTAGCCAGAACCTTAGCTACGCACCCGCTTCTCAATGCGAGCTGGACAGGTACCAACATACGCTACAACCCAGATGTAAACGTCGCGCTGGCGATTGCTGTAGAAGACGGTGTGGTTGCGGCGGTGATCCGCAACGCCGACAAACTCGATTTGGGCGATCTGGCCCTTCAACGGCGCGATCTGGCTGAACGGGCACGGTCGGGAAAACTTCTGCCAGCTCATGTGAGCAATGGCACTTTCACGATCAGTAATCTCGGCATGTACAACATTGATGCCTTCCACGCGATCATCACTCCACCTCAGGCGGCGATCTTAGCGGTTGGCAGAATAGCGGATCGTGTTGTCCCCGTGAGAGGCCAGCCTGCAATTCGGCCAACTATGACAATAACTTTATCGTGTGATCACCGGGTCGTTGATGGAGCCAAGGCTGCCCTGTTTTTGCAGGATCTAGCCGAACACATGCATGATCCGAAAGCGCTCGTTGCGCGGGTGGATCGATAATGAAGATCCAGAGAGGCCAGCAGCGGCACCGGCGTCACTCATGCACGCGAAATCCCGCTCGGGACGTATCGAGATCGGTAATGCGTGCGCTCTCCGCCGAGTCGGCCCGGGGAATTGCACCCCGAGCAAGTACAGAACCGGACGTAGACGTCTCAGCTTATCCCGCTCGTCCCACCTCGGAAAAGCTGCCGGCTGGCAGTAAGGGCGCGTTCCTCGAGATTCCCATTGACTTAATCTTGCCGGAGCTAACCTGCAGGAGGCAAGGTGTATTTTGTGGTGTGCTGGCGTCCGGTGCTAACAAGCCGCATGCCAGAGTCACAACAAATACTAGGAAAACAGCGAGGTATCGGGTTATTCTGTTTATGATCTTCGTGTCAATACCTTCTTTGTTGGCGCAATTCATTGATATGCCAGACATCCGATATTCGAGATTCCAGCAGGCTAATGAGAGCTTCCATGGAGGCAGAGCCATACGCCCGTTAATGACGAGCCTCAAACCGCTTCGGATTGAAGTTGCTGGTTAGCGACCGTCTTAGTAATCTTGTGTTCGACCAGGCGTCTTCATTGCATGCTGTCCCTACCTCACGCCACCCGCATGGCTACTTTCTTATTGCTGCTGTCATCATTCATGCTGTTCTGGCCACCGGCATCGGCCAAGAAGACGGGCAAGGGGGTCCCTGTGGTGCGCTGGCGGGAAGGCGACCCACAATGCGCTCTTCTCAAAGGTGACGACGGTCTATATCACTACTCACTGGAATACGAGACCGAAAAGATCACTATGACGGTTGACACGCAAGAGTTGGAAAAGACCCGTCGTACTCTGAACCATGTCTTTCGTGTTTTGCTAACCTTCCGGAATACCGGCACCATTCCTGTTGAAATCGGTCCGGCGAAAATCACACTGGAGTTGGTAGATCACTTCCACATCCTTATGAGCAGCCTGGATGCGGACGATTTCTCCTACCGCATTCAGGACGATTCAGACGAACTAATTCATCAGAGCGAGCGCGAACTGAAGCACCACCCCGAGCGGAGGGAGCTAATCGAAGCCAAGCTTAAAGAGCATGAGAAGCTGGTTACCGAATGGCTCGAATACCTGAGTACCAAGGCCTTGCAGGGCGTTACTTTAGACACGGGTCGGCCGGAGATTACAGGCATGGTCTTCTTTAATACCAAGACCAAGTGGAAAGGGGATTGGAAACGAGAGGAAAATTTTATTCTTCGTATTCCGGGGGAAAAAGTAGTTTTCGAATTCCCGTTTACACTCCCGCCTGCTGGAGAAGCACCTTCTCTGCGGGTAAGGCCAACCGAATAAGGGTGGCTTTAAACCGCTATCTGGTGGGGATTGCTTCGCTGCCGGGCATCGCGCAGCAAGAGATCGCGCAAGGAAATCAAGCCCTTCAGCCGCTTGCCCTCGCAGACCGGCAGGTGACGGAAACCGAACTCTTTCATCAAGAAGAGACAATCCTCTATACTTTCGTTCGGGCCGACCGATCGGGGATTTACGGTCATGACTTCCGAGACGCGCGTTTGCCCGGGCAAACGCCCGACGGCAACTACCCGATTCATCACATCGCGTTCCGAAAAAATACCAGCAAGTTCGCCATTGCGCAGCACGGGTAAGGCGCCGATGCTGTGTTCCATCATGAATCGCGCTGCTTCCAGAACCGTGTTTTCGACGTCGATCGAATAGACTCGACGATCTTTGATGATGTCATTGATGGTTGCCATGACTCTTCCTTTCAGCAACTGACGATACACTGTGCTCCAGGACCAATCTGGGCGCGGCTCGGCAATACTGTAGCACAGGAAACCAGCCTCCGGTATAAGACGCCTACTTAGAAGCGAAAAGTTGGCCCGAAAGTCACCCTGACATTGTTGTTGTGGTGCCCATGATCGAAGTACAGATCGTCTCCCGCATCGAATCTTAAGCCCCACCGGCCGAAGGAATACTGCAAGCCACCACCGGGATAGAGAAGAAAGTCAGTACCCCCCGTGGTCGCGGGATCCAGAGGATTGGTGAATCCCTGTGGAATGCCCGTAGTGGAAGCGGTAAAGTCGATGAAGCCCGCCTTTACCGTCGCGAACAGGCGCATGTTCTTCCCGAATTTCTTGCTAAATTTGGCTCCCCCCAAACCGCGTGCTACGCGCAGGTGTGTGGTTAGGTTTTCGGTCACAAATCCATTGGTCCATGAAGAAGTAAAGGTTTGGGTGAAATCGTAACTCGCCTCGGCCTCGAGATTGAACCATGATTGCGGGAACAGAGTAATACGTGCGCCAGCCCCCGGCATATTCAGGGCTGGACTTACCCGGCTTAAGCGAAAAACCTCAGCAAAGACACCAATTTCGGTATAGTAGACGGGCGCGGACGCCTGTGCCAGCGCGCAGCCGACGGCAATGGACATCATAAACGCAGAATAGGTTGCGAAGCGCTTGATCATCGTTCGGTTTTTTCTCCGTTTATTACCGGATCCGACGTGACACCAGGACCCGGAGCTACACGATTCGATGCTATCCTAAGTGCCTGCAGTTGGGCGAATTCGGCGGCGTTGTGATTCCGTGCGCTCAAGTTTATTGACTGCGTTCACCCTCCGCAGCGATTGCCGAATCGTTCACGACCGGAAAGGGAACGGAACCTGTCTTGAGCTGGCGTTGGAGAGCACAGACTAGCCATGCACAACTCACATGCCCGACAGGCACATGCACACCCTATGCCTGACGATCCTGGTGAGTGAGGACGGACGGCCGTTGGGCGATCCCGATCAGCATCACAACATTACAAGGTAGACCACAAACTCCGCACAACGTGCCCGTAAGGATCGAGCGCTGCGTCACGAATCTAGCTTCCGTTTGCAGATTGCTCTGCTCGCTCGCCGCCTTGACTCGATCTACGATGGTTTACTGGAGTGCTGTGTATTACGAAGTTGTTTATACCCTAAGGAACTGATGTCTCAGCACTGAACGAAGACCGAACCACCTGTCTAGACTGCGCTACTCAGAAAGATGGATTGTGAATCGATCGATCCGCACTCAAGACTTTAGCTGTTGCAGGTCGACAACAACCCAACTCCGCAGTACTCGGTGAGATCGCTCAGGCCTAGCGTTTGATCACCGGTCGCATTTCCAACACCCCTACACCGCCGGTCTCGGTTCCGATCGCCCCTACAATCGCGACGCTTTCAACCGGAGCCGTACAGCAGTTCCACGCGATCCATCGCTGGCAATTCCAACACAGGGGCGCAATGGAAAGTTAATAGTGGCGCTAACGCTTCGGCACGACTTCTTCCGCCGGTCTCTATAATCTTCCCAAATCGAGAAGACAAATCTCCGCAGGTCACCGTGGCAGTCATTGCAAATGCCGATCCCACTAAGCAAGTCACAGCCAAATTCAAAGTAAATCCCGAAATCGGCACTATCGTCATTAATCCGCGCGAGCCGCCCTCACCACCACCGAGTTTGCCGGGAACCGACCCCTCTCAAAATCTTGGGCGCCCCGCAGAGATATCTGAAAGCACCGCGCCGGACTACCCTAAGCCGCCCTGGATGCGCCAAGCCTGTGCGCTGGAGGCGGCCCAGAGAGATTCATGTCACTTCGAGCTCGAGAAACTGAGCGGTTTCAGGTCCGATGTTCTTAATCTCGTGGTTGGTGGCCGTAGCGTATGCTGAGTCTCTCCGAGGTCCCTTTCAGTGTCGCCTCCCGTGGCATCGGTAAAATGGATGCGTGTCAAAGCGATGAGTAATTCCGATCCTGAATGGCCATGCCTTGCGAGAATACCTCCTGGCCCCAGCTCCACTTTGGTTAACTTCACCTTCGGCGTCTCGAAAAGAGTACCTTGGGTGTATAGTGCCTTCCTCGGTCCTGCCAAACCGGCCGTCGGTTGCGATGTTATTTCAACACTTCGATTTCCACAGGCCTTGCGGTCTTCATAGCGACATTTGTTAGTCGATGCGACCGGCCGCCTTTCATCACCTGGGTTTCTTCTTCAGCTAGACGAAGCTGATAAATGTCACCTGATTGTCCGGTTGCATCCACCTCGATCGGGGATAGCGCGATACGAGATAGTCATTCAGATGTGGGATAAGGAGAGTTGAGCCTTGGGACGGGATAGTTATGCTATACCTGAGAACCTATCTGCCGAAGACAGCCTCCGATAACAGGCATCTACAAGTGTCCGCGACGTGTTAACCAGTTTCTTAGAGTGAGACGCCGGCAGATGAGCTTGTGCGACAGAATAGTTGAGTAAGCGAGAGAATAGCACCGAACGGCAGAATTAACCCGCCAAGCCGCGTTGAGCATGTCGATCTCCGGCAAAGGCAGCGATTCTGACGGAGGTACATTGCCGGAAAAGGGGGGGCAATAAGTTGTGTAACCGTATGTAACGGTTAACAATCCGATCTGGGACACACAAGGCTTCCATTAGTATCGGGGACCAAATGCGTGGATCCTCTTTGCCCCTGGCATCTCCGGGGCGCAGGGTCCGGTCCTATGGTTTAGAAGCTGTATTACGACAGCGCAGCGTCGTTGCTGCCACCAACATACCAATTGCCCGGTACGCGATTGGCTGTAGTAATCATCGACGTTGCCAGTGAACTGGATAAGCGAGTAGCTCGCGTTGAACGGTGTCTGCGGGGACGACAGCTCTACTGCAACCGTGTGTCGATGAGCGGTCTTGCAGATGATCTCCACCCGCTTACCGTTGTCAGCTCCTCTCAAAAGGAGAATCGATGTGTTATGAACCAACGCAGGCGGAAACCAGCATCGCGATTGTGTTGCGACGGGAATCTCTGCCGCCGGTCCTGGGGGATGCCGGGCGGTATACGAGGTGCTTACCCCGCGTGATGCGCGTATTCGCGTTGTAGATCGTCTGAAGGACACCCGGGTGAAGCCGGAATCCTTCTG
>Ga0126370_10001261_pt1 | contig 11456 bp, 10 predicted proteins | sample PanSoiMetaPlot_3_FD_92586 | JGI IMG/M metagenome (GOLD analysis project Ga0126370, IMG submission 92586) | Tropical forest soil microbial communities from Panama - MetaG Plot_3 | ecosystem: Environmental > Terrestrial > Soil > Tropical forest > Bulk soil | place: Panama | collected 2016-02-17 | reverse complement strand
TTTAACCAGAGTCCCGGATAACTTTCCAAATCGGACTCCGCTATCGCGACCTTCACACCTTGACCGACGTCCACAACCGCTGGAAGCGTCGCGATAAATTGCGGCTCAATCTGAGTCAGATGCTGAGGTAGATATTTGCGCTCGTTGTGTGAATAGAAGCTGTCTTCTTGTGGATAATAGACCTCGAAGTCGCTAGGAAAATTGAAGTTCGCCTCTTCTCCGTAAATCTTGACTTCCTTTTCCGGAAAAGATGTTTCTATCCGATATGCGACGCCTTCGTTGTATGCGCGGAACGTCACTGTATATCCGCCATCCATGCTTAACCGCAATTCATTGTAGCGATCGCGGATCTTCGCAAACTTCTGGCGAACCACTGGCTCGATCGTCTCGTCATTCGAGCGCTTCTTGGCTCCCGTTACTTTTGGATTGATCGCCAGCTTTTTGTGGTCCACGTCAAGCGACAGCGTGGATCCCTCCAGCAGCGCTCGACCGTTCAGAAGAACGTCGTAGCTTACCTGCCCCGCCGTCCGCGCTCGAACCTCGATCCGGTTGTCCGGCGACCTCAGGTCATAACTGGTCTGTGCGTTCATACTCATACTCCACAGAAATGCTGACCACAGAAGGGCCAACAACAGTAGCCTCATATTCATGCTTTCTCTCCTCGAGACTTGGGCAACAAAGATTTAGCCGGCAATTGTACTCATCGACGGCGGAATCGCACCGTCACCGCGGCCGAATTTGCTCGGCTGCGGCCCCATCGTGAACTCGATCAGCCCACCATTCATGATGTCGGCATGCCGAAACCAGAGCTTCTCATAGGGCTTTCCATTGAAACCTACAGCCTCAACGTATGCATCACCCGGCGACGTGCGCTTCACTTCGATCTTCAATTGCTTGCCGTTTTCAAGCTCTACTTCTGCCCGGTCCACCAGTGGCGACCCAAACACATAATTGCCGCTGACCGGATCTACCGGGTAAAAACCGAGCGCGCTGAAGATGTACCAGGCCGACATCTGCCCGCAATCTTCGTTGCCAGCCAATCCATCCGGCTGATCGTCATACTCCATCTCCAGAAGGCTCCGCACGCGCGCCTGTGTTTTGTGCGGCACACCGGCATAGCTGTAAAGGTAGGCCATGTGATGACACGGCTCGTTTCCGTGCGCATACTGTCCCACCATTCCGGCGATATCCGGAGGCGCATCCGCAGGCAACTGCGAACTCGTGGTGAAGAGTGTATCCAGCTTCTCGATGAACGCTTCCCCGCTTCCGAACAATTGAATGTACCCTGCGAGATCATGCTGGATCGAAAATGTCGTCTCCCACGGATCAGACTCCGTATAGTCCCGCCACTGTTTCGAGTGTCCCATCTCAGTGGGCTCAAACGGCTCTGACCATTGCCCGTTCTCAAGCCGAGGGCGCACAAAGGTCGTTGACGGGTCAAATACATTCTTGTAGTTCTTCGATCGTTCGACGAGCAGGTCGTAGTCATCAGTCCGCCCGACTGCTTTCGCAATATGCGCGACAGCCCAATCGTCGTAGACGTACTCCATTGTCTTGCTGACGGATTCTTCTTCCTTGTCGCACGGAATGTAGCCGAGTTTTCGATAATACCCAAGGCCACGGTAATCGTCCTCCATCGCTCGTTTTCGCAGCGGTGGGTAGACCTGGTTGAAATCGATTCCCTTGAAGCCTTTGACATAAGCTTCTGCGTAAACCGAACTCGAGTGGTATCCGGTCATGCAGAAAGTCTCTCTTCCCTGTAAAGGCCAGATCGGTACTCCGCCCGGACTCTCTTGCGCCATTCGGATCAGGCAATTCACAAAATCAGGAACCCGATCCGGCTGGCAGATCGTGTACATCGGATGCGCTGTGCGGAATGTATCCCACAACGAAAACGTGCTGTAGTTGTGCGCGCCCCTCGGCAGTTGATGGACTTTCCCATCCATTCCGCGGTACTGCCCGTCAACATCGTCAAACAGGGTTGGCGCGACCAGCATGTGGTAGAGGGCAGTGTAGAAAATTGTTTTGTGGCGTCGGTCGCCGATCTCCACCTTGATCCTGGAGAGATTTTGATTCCATGTCATATGGGCAGCACTGCGTACTTTCTCGAAATCCCACTCAGGAATCTCTGCCGCAACGTTCTTCTGGGCGCCTTCATCGCTAACGCCAGAAATCCCAGTCTTCACCAGGATGGTTTCCTTGTCCGCCGTATCGAAATGCAGAAGGCATTTCAGCGAAGTCCCTTTCGCTTCTCGAACAAAGGAATCCAGCCGCTTGTCGTCTTCAACGATTTCAGCGGACTTAAACGGCTTCGAAAAATGCATCGCAAAATAGATCTCGCGGCCGGGAGCCCAGCCTTTCAGACTCCGTCCGCCAACGATAGTGTCGTTGCCCACGATCTTGAGATACGCCCACACGATCGGCGTATTCGAGTACGAGTGAACCAGGTCCAGAATGAAATGGCTACTGTCGCTCTTGGGAAACGTATAGCGATGAATTCCGGCATGCTCCGTCGCGCTCAGTTCTGCGCGTACGTTGTAGTCACGCAAGATCACCGAATAGTAGCCGGGCACTGCAATTTCGTCTTCGTGGCTAAAACGGGATCGATATCCTTCTCCCGGATTTTGTCGCGATCCGGGAAACAACTTCGTCGGGCCCGTACCCGGCATCAGCAGGAAATCCAACATGTCTGAGGCGCCGGTGCCGCTCAGGTGGGTGTGGCTGAATCCCATGATCGAACTGTCGGAATGGTGATAGCCCGAACACCAATCCCATCCGTCGTTGTAGGTGTCCGGACTAAGTTGCACCATGCCGAATGGAACCGTCGCTCCCGGATACGTATGCCCGTGCCCGCCTGTGCCGATGGCGATCTTTACGTATTTTGTGAAATCCTCTGAGTTTGCAGGTGAAGACGCCACGGCAGAGGGAAGCGAGTTGGCTGCGGCATGATCTCCGGAGAAACCTAACAGCTTCGCAAAAGGCAGAGCGGATAAGACTCCTACAAAACTACGACGAGTAATCATTTCGAGTCCTTTCACCGATCAAAAATTTAAACGGTTAACCCGCAATCGGCAACTGAAGACAGATCGCCAAGAGACACACTGATACCTACGCAGAGTTAGATTTGGAAAGCGATCTACCGGATAAAAGACGATCGCATCGCAATTCTGCTCTATGAAATGGCCTACCACAGGCTGCCTCTGCCCCCTCCGTTCTCTGCTACACTTTCGCGCATGAGCACAATCACGCGGAGACAGTTCGTCGAGCAGTGCGCAGGTGCGGCCGCAGGAACGTGGCTTTTACCTGCCCTCGCGCATGCAGCGAGTTCTGGGCCTTCGGTCAAATTCCCCACAAACCCTCGCGATCGAGTTGCGGTGGCGGCGTATCCGTTTCGAGAATTCATCGTCGGCTGGAAAGGCTGGGACGGAAATACTCCCAGCACCGTTCCGCGGGTTCAACAGATGGAACTAAAAGATTTCGCCGCACACGTGGTGGAAAAGTTCAACGTGCATCACATCGAACCCTGGAGCCCGATCTTCCCGTCTACCGATCCGAAGTACCTGGAGCAATTCCGCACCGCTGTGGAAAAGGCCGGATCCTCGATCGTGGATATCGCCGTCGATGGCAGACACAGCCAGTATGCGACCGACGCTGCTGAGCGCAAGGCTTCGGTCACCGCGACAAATCAATGGATCGACGTGGCCGTAGCCCTTGGTTCGCCCAGTATCCGCACCCACATTGACGGCGGAAAGGATCTAAAACCCGACGTAGGGTTCGCGGCAGACACGCTTGCACGCAATGCAGAGTACGCCGCAAAGAAGAACGTCGTCGTTCACCTCGAAAATGACAATCCAGTGAGCGAAGATCCGTTCTTCATCGCCCAGATCATCGAAAAGGTCAACAGTCCGTGGCTGCGAGCCTTGCCCGACTTCGGCAACTCCCTCGCCGCGCATGATGAGGCCTTCCAGGATCGTGCGATGGAGACGATGTTTGCCCATGCCTACGGCATCTGCCATGTGAAAGACGGTGAGCTAGACGATCAAGGCAAGGCGTCCCGCGTAGATTTGGAGAAGACCTTCGCGATCCTGAAGAAGCACGCGTACAAGGGATACTGCTCGATCGAGTACGACGCTCCGGGAGATCCCTACAAGCCAACTACAGAATTAGTTGAAGCAACGATCAAATATCTTTCGTAAACGAAACAACTATGGCAGGACAAGGGGTTCATCGGCGGGAAATTTTGCGCATCCTCGGGACTGCTGCTGCGGCCGCGAGTTTCCCAGGCTTCAGCAAATGGGGATTCGCTTGCGGACACGTCGGCAACGCAACTTTGCACATCAAGCCGCCGGAATATCGTCCGCAATTTTTCTCGCCCTCTGAGTACGCGATGATCGAACGCCTTTCCGAGATCATCATTCCCAGCGATCAGACGCCCGGGGCAAAAGAAGCGGGAGTCGCGGAGTTTATCGACTTCATGATCGCCCATGATCCCGAGAAGCAGTACCCATTCCGAACAGGATTGGTCTGGCTCAACAGTCACAGCGAGCGACTTCACGGAAAGCGCTTCCTGGAGCTCACGCCTGCGCAACAACTCTCTGTGCTCGAACCGCTCGGATTCAAGGACAAGGCCCGGCGCGGTGAGGAGCTTGGCCGGAAGTTCTTCGCTTCGATGCGGGAATATACCGTCACCGGTTTTTATACGAGCGAAATCGGATTCAAAGAACTCGGCAATCCAGCGCTGAAGTTTTATTCTGAATCGCCCGAGTGCCCGCATAAAGGCGATCCGGAGCACCTGCACCTTCCACAAACCAAATCTTGAGCATCCCCTCGACCAATGGCCAAACAAATCTATGACGTGATCGTGATCGGAACGGGCGCCGGTGGCGGCATGGCGATCAAGACGCTATGCGAGGCAGGTCTCAAGGTGTGCGCTTTGAATGCCGGACGCAAGCTTGATCCGGAAAAAGATTTTCGCTTTCACCGAATGCCTTGGGATATGAAGTTCCGCGGTCTTGGTGATCCGAAGGGCGAATCTTTCGGTTACATGGACAACGAGTACACCAAGGCTGCCTGGGATCACGAGATTCCCTTCACCGTGGCACCGGGAACAAAGTGGTTTTGGCCACGTTGCAGTGCAGTTGGCGGCAAAACGAATTTCTGGGGGCGTAGTTCCGCCCGCTTCGGCGACATCGATTTCAAGGCGGCATCCCTCGACGGCTATGATGTGGACTGGCCCCTAACATACGCCGAGATCGATCCTTTCTACACCCGGGTCGAAAAGATGATCGGCGTCGCCAGCTCTGTACAAAATCGGCCGAGTAATCCCGACGGATCCTACTTACCGCCATTCAACTTTCGTTGCCTCGACTACATCCTCGAGGCAGGATGCAGAAAGGTCGGCGTCCCCTATCTTCCCGACCGCTGCGCTCAATTGACACAACCACACGAGGGACATCCGGCCTGCCACTACTGCGGCGAATGCACGACCGGATGCGACGTCGGCGCGTTCTTCTCCTCGCCTTACTTCCTGCTGCCGAAAGCAGAAGCAACCAAGAACCTTGAGTTGCGAACGAACGCATTGGCCAAGAACGTTTTGGTCGATGAAAACGGAAAAGCCACGGGCGTTGCTTATATCGATCGCAAAACCAAACAAGAAGTTGAAGTCTACGGGCGCGCGGTGGTGGTGGCGGCCGGGTGCGTCGAATCTTCGCGCATCATGCTGAATTCCAAATCCCGCCGCTGGCCGAATGGAATTGCGAACTCCAGCGGTCAACTCGGACGAAATCTCTGCGATCATCTCTATGGAGAATCAGCCCGCGGATACCTTCCCCAGTTGCTCGGTCAGCCAAGTTTCCCGGATCACGTTGCCGACAGTACGATCGCCTGGATGCCCCGCTGGCAGAACCTGAACAACCCGCATGAAGAGGATTTCATTCGCGGTTATTCCATTTATCCCGATGGTGGATGCTCCGAGTTTCCCTGGTTCGCGCGCGGACTCGACGGATTCGGGTCATCTTTCAAGCGCGAAATCAAGCGCCGTTATCCAACTCCGGTAAACTTTGGAATTCAGGCCCCGACACTGCGCTCGGACAAGAACTTCATGGATCTCGATCCTGAAGTAAAGGATCCCTACGGAATCCCCGTTGCCCGCATGCACTTCGAGTGGGACGAGAATACTCTCAAGATGTGGGAGCACTCCAAGCAGATTTGCGCCGAGGTGCTCAAAGCCGCAGGCGGCGAACTTGAAGGGTCAGGAAACGCTCCCGAGATTCCCGGATGGAGCCTGCACGAAACCGGAACATGTCGTATGGGAAACGATCCGAAGAATTTTGTGACCAACAAGTTCGGGCAGACCCATGATGTACCAAATCTCTATGTATGCGACGCCAGTGTTTTCCTGAGTTGCACTGACAAAACCACTACGATCAGCATTCTCGCCTTCACGCTGCGTACTTCGGAACACATGATCGAAAACTTCCGCCGCGGTGACCTCAAGACTGCGTAAACGAGCATGCAGCGAGCATTGAGCAGAAGACTTCGAATTCAAGACATTGGTCCCGCGCGGCTTGGTTGGTGCCTGGACCGAAATAGTCGCGTTCACGCTGGCCGTGTTCCATTTGTAGTGCTAGTCTGCCGTCCAACATCTCAATCGATAGGAGACTCAAATGCGAAGAATTCTCGTAGTCATTCCATTTCTGCTCGTTTGCCTATTCGCGAATGCTGCTGACCGCAAATACATCAACGTCCGCACTGGCGACGCCAAGTCTCTGCCCTTCAGCGACGCCGTACTCGCGGGCAACACGCTCTATATCGCTGGCCATATTGGACTCGACCCCAAAACCGGGCAAGCCCCGGCCGATGCCGAGCAGGAGGCCCGTCTTGCCATGGACGGAATCAAACGCACCGTCGAGGCCGCCGGCTTCTCCATGGACGACATTGTCTCGGTGCAAATCTTCTGTACTGATCTGAAGCTCTACGACACGTTCAACTCGGTGTACAAGACATATTTCCACGGAGATTATCCCGCCCGCGCTTTCGTCGGGACCGACAAACTGCTTCGCAATGGACACTATGAAGTCCTCGGCATTGCGGTAAAACGCTGACAGCAGTGTATTGTTGTTCGTATTTTGTTCGCCTTGAGCTCAGAGTTTGTGATAAATCTATAGCTCCATGCGAAAAGCAGTGAATCACCTCAAGAACTGCGATCCGGTCCTACGCGCGATTATTGAGCACGTAGGACCGTGCCGCATCGAGTACAGCGTCCCGGAATTTTCCAGCCTGGCCGAAGCTATCGTCTACCAGCAACTCAACGGCAAGGCAGCCGTCACGATCTTCAAGCGCTTCTCGGATCTGGCAGGCGATCCCCTCACACCCGAAGGCATTCTCAAACTTACCGACGAGCAACTGCGAAGCGTGGGCTTGTCGAAGCAGAAATCGTCTTACCTGAAAGACCTCGCTGCCAAGACTGCAGCCGGCTTGCTCAACTTCACTGCGTTGCATGAGTTGCCTGACGAAGAAGTGATCAAGCATCTGACACAGGTTAAAGGGGTCGGTGTCTGGACGGCGCACATGTTCCTGATCTTCTCCTTACGTCGCCCAAACATCTTGCCCACCGGAGACTACGGCGTGCAGGTTGCGGTTAAGAAACACTACCGGAAACGAAAGCTGCCCAAGCCGCAGGACATGGAGAAGATCGCTCGCGCGTGGGAACCGTACCGCAGTGTGGCCTGTTGGTACATGTGGCGCAGCCTTGATATCAAGACCGTCTAGCCAGCGAGCATTCGCCGCTCATTATCACCCGTTGTCCCAGCTGTGGTTAAATGGTGTCTGATGGTGGACACAAAGATTCGCGTGCTGGTAGCCAAACCCGGCCTCGACGGGCACGACCGCGGCGCCAAAGTTATCGCCCGTGCACTGCGCGATGCGGGCATGGAGGTCATCTACACAGGCCTCCGCCAGACTCCCGAAATGATTGTAACCGCCGCTCTGCAGGAAGACGTTCAAGTAATCGGTCTCTCGATCCTCTCGGGTGCGCACAATGCAATTGTCCCTCGCGTCATGGATCTTCTGCAGCAAAACAAAATGGACGACGTCATCGTCCTCGTGGGCGGCATTATCCCTGATCAAGACATTGACGGTCTCACGAAAGCCGGCGTGGCCGCAATCTTTCAGCCCGGCACTGCGATGGACGAAATTGTGCAGTTTATCCGCACGAACGTGAAAACACCGGGCGTACCCACGGCTGGATAAATGTCCGGCGTCGACACCTCCCGCCTCAAAAAAATGCTTTCCGTTACGGTCGGTCCGGTTCCCTGGTATTGGGAGACTTTTCCTTCGTTTCGATCGCATAGTGGACAACAATTTGTCTGGGCGCACCACGGCTCGCAGGGTTCAGTCGCAAACCTCGTGACGCTCGGCCTCGCACAGGAAAGCGATAAAGCTCGGCTTGCACTGAACACCTACTGTCGCCCGTTCCTGATTCCACCGCACTTTTTCGGCGTCTGGTGTCCCGAGGGCCGGAACATTCGTCTCACCTGCTTTGATCCAGATCAATTAAAGGCGTTTGATGTCGCGGAGGTTGCGGGCTGGTTCAAGCAATCCTCGGAGCGAATTTATTCTGGCAGCGCTCCCATCGCCGATTTCGAAACTCCCTTAACTCTTGGCCCGGGCACTCACAAAATTGAAGTTCCGCCAGAGTTACAGACCGTCGACGAGTTGATCGTCCCGACCAGCTACAAGGCCATGTCAAATGACGAGCCGGCGTTTGCGTTGTTTGTTTTTTATTTGCAAGCCAGCTTAGTCGAGGTGCTGCCGCAGCGATGGTTCACGGCAGCGCAGTACAGAGTTGGCCAGCAATGGATCACACGCGCTGCCCGCGATCCTGAGTCCCATCGCATCTTCGGCGAGTGTTTCGGCGTCGGAACATTTTTGCTTGAGGAAGATGGCTGCCGGCTAGCCGAATGGCTCGATCGAAGCTCCTGACCTTCTTCGCATATCAGCGGTCTCCACATGACTTCCGTGGCAGAAAAATTCTTCCAGATCGAAGAGCGTCAAGGCGTACGCATCCTGCGCCTGCAGTCGGGGGATGGAACCAATCGCCTCACGCTGGAGTGTGTGCTGGTGCTGACCGACGCGATACGCAAACTGGCTGACGACAGTCGCTCGTTGATCATCACTGGAAACAATAAGTTCTTTTCCGCGGGTGCGGACTTGGAAGAGATCTCGGCCCTCAACGGTTCCGCTGCCTACGAGTTCTCGAAAAAAGGTCAGGCATTGATGGCAGCAATTGAGAATTTCCCCGCACCCGTTTATGCAGCCATCGCCGGCTACTGCATGGGCGGCGGGTTGGATCTGGCTCTCGCCTGTCACCATCGCATTGCCTCACCCCACGCGATTTTCGGACACCGAGGAGCCGCACTAGGTTTGATCACAGGCTGGGGCGGAACGCAGCGTCTGCCTCGGCTTATCGGCAAGGGCCGCGCGCTGGAACTATTTGTCGCCGCCGAGAAAGTCCACGCTGCGCGCGCATTGCAAATAGGCTTGGTCGACGCAATCGCCGAAGATCCTGTCGTCGAGTCTGTTTCTCGAAGCCAACAAGTTGCTCGTTAGTCGGCATGTGCTGAATTGCGCGCTTCTGCCCGCCTGGTATACCGTAAAAAGTCCGCTCTTTAAGCTATGGCCGACCGAAACGAATCTCTCGCAGTGAATGGTTCTGGCGCTGGCAGTGTGCTGACCACAAAAGTCGATCCGACTACGGCCAAATTCGAAGCAAATATGCGCTTTCTAGCCGACCTGATGTCACAGGTGCGCAACGAAGGCGAGAAGATCTGCGAAGGCGGCGGAAGCCGAGCCATCGAAAACCAGCATGCCAAAGGCCGCTTGACAGCCCGGGAGCGCATTGGGCTGCTTGCTGACCCCGGAAGTTTTTTCGAGCTTGGCCTCTACGCCGCACATGGCATGTACGAAGAATGGGGCGGCGCTCCCGCAGCCGGCGTCATTACCGGTATGGCTCGCATTCACACCCGCCTCGTGATGATCATCGCGAACGACGCCACCGTAAAAGCCGGTGCGTTTTTTCCGATGACCTCGAAGAAGGTCATTCGGGCACAGAACATCGCCATCGAGAATCGCATACCCACAATTTATCTGGTGGACTCCGCGGGCGTCTTCCTGCCTTTGCAGGAAGATGTCTTTCCTGACACTGACGATTTTGGCCGCGTCTTTCGCAACAACGCCGTCATGTCTGCCATGGGCATTCCTCAAATTGCCGCCATCATGGGAATGTGCGTCGCCGGCGGTGGCTACCTGCCCGTCATGTGCGATCACGTCCTGATGACCGATGGCAGTGGACTGTTTCTTGCCGGGCCCGCGTTGGTGCAGGCGGCTATCGGTCAAAAAGTGTCGGCGGACGAACTGGGCGGCGCAGCCATGCACTCCGCCATCAGCGGCACCGTAGATTTTCGTGAACCGACCGACGAGGCCTGCATCGAGCGCATCCGCTCGATGGTGGAGAAGTGGGGTTACCGGCGACTCTCACCTTGGGATCGCAAGAAGCCCGTCGAGCCCGAGTTCGCCGCAGAAGAGATATACGGAATCTACGATCCATCACCTGCTCGGCCTTACGACATGAAAGAAATCTTGGCCCGGGTGCTTGATGGCAGCCGCTTCGACGAATACAAGCCGGAATACGGAAAGACCCTGATCTGCGGCTACGGGCGCATCGGCGGATTTGCGGTCGGTATCGTTGCAAATCAGAAGCTGCACGCGCAGCAGACCGATCACGAAGGGCACAAGCGCATCGAATTCGGAGGCGTCATCTACACGGAATCGGCCGAAAAGGCAGCGCGCTTCATCATGGACTGCAATCAGAACCTTATTCCGCTGATCTTCTTCCACGACGTCAACGGATTCATGGTCGGGCGCGACGCGGAATGGAGCGGCATCATTAAAGCCGGCGCGAAGATGGTCAATGCCGTCTCAAATTCTGTGGTACCAAAAATCACCGTCATCGTGGGCGGATCGTTCGGCGCCGGCCATTACGCAATGTGTGGCAAGGCTTACGACCCACGCTTTGTATTTGCCTGGCCGACGGCGCGCTACGCCGTCATGAGCGGGGACTCCGCTGCCGGAACTCTGGTCGAAATCAAGGTCAAGCAACTCGAACGCGGCGGCAAGAAGCTGAGTGATGAAGAAAAGAAAGAACTCTACGAATCCGTAAAGCGCACCTATGACGAACAGACCGATCCGCGATATGGTGCCGCTCGCTTGTGGATCGATAAGATCATCGATCCGATAGAAACGCGGGATGCCATCACCCAGGCACTTGAAGCTGCCGCGTTGAACCCTGACGTTGGGGAGTTCAAAGTCGGAGTGCTTCAGACGTGAGCACTCCGGTCAAACTGATTGAGTGTCCCCGGGACGCATGGCAAGGGCTGAAGGGATTCATCCCCGCTGAC
>Ga0126370_10001260_pt1 | contig 11458 bp, 5 predicted proteins | sample PanSoiMetaPlot_3_FD_92586 | JGI IMG/M metagenome (GOLD analysis project Ga0126370, IMG submission 92586) | Tropical forest soil microbial communities from Panama - MetaG Plot_3 | ecosystem: Environmental > Terrestrial > Soil > Tropical forest > Bulk soil | place: Panama | collected 2016-02-17 | reverse complement strand
TTCCCGTCGCGGTGGGTGCACTGATCGCGTTGATGGTGCCGAACCCGCTGGACGTATTGCCGTTCGGTAGACGCGAGACCTGAGCCAAGAAGTTGTTGCTCGAAGGATCTCCCACCACCGCGCGGTTGAATATATTGGTAAATTCCGCGCGAAAATTGAAGGTGGTCCGCTCCTTGATCCGCCATATCCGGCCAAGATTCATGTTCTCCGCCGGACGCCGCTGGGCGCGGTAGTCGCTATAATAGGCCGCCGCTGTGCCGAACTGGCCGTTGGGCGGATTTGTCCATGCCGCGGGATTAAGGACCTGCGTCGTCTGTGGATCGAAGCAATGGCAGTTCAGGTCCCGCAAGAACAGAGGTTGTCCTGCGACACGGTTTGCAAATGTGTTTTGGAATACAAGATTGCTCAGGTTGGGATTGTTCTGGGCCAAGGGAGCCGCGATCGGCAAACCGCTTCGATAGCTCAGAACAACTCCATAAGTCCAATCACGGGCGATCCAGGACAGGATCTTGTTGGTCTGAAGGTTTGGCGTGGTGTAGTTCGCCGAGATGTTGAACTGGTGCGGCTGGTCGTAGAGGGAGAGATACTTGTTGTTCTTGCGGTTGAAGACGTCGTTGAACACGGCGAGCCCGGCAGTGCCGGCGCTAGGATCGTTCTCGGCGCCAGAGGTGGATGACTTGGCCCAGGCATAAGTTCCCAAAAACGACAACCCGTGAGACAGACGCTTGGTGGCTTTCAACTGAAGCGCGTTGTACCAGGTGTCGCCGAGCGGATCCCAATACGTGGGGATGGTGGTGTATTGCGGATACGGCCGCAGGGACTGCGCCACTGTCTGTCCAGTGGGAAAGCCTGTGTACGGAGGCTTGTTGAATCCCATGGAGGCGGCCACCGGCGAGCTCAAGGTCGATACCAGTAAGGTATCTACGGTGGGATTGGTTAGATCGAGCCCGCGCGCGGAAAGAATTTGTGGTGACACAGCGTTGAGGTTGATCAGACCAGGCGCATTCCACCAGATGCCGCGGTTGCCGACGTAAGCCGCTTCCACCGCCAGATCCTTCATGATTTCCCGCTGAAACCCGACGCTCCACTGATACTGTCGCGGAGGCCGCCCGGCGTTCAGATCGAAGAACGGCGCGCTGGGTCCGGGGATTGGGAAACTAGTGGGATATTGACTCGTGTTGTAACTCGGCCAGGGTGCGGGATCGAAGGATGTGGGAATGCCCGCGGCCAGAGTAGTGACGGCAGCGCCGAAGGAAGACGCGGTCTGGGTGTTGGTGGATCCGGCCAGTCCCGACGACGCTTGATTGTTTGTCTCCGTGCCGCCGTAGACGATGCCAAATCCGGCGCGGAAAACGGTCTTTACGTCGATCTGGTAAGCCAGACCCAGCCGCGGCGCTATGGCGAGGCCGTAGTTGTGTGCCACATTGCAATTGCAGCGGCCTGGGCCAAAACCATCATAGATGGTTCCGCCGGGAAGCCCCGTGAGCGGGTTGATCGCGTTCGGGGCAAAGGAGGGATCCCGCCCGTGGCCATCTTTCAGATACGTGGAGTAATCGTAGCGAAGGCCGTAATCCAGCGTGAGATTGCGCCGGATCTTCCAGGTATCCTGCGCGTAAGATCCGAATTGCGTCTTTCCAATGCGCGGGAACACCGGATTGCTGATGCTCACCTGCTGCACCACGCCCAGCAAGAAGCTAGCATAGGGGAAACCGACATTTGCGCCGTTCACATTTGAAACCTGGAAAGGCTGACCGGTCTGCGCCTGGCTGAATACGTAACTGCCAGAAGTGTTGGAGTAGTTTTGAACCGGATAGCCGTAAACATCCAATTCAGCACCGAACTTGAAAGTGTGATTGTCCTTGACCCACATGAGACTGGATAGATACGAAGGCCTCTGGGTGATGGTATTGACATCGGCGGACCCGCCCAGATTGACGCTGCCACCCGTGCCATTGGTCGCGAGCAGCCCGGTCATCGGCGGAAAGAACCGGTTCACGATGGCTCCTTGAAGACCCAGTTCCTGGGCCGCGTTGTAGTTCGGGATGACGCCCGTGGTGGTGAGCGTCGGCAGGCTTTGCTGCGTGTTCTGGTACCCGCCGCCCAAGTGGAGCAGCAATCTGGGCGAAATCGTGTAGTCGTAGTTGAGGCGCTCAATGTGCGTGCGGATGAACGTACCCGTGGCCGAAACGATTGGATCGGGCAACCCCGTGGAGGTGCCATTGGGAGGGCCGGGGGGCGCGGCCGTGGTTCGTACGCGCGTCCAGAAGAAAGACAGTTTTCCCTTGGCGCCAAGCAACTGGTCGCCTTTGATCGAAGGCGTGGTCGTGTCGCGAGCGGTTGGGAACACCGGCAGATAATTGTTGACCAGCGCATTGACGTTGGGGCCGTTCGGCTGGGGATAAATGTTCTGGATCTTCAGTGCGACGGGGTCGAACCTGCCCTGGGGGATGGTGTTGTTGGGAAACGGATCGAGAACGGTTTGGCCGCTTACACTCCGCGCGGTTAGAGGGTCGTAAATCTCGCCCTGTAGCATCTGGCGTCCCAAAGGGTCGGCTCCGATCCTGATCGCGTTGGGAAGAATGGCGCTCGAGAAATTGCCGGCGCGATAGGGCAGCGTGGGGATCGTCGCGTACTGGGTGTTGTTGACGATGCGGTTGCGGTATTCTTCCCAACTAAAAAAGAAGAATGTCTTGTCGCGGCCGTTGTAAAGCTTGGACAAGTACACGGGGCCGCCCACCGTAAAGCCGAAGTCGTTGGGGCGATTCACTGGACGTGGATTTCCTGCGGGGTTTCCAGTGTAGAACGGATCACCCGCATTCAGGGCTTCGTTCCCGAAATACTCATAACCCGAGCCGTGAAACTGATTGGTCCCCGATTTCATGGTGACGTTGAACAAGCCGCCGCCGACTTGTCCGTACTCTGCCGCGTAGTTGCTTGTCTGGATGGCCATCTCTTGAATGGCGTCTACGTTCGGCGCGGTGCCGCCCGTGATGTTGGGGTTGTTGCTGTTGGTGGCGTCGATGCCTTCGATACGGAAACCTTGTGTGTTGTTGGGCGCGCCATTAATACGGACCTGGTTGTTGCCGTTGTAAAAGGTTCCAGGGATCAACTCCAGCGAGGCGTTGGGATTGCGGATGCCCGTGCTCCCCGCCTGCGCGGTTCCGATGCCCAGAATCGGCAGCGCGTCTAGTGTCTCGGTCTTGACGTTGTAGCCCAGATCGCCGCTCTCCGTTTTGAGCAGCGACGTCGATTCCGTAACCGTAACGGACTCCGAGGCAGCGCCTACTTCGAGCGTCAAGTCGATGCGCAACGTCTGCGCCACCTCGACGGTCAGGCCCGATCGTAGGTAGCGCTTGAAGCCTTGCACCGAAACCGACAGTTCATATGTGCCGACGGGCAACTGGGCCAGCGTGTAGTTTCCGGTCGTGGAACTTGCCGCGTCGAAAACAGCGCCCGTTTCCAGGTTCTTGGCCTGAATCGGCGCACCCGCGACCACGGCGCCGGCCGAGTCCGAGATTGTGCCGGTGATGGCGCCGCGATCGCTTTGTCCGAACGCAGACGCACCGATCGTTAAGAGTGTGAATAGACGTACCTGCTGCACCCGAAGCCTCCTGAAAAGTCGACGAAGAGTCTATTTCATGCTGGTAAGAGTGTCAAGCGTTGCGCTACGGTGCGCGACTGTATCCGTGATATACTCCCGCCATGTTGCGCTCGATCTTCCCTGCCCGTGCGCTCCTGCTCCCTGCCCTCGCCGTAGCGCTAACGGGGCAGCAGCCCGCCTCCGATCCGAGCCCGGCCGCCTCGAGCCCCGAGGATTGGCCGCTGTACAACCGCGATTACGCATCCACGCGTTTCTCGCCGCTCTCCGAAATCGCACCTCAGAACGTTTCCGGCTTGCGGCAGGTGTGCGCTTATCCTTTGCCCGAGGACGCGGAGTTTGAAAGCGGATTGGTTGCCGTAAACGGAACGCTCTACTTTACAACCTCCGATTACACCTACGCTGTCGATGCAGCCACGTGCGCATTGCGCTGGCGCGTTAAGCACGACGCGCCGCGATCCGGAGGCACCGTGCGCGGAGTTGCGTTCGCGGGGAGCCGGGTGTTTCGCGGATTTCCCGACGGTTCGGTAATCGCTTACAATGCCGCCGACGGCGAGCAGCTATGGTCCGCCAAACTCACCGAGCCGGATGGAAGGGCGGCCAGCATCTCGGCCGCGCCCATCGTCTGGAACGGAATGGTCTTTATCGGCACCTTCGGCGCGGAGCGAGCCTGCGGCTGCATCGTCGCCGGCCTGGACACAGCCACCGGACGTGTCGTTTGGACCTTTCGCCTGGTTCCCACCGGCAACTCGCCGGGCGCGGAGACCTGGCCCAAGGGAGTCCACGCGGGAGGCGGCTCGGTCTGGACTAGCTTGACGATAGATCCGGCCGCCGGCTTGCTCTACGTTCCCACTGGGAATCCCGGTCCAGACTTTTCCGGAGCTTATAGACCGGGCGCAAACTTATATACCGGCTCGGTGGTGGTCCTCGACGCCAAGAAGGGGTCGCTCCACACCTGGTACCAACTGGTTCCGCACGACGTCCACGACTGGGATCAGGCCGCAACTCCCGCTGTGATCACGACCAAGCAGAGTCACCGCCGCGCCATGGCGGCGGGCAAGGATGGATACCTGCACGCCATCGACATTGGTTCTGGCAAGGTCGCCTGGAAAACGCCGGTGACTACTATGAGTAATAACGACGCTCCCATCACAGTCGAGGGCACGCATTTCTGTCCAGGCGTTGCTGGCGGCGTGTCGTGGAACGGCCCGGCTTTCTCCGCCTCCACGAATCTGGTCTACGTGAACAGCATGGACTGGTGCTCGACGTTGAAACTGGACGCTGCTGTGCCCGAATTCGAGCCGGGCAAGACGTTCCTCGGTTCCTCCAATGGCTTCGGCGTGCACGATTCCAGGAAAGCCGGTTGGGTGACGGCGGTGGACGCCGACACAGGTGCCGTTCGCTGGCGATACGAAGCTGTCGCGCCGATGATTTCCGGGATCGTGGCAACTTCCAGCGGCCTTCTGGTAACAGTGGACCTCGCTGGCAATTTAATGGCCTTCGATGCCGCGACGGGAAAGCTGCTGCAGCGGATAGCGACGGGTCAGGCGACGGGCGGAGGCCTGATCACGTATCAAGCCGGTGGCAAACAGCGAATTGCGATGGCTACCGGTCTTGAGGATCGCATTCTTGCGACACATGGGAAGCCGGCGGTACTGATCTTCGGGCTGTGAGGCAAAGCTACCGGGTGTGCTCCGCAAAAATTCCGTTCAAATGCATCGCCGAGTAAAATCAAGAAGTTAGGATTACCACGTAACGTTGTTATAGCATCGTTGTTATAGCATCGTTACAACATCGGCGAGCCATAGGCGTAAAGTCGCGTAATGCCTGCTGCAGACCGAGCCTAAAGGCCCGATTTTACAGTGGTTCGAATTTGACTACGGACAAGTCGATCCGCTCCAGCTGCTGCTGGTTTATCCAGCCGGAAACTGCGATCAGCAGAAACCGGAACGGGTCCAGGGATATCGTGATGAGGAAAGTAACATTATTACCGCAGTGCACGGCCCTGTGGGCGATCCCTTGCAGATCTAAGCAAATCGATTTTCCGTACACTACGGGATCGGCCGCAATGACGCCGCGAGTTGCAACATCGCCCAATTTGACTTCCTGCCTGCCGGAAACCCGCTGTCCGGCCAGGGCGGCAACGCGAACATCATTTTCCGCATTCCGACGCCGATGTTCGGTGCGGGTCTCGTCGAGGCAATCCCGGACTCGGCGATCCTGGCGAACATGAAGGCCAACGCGCCTCTCAAGGCAGGGTTGGGTATCTCCGGCCACGCCAACGCCCACCTGAGCGGCAATGTGAATATCAGCGCAAATGATGGGACCATTACCCGCTTCGGATGGAAGGCACAAAACAAGTCCCTGCTCATGTTCGCGGCGGAGGCATACAACGTCGAGATGGGGATCACGAATCTAGTTTCCCCGCAAGAGCGGGACGAGACTCCGGGCGGCATTCTCAACGCTACGCCCGCGGACACTGGGCTTCACGCCTGCCGCCACACCGCCTTCCAATCAAAATACAGCCGTCCTCTCAGATATCGAGGCGTTTGCCGATTTCATGCGAATGCTGGCGCCGCCCGCCCCAGCGCCGGGCACAACGTCCACCGCGAATGGACGGGTTCTTTTCACAAGCATTGGTTGCGTTCTGTCACACGCCATCATTCACCACCGGTAAGACGATTGCGAGCGGCTCCTCGAAAGTTCCGAGCGCCGCCCTTTCCAACCAGACTGTGAATCTCTTCTCCGACCTTCTCGTTCACCATATGGGAGGGGCCTTGCGGACGGAATCACACAAGGTAGTGCAGGTCCAGATGAGTTCCGGGCCGCTCCGCTCTGGGGTGTCGGGCCACAGGTCTTCTTCCTCCACGACGGAGGGACAACCAATTTAGTGGAAGCAATCGAAGCCCACAAAAGCAAGGATAGCGAGGCAAATAGAGTCATCGACCGCTTCAATAGCCTAAAGCTCGGGAGCGGCAAGACATTATTAACTTCCTGCGCTCGCTCTAGTCTCGTTAAAGCTGAAAGTTGGAGCGCGGCAGTCTCCTACAGGAACCGATTACCTAGAACAGATATTCGGAAGCTATGAGCACGCTCCCCGTGGTTTTTCCAAACTACTGGCTTTGCTTAGCGATAATGTGTGATAATAGGCCCTTTTCCAGGAATCGTGGCAGCGCGGAGCATCGATTCGCAAATTGTGCGGTTGGTCCAAACGTCACGTTCTACGCATCGCGTGTAGTTACCCTATTGCACTCCCATTGCCAGCACCTTATTCGTATCTACAGCCTTGGGAACCACAACGCCTACCCAGGCAAAGAGCATCTCGTCCCAGCTTTGATCGCCCCAAGTGACCTTTGCCGTGGGATCGGGATTGTACTTGTTATTAGCCGAATTGTCCCAGCGCGCGATCAGCTCGATGCGCGTGCCTTTGGGGATTTCCCGGGGTTTCTGTTCGTAGTAAATCATCTGCCAATTGAAGTCGTAGTGTGGCACGCTAACGAGCATTTCCGACTCCCCGGTCGGGTAATGGAGTTCGATGTCCATGGCCTTTCCGCGCAGGTGCATATGAGGCTGCGAATAGACCAACTTTACTGGTTCATCGAAACGCCCCATCGTCGTAGCGCCGTAATTCGGCTCGCCCGGGGGAATCGCAAAATCCATCCGCGCCAGGGGCAGCGTCACGAGCCTTTCCTTCGGCGGCTCTTTGGCGAGAACGAATCCGACCTGGGTTAGGTCCTCCTGCTCGGAGCCGTTGGCCGTGTAGTGCATCTCGAAAACCAAGTCCGAGCCAGCGGGGATGAGCTTTGCTGCCTGATGATTCAGATCGAAATATTCCGCGTGAACTCCCGGCACATAACCGACCAGCCATTCGTTGACCGTGAAGCGCGGGTCCACCGGCGCCGGTAGCGCTTCCTTGCCGCCCTGCCTAGGAGGGACGTACGGCTCACCAGGCTTGGCGTCCTTCATCCAGAGTGATCCGGGCGGGCGCACATGAACGCTAGCGTGATGGACAACCTTGCGGTTTCCTGCGCGGATTTCGCCGTCCAGAACCCAGGTGTCCTGCTTGAAATTGGTGGGGACCACAAAGTAGGTGTACTCGATGGTGCCCTTGGCGGGAACCCTGAAGGGCTTGGACATGGAGAACACCACGTCGGGCTTAATGTTCCAGCCTTCGCGCCATTCGACCGGAGCCGGTTTGTCCTTGGGATCGCCTTCCGTCGCGCCCTGGTCCGCCCAGGCCGCAAGCGTAGCGATATCGGCCTCGCTCAACCGTCGGTCATTGAGGAAATGACCGTAGCGAGGATCGGCAAACCAAGGCGGCATCTTTTTCGCGAGAACTGCGGTGCGGATCGATTTGGCCCACGGTCGAGTAGATTCGTAGCTGAGGAACGACATGGGCCCGATCTCTCCGGGGCGATGGCAGGTCTGGCAGTTTTTCTGGAGAATGGGCAGGACATCACGGTTAAACGTTACCGGCCCGTCGGTGCCGAATAGCGCCGCAGCCAAACCGAGGCCTAGGAAGGCGGATTTAACAATCGGGCTCATCTCAGCCCCTATTCGATCACAAACCTGCCACAACGGCAACATCTTATGCTTACACCCGGAATCCGGGGTGCAGAAGCCATGACCGTCGGCGACCTGCCGTTTCGGGCTGGTGCCTGCGCGAAATCGACGACGATAATGAACCACAACAGCCACCGCGAGACGCTATTGATAATCGACAACCTGGTTCCGCCTACGAAAACTGGCCAGGCCCTCACTTCCCTACGTAGCTTACGCGCCAGATGATGTTCGTGCCGTCGTCGGTGACGTAAAGAGATCCGTCCTTGCCGGTGACGACTCCCACCGGCCGGCCCCATGGCCCTTCCGGACCTGAGAACGTCAGGAAATCCTCAAACACTCCGCTGGCGTGACCCTTTTCCAGGGGTACACGGACAACTTCGTGGCCTGATGGATTCTCGCGGTTCCAGGAACCATGCTCGGCGGCGAACAAATCCCCGCGATATTCGGCGGGGAACTGTGTTCCATCATAGAAGGTCAGGCCGAGTGAAGCGTTGTGGGGCGAGACAATTACATCGGGCACCAGCACTTTGTCCTTCAGTTCGGGATGCTTGCCCGCGAGGCGCGGGTCCTGATGGCCGCCGATGTAATACCAGGGCCAGCCATAGAAGCCGCCGGGTTCGACATGCGTGATGTAATCCGGCACCAGGTTGTCTCCCAGGGCGTCGCGTTCGTTCACGCTGCACCAGAGTTCGCCGGTCACGGGATTCACGCCCAGGCCCACTGGGTTGCGAATGCCACCGGCGTAAACACGCACGAACTTGCCCTCCGGACTGTATTCGAGGATGTTCGCCCGATGGGTTTCTCCGGGGTGCGTGTCCGGGTCGTCTACGTTACTGCCCGAGCCGACCGCCACAAACATTTGTTTGCCGTCCTTCGAAAACACCACGTCGCGGGTGGAGTGGCCGCCCGTGGGAAGCTCAGGAATGATTACTTCTGCGGGCTTAGTGGCTTTCAAATCGCCGTTCTGGTAGGCGAACCGCACCACGGAGCCGGTGTTCCCGGCGTAGAGCCACTGCGGATTCGGCCCGGGCGGATAGAAATTGATTCCAAAAATGCCGCGTAATCCCGTGGCGAAAGTCTCCACTTGCTGGGGCTTGCCCTCGGGTGTCCGGCCGCGAATCACCTTGATTTCGCCAGCGCTCGTTTCAGTGAAGAATAGATCGCCGCTCGGAGCCACTCGGACCTGGCGCGGGTTCTTAAGCCCCTCCAGGAACGGTTCGACTTTGAACCCCTCTGGGGCAGCCGGCAGGGCTCCTGGAGGACGCGAGGCGAGCTTGGTGTTGCGGTGGGATTGCGTATCGAACGGCTTTGGGAGGTCGTTCGCGGTGATCTTGCGGAACGTTCCGGGCTTCAAGTCCTTGGCGTCGAAGAACGCACTTTTTCCACCAATCAGGTTTACGATTTTGCTTCCGTCGCCTTCGAGCATTGTGCCGAGCGCAAATAATCCGGCCGCAGCCATAATCCAGTGAAGTCGTTTCATGTGGGCCTCTTGTTGGTCAGTATGGCAGAATATCGAGCCACTCTATACTGAGCCGGGCCCGTTTATGGAGATGCCTGGGCTCACAACCGCAGAGACGCCGCCCGCGGAGATAGTCCGGGGAGGTCCCCGGTATTCCCGAATCAGCCTTTCTTTCTCGCAAGGACTAGCCGGGGTTCCGCCATCGCCTCAAATGGCAACCCGGTCGTCCTCAAATCCTTAGGCGCAAACGTATCGGGCAAACGTTGCCACTGGGGTGTGTTTCAACTACGGCGCATTGAACAAACCGAATGTTTCACGTCTTTACTGAAGTGCCGGATTGACGAACCTTCCAGCGATTCGGCCGGATATCGAAAGGCTCAAAAACCGTAGATGCGACACATCTGCGTGACGCTATGTCGGGTCACTTACTCATGCCTTTGAAGGCGTATTTGTAATAGCGCTGGCCGTTGTTGACTTCGCCCAGAAACAGATTTCCCTTCGAGTCCGCCGCCATGCCGTGGACGTGGAAGAACTCTCGTGCGTTGTGGCCGGAGTGTCCCCCAACACTGGAAACCATCTCCAAGGTTTGCCGATTCAGGATTCGGATCGCCTTATTGGAGCCATCCACGACATAGAGGAACTTCTGGTCTTTGTCCGGCGAGACGGCGAATGCATGCACGGTGCCTTCAGCCTGAAGCGTGTTCCTGGCGATGAAGACTTCCTTCACGAACGTTCCATCCAATTTGAATACCTGAAGGCGATTGTTCGAGCGGTCGGCCACGTAGACGAGATCGTCGTTGGTCACCAGCACGGCATGAACGGGGTTGTTGAAACCCTCAGGCGGGGGTCCTTGAACGAGCTCCGCGCGCGGCGCGAATTTCAAGTTATCGTCCGGCTTCTTGCCATAGGCTCCCCAGTGGCGCTTGTACTTGCCGGTATCCGCATCGAAAACAATCACGCGATGATTGAAATATCCATCGGCTACGAACAGCTCATTCGTTTTCGGGTAGACGAAGAGGCCTGCGGGGCCTCCCAGGTTGGCCGTGTCGTTGCTGCCCTGGTTCTTTCCAGCGTGACCGATTTGCAGGAGGAGCTTGCCTTTGGTGGTGAACTTCAGGATGTGGTTATCTTCCTTCGCGCTTCCGCTGAGCCAGACGTTGTCTTTGGAATCGACGAAGATCCCGTGCTCAGACGTAAACCATTCGTATCCCTGCCCCGGGCCACCCCAGGCCTGAACGAACTTTCCATTCTTATCGAATTCCAAGACCGGCGGTGCCGGAATACAGCATTCCGCTTGCGGAGGATTGAGCGAGGCCGCCTTTTCACCGTCGGGAATCGTCGCGGGCCGGTGAAACACCCAGAGGTTATCGTGCGAATCGACGGCCACGCCGCCGACCTGCCCGTTTACCCATTTGTTCGGCAACGCCTGCGACCACAGAGGATCCGGCTCGAACACGGGCACTTGGTTCGCCTGCGCCATGGCATGCTGCTCGATCCTCCCCGCCGCGAGCGCGAGGATTACGCCCACAGACGCCAGAAACAGCCCTCGTTTGCGTAGCATATCCCCTACCTTTCCAAACCCGCGCGACTACTGCGGTCGCCTGAACAAACCGCCATAGACTGCTTTCGCCAGGATGTGGCCCTGAATCGCTTTGATTACGTTAGCGCGGGTCTCGAACGCGTCAGCCGATGGCTTCACATCCAGCTTCGTATCCAGCGCATAGAGCTCAAACATGTAGTGGTGAAGGGGTCCGTTCGCGCCCGCACCCGGACCGCGGTACATCGGGCCGGTCGCGCTGACCTGGTAGCTTCCGTCAGCGAGTTGCGATCCCTTGGGT
>Ga0126370_10001258_pt1 | contig 11465 bp, 13 predicted proteins | sample PanSoiMetaPlot_3_FD_92586 | JGI IMG/M metagenome (GOLD analysis project Ga0126370, IMG submission 92586) | Tropical forest soil microbial communities from Panama - MetaG Plot_3 | ecosystem: Environmental > Terrestrial > Soil > Tropical forest > Bulk soil | place: Panama | collected 2016-02-17 | reverse complement strand
CTTTGGCGCCGGCCGACGTTGTGGTACCAACCGCCTGCTTAGCCATTGTCTGTACCTCCAAGCCGTGCGGCATGTTCTCGGGCGCGCGTTCATTGTCTGAACGGAAGGCGCTTGCAGCATCCCCCCCGATGGGAGGACTTTCAGGCGTCCCCCTTCCGGGAAGCCGAAGCGGTGTCGCGCCACCCGGCGGCCTGGTAGGCGTCGGCCAGGATGCGGCGGGCGAAGTTGGACGAGCGCGCCGGTAGGCACCCCGTGGTGAGGGGAACATCAGGCCCAAGGGATTGGTGCCGACCCGCTGCTCGGTGCGGGCCGCCTGGAAGCGGGCGGTGACCAAGTCCGCCAGGGCGTATCCCTCCGGCGTGCGGGAGGGGTAGATGGTGCGGCGGCGTTTTGCGGCCCTTCGGGGCCTCATAGTAGAGCTTGCCGCCGATTTCGATGACCTTGCGGTCGACGTCGACGGTGCGGGTGGCGGGGGTGATCTGGCTGGCGGTGAGACGACGAGTTCGCCCCAGCGCAGCCCGGTGCAGGCGGCGAAGTTGGCCATCAGCTCGCAGGATTCGTCCAGATAGGCCAGGGCCTGGCCGAGCTTCTTGGGTTCCTGGCGGGCCTGGTCGTGTTCGGCCCCAGGCCTCCTGATTTGTTCCAGGGACTTGCCCTTGGTCTCGGGGACTTTGGCCTTGACCCAGCGGAAGGTGATGACGCACAGCGCGGCGAAGATCAGGAAGGTGGTGGACTCGCCGATCGCGTTCATGATGGACAGGAAGGTCGCGCTGACGATGAACGCGGCGCCCCAGTTGAACGCGGTGGCCACGGCCATGGCCTTGCCCCGGATCCGGTTGGGGTAGATCTCGGCGATCAGCGTCCACACGACCGGGCCGAGGGAGAAGGCGAAGGAGGCGATGTAGACCACCATGGCGATGAGGGTGACGATGCCGGTGACGCTGGGCCCGCCGCCGGTGGCCGGGTGGCGGTCCAGGAAGGCGAACGCGGCGGCGATGGCGACCAGGCCGACGGTCATGCCGGTGAGCCCGGCGTACAGCGAGTCGACGCGGACGAGCTCGCCCGGCCGTGACGTGGGCTAACCGCCGAGCAGGCCGATCGCTGTTGCTTTTTGCACTGCGTCGTTCCGTGTTGACGCGTCCAGCTTGCGGTAGATCGATCTCAGCTCGCCCTTGACCGTGTTAGGGGAGATGAACAGACGCTCTGCGATCCCGCCAACGGTGAGGTGTGTTTGCAGGTAGGGAAGCAGCCGGAGCTCGGCGGGGGTGAGGGGTGCCCTGCCGATCGTTCCTGAGACGGCGGTGGAGGCCAGGGCGCGGCGGAACTCTTCGACCTGGTCAACGAGGGTCCCGAGCGCCGGCCGGTGGCGCAGGATGTCGTCCATCTCGCGCAGCAGCTGGCGGGCCGTCGCCGGGTCGGCGAGCGCGTAGTACATCTTAGCTAGCTGCAGCCGTACCCGGACGGCATGGTAGGGCAGCAGGTAGGTGGCTGTCGGGCGGGTCCGCATCGCCCGGGTGAGCTGGCGGTGTGCTTCGTTGAGGTCATTGTGGTGCAGCGACAGCCTTGCTGCCCCAGTGAAGGCTGCGATGGCGAAGACGTAGTCGTGCATCCGGTGCTCATCGATTATGGCAAGCGCAAGCTCTAGCCGCCCGGCCGCCTCCTGCCACTCACCGCGGTCAATCGCCAGCCACGCGAGGTACGCACCGAGGCCGACGACAGTCTCGGCGTTGCCCAACGTGGCGGCGACCGCGGACGCTTCCGTGAGAACGGAGCGGGCCTGGTCGAGGTGCCCGGCGAGCAGGTGCGCTTCGCCGAGCACCCAGAGCGCCTCGGAGCGATATGGGCTCCACTCGGGTTCTTGGGCGACGGCGAAGGTCGCGTCGGCCATCATCGCCTCGGGACCAGCAGGACACATGGCCGCCCGCAATATGGCCCGGGCCGAGTCGAACGAGGCCGTGCCGTCTGTGGGCACACCGTCGAATGCGGCGGCGTCGACGAACGCTGCCCACCGCTGCGCCCCGGCCGTGTCGCCGGTCAACACCAGCTCCCAGCACCTCAGCACGGCGAGCGGTGGGTAGCGTTCGATGTTCGCATCGCCGATGGAACGGAACCAGCGCTGAAGGGTCGGCAGCTGCCCGGTCTGCTGCATCGGCAGGGCCAAAGCGGTTGCCAGCCGCACCGTGCGGTCCCAGTCGATGGTGTGCAAGAGGTGCTCCAGGGCCAGCGTGGGGGATCCTTTGGCCTCATACCAGTCGGCGGCGCGCTGGTGCAGCGCTGTGATGACCTCTGGTTCGGTGCGGCGCAGCTCGCCGAGCAGGAACTCCCGGAACAGGTCGTGGTAGCGGTACCACTCCCGGCGGCGGTCGAGCGAGATCACGAACAGGCTGGTGGCCTCCATGCGGCGCAACTCCCCGGCTGCGCCAGTGGATCCGAGGACGGCATCGCAGAGCGGGCCGCAGAGCTGATCCAGCACGGCCGTGCGGCGCACGAACCGCTGCCTGTCCTCCGGCGCCGGGGCCAGGACCTCGCGGTAGAGGTAGTCGGCCACGTACGGGTCGTCCCCGGTGATGGCCAGCGCCTGGCCGCCGCTTTGCTTGGCGATCACGGCGGCCAGGTAGAGGCCGGCCGGCCACCCTTCGGTCCGTTCGGTCACCGCGGCGGCCTGCTCCGCGGTCAGGCTGACCTGTTTGGTCGCGAAGATCTGCTGGGCGCCGGCCGCGTTCAGGGCCAGGTCCCCGGCCCTGAACTCCAGTGCATCGCCCAAGGCCCGCAGCCGCGGCAGGTGCGGCTGCTCAGAGCGGCTGGTGGCGGCCAGCTGGGATCCGCGCGGGATCGCCGAGATCAGCACGCTCAGCACGTCATGGCAGGCCGGTGACCGCAGCTGGTGCAGGTCGTCCAGCATGAGGACGAACGGAACGGCGCTCGCGCGAAACTCCGCGGCCAGCCGCGGCGCCGCGCGGCCCAGCGCCGACACGCCGGGACCTCCCACTTCGGCGACCAGACCGGCGCCGCCCAGGCCGGCCCGGCAGTACGCCGACGCCAGCGAGACGACCAGCCTCGCGGGATCATCATCGAAGCGGTTCAAAAACACCCACGCCACGCGGCTATCCTCCGCGGCGGCCCACTGCGCCAGGAAGGTCGACTTGCCATAGCCCGCCGGCGCGGTGACCGCGACAATACGGCAATCACTCGACCGGGCACTCGCAACAAGCTTGGCGCGGCTGACCGCGCCTAGGCGAGGCCGCGGGACGGAAAACTTCGAATCGAGCAGCAACACGCCAAGCCCACGCCGTGGCGAGGCCACTGCGGGCGAGTCTGGGGGCATGGTCACCCTCGTCTGCTTTCAGGACCCGAGTGAGGTCGCGGAGGACCATGACCAGCGACGGAAGCGACTTGCGCTCGCTGTGCAGCGCCTGTTCCCCGTGGTGAATAGCTTGGTCGAGGTCTCCTTGCCGGGCTGCGACCACGCTGTGGGTGATCCGTGCTTCTGCCAGGCGCATGGGGGCGCGTTCAGTGCCGTCGAAGTCAATGCTGGCCTGGATGACCTCATTGGCCAGATTTTCTGCCATGCGGTCTTCGGCCAGGTGGCGGTAGCAGTCCATGGCGTAGAAGTCGAACTTGGTCGGGTCCACCACGAAGTGATTGTCCACGTTCTCTGGGTAGGGCAGGGCATCCAGCAGCCGCCGTCCCCGGTCAAGGGCAACCTCGGTTTGGCGGCGGTCGCCCAGCCGTGCCCACGCCTTGGCCTCCTGCGCGGCGAGCTGCACACTCACGGCGCTGTGCGGGGCAACCTCGGCGCCAGCGCGGGCTGAGGCGACGACGCCGTGGTAGTCACCGCTGGTCAAGTTCATCCAGGCGCGTACTTCATGCGCCCAGGCTTCAATGTCCCCGTACTCAGCTTCCTGTCCTAGCGACAGGGCGGCTTGCCGCATGGCTTCTGCAGCCTGGCGGTCGCCGGTGTCATAGTTCAGGCACGCGATCAGCAGCGCGACCCACCCGGTCTGGATGAGGATCTCCCGGTGCTGTTTCAAGGTCATCCGCTGGCCTTGGCATTCGGTCATCCGGCGCAGCCACGCGTGACCCTCCTGCTGGAGCTGGTCAGCAGGCGTGAACGGGTACTCCGAGCAGAGCGTGTCCGTCGCGATGCGCACCCCGGTCAGCGTGGCCTCGTCGATGTCCGAGCGCTGCAACCGGCTGACCAGCTCTAGCGTCTCCATGCCGGTCGTTGCCAGGATCGCAGCCTTGGCATCTCGCTTGGACGGCACGGGGAACATCGCATGGGTGACCGTCCCGAATGTCGTGGCAATGATCGGCTGGTAGAACTCGCTGGGCATTACCTCTCCGGCTTCCCAGCGCTTCCACTGCCGCAGCAAGCTCGCGGCACCGGGGAGTTGCCCGGGAGCGTGTGCTCGCATTGCTCTGACAGCGTCGGCTTGGCTCCAGTGGCGTGCCTCGCGACCGTTGGTCATCCGACGGGCCCACCCGGGCCGGTCATCAGTCATCCGTGCTCATTCCCTGGTTCGCCTTCTATCAAGTGTCGCAGATCGCGGGGTGGTGACACGCAGGGTGACACCGCGCTGTCACCGGGTTGTCCGTTCCTGCCACCGCCATTGTCACTAGCGGTACTGCACCATTACAGCGCCGCACCAGTCGGATCCTTCCCCGCGGGTAGCGGCTTGACCACCTGCACCTTGAGCGGCCGATTCTGCTGCTTGGCCGTCAAGGCGAACAGAGGCGCGATCTTTGTGTATGCGAGGAAGCTCTTCGCCTCGGAGACGAGCAGCGTGTCGCTGCTCTTCCCGGTGATGTAGGCGCCGTAGATCGTTCCCTGGTTGATCGCGTCCGTCGCCGCCGTCTCGTTGGGGTACACCGTGTTGGTGAACGAGACGCGGTGACCCGGAACTATTTCCGCCGACTGGGCTGCTGTCACGACCGGCGACGATCCGGTCACGCCAAACGGCATCTTCTGCGGAATTAGCATCTGCTGCGCGCTGACCGATACGGCGACCAGCCCGAGCACGATGACCAAGCCAATGGCAAACGCAAGCAGGGCCCCTTTACGAACGCCTTGCGCCGCATCTTCGCGGTCATCAGGCCGTTGCGCTGTTCCACTGGTCGCTCCGTTTCGGCGAAGGCTTCATCAACCCTCACCAGGCCCGCGCCCCGGCCGCCTGGAATCCCGCCGTCTGGTGCACGTCTCCGCTCGCCATCGAGCCCTAGTCCACCTTGTCCAGGGCCAAGTTTTCATCCACCCGGATGGGATGAAAACGCCACCGCGCAATACAAGGACGGCAGCAGCGGATCTGCCCGCGAACAGGTCACAAGCCGGCCGGACCCGGCCTTCCGCAGCAGGAAGTCAAGCCCGTTCAGTACATTCGGCTCAGCAACGAGATGGAAGGCATCGAGGACCAGCCTCACCGGCGGTTCTAGGCCGCCAGTACCGACGCCAGCCGCATCAAGAACACGCGCTCTGCCTCCCGCCCCCGCGTGCCGACCGACAGCGTCCTCGGTACGGCAACACCGGACCTGTGCAGCGCCGAGACGGCCTAGGACCAGAAGACTCCCCCGGTTGTCGTACTCATCGAGAGAAAGCCACGCACCAGGCCCGGGCTCCGCGACCGCTCACGATGCCGCGGCCATCGTTTTGCGCGTGCCGACAGGCCCAGTGACAACCGTCAACAGGCCGGACCGCATGCCCCCAGCGATCAGCTTGGTGACCCGCGGGCGCTGTGGCGCCCAGTCCGCCACATCCGGCGCCGTGATCTGGGCTACCCGGGTCGGATCGCTGGCGGAGACGGCCGGCTGTCTGGAGCCGGTCACCACCTGCCTGGCACGAACCGCTCGACCTAGGCCTGGGGATCGTCCTGCTGGTCATCGGAGTGTTGCTGGCAACCGGCCACCTGCATCACCGGCGGCGGCCTCACTCCCTGGCCGCCGGCGGGCGATCCTCCGAAGTGGGACGGCTGGGCGCAGCGGTCTTGCGGGAGCCCCGGTTCGGGCTCGCCGTCCTCATCGGCGCGGTGGTCGGCACGCCTGGTGCCCTGTACATCACCGCCCTGCACCTGCTAGTCAACTCGAAATCGTCTACCGCGGTGCAGGCTCTTGCCGCGGCTGGTTTCGTCGTCATCGAGTTCGCGCTGGTGATCATCGCGTTCGCGTTCCTCATCGTCCGGCCCGAGGCCACAGAACGAGCGATCCAGCGGTTCAAAGACTGGCTCACCCATCACGCGCGGCAAGTCCTGACTGCCCTTGCCCTGCTCGTCGGCGGCTACATGGTGCTCAGCGGCACATTGCGCCTGCTGGGCTGAGGCCGCTGCTCGGTCCCGGTGCCGCATCCTTGTAGTGCCGAGAACCGTCAGCGGTGTGACCGGCCTGGATTCCCCGGGGCAAGCTCCCGCCACGTCCCCTGCTCGGAGTCGTATTCCTGGCGTTCGAATAGGAGCATGTCATCACCCAGCAGGATGAGTGAGTAGGGGCTGGGTCCGCTGCCGGGGACATGACCGTGGTTGTGCACATCCTGGGGCGGGATCAGTGTCACTACATCCCCGCAGTGCAGGGCGCGCTCGTCAGCAAGAGTTAGTTCGGCGCGGCCGCCGGCATGGCGAACCGCGTTCCAATGCTGATGCGTCTCCACCCCGCGAACCGGGGCGATCGCGACCCAGCACTGATGGGAGTGGGTGTAGGCCATCACTCCTTCTGGCCGGTGAACGAGCACCAGGCGGGGTCCCCGGTCGGGCTTGGCCAGCCAGTGCACCCCGGGCGACTCGGCGGGCATCTGCGCGACCAGCGGAGCGAGATACCCCTCCTCGGCGGCCAGTTCCACCAGCAGCCGCCCCACTTCGTCCATATCGGGGACGTCGCTGGCACAGGCCTCATCCAGCTGAGCCAGGAAGTGGTGCAGTGGGGCAGGATACGCACCGGTACTCATCCATCCAACCTAGCCGTCCACCAGCGGCACTGCCGCGCTGCCTGGGCGCAACAAAAGGAGTTTCATCCTTCTGGGGGGGATGCGATTGCCACCGTGGCAAGGGACTGTGGGTCTTCGTTCAAGCACTGCTGGTGCGCCCAAAACCTGGCGCCTGGAGTTGCCCCCGTGCCCGTGACGGATTCGACGCCCCCCGGTGGTCCTTCTCGGCACGGATCAGCCAGTGACCAAGGCACCGGCTCCCGCCGAGAGACCCGCGAGGCCGTCTTCGCGGATCCGTCCCGGCGCACCTACCTGGCACAGGAGCGCACGCTCTTGGCGGTGGCGGACGGCGCTCGAGACGTTGGCCGTGGCGGTGGCCATTGGCTCGATTCTCTCAAGCTGGCCCGTACCCCGAAGGGCCCCCATCGTGGCCCTGGGTGCGGGGTATGCGGTCTTGAGTATCTGGTTCGTCCTGCTGGGCCCGCACCGTCAGCGGGCCAACGATCACGCCTTTGTCGAACACCGCTGGCACAGGTGGGGGCGCTGGTGGCGATCGGGTCACCGGCGGTGTGCCTGGAATGGAGCACCACCCGGGCGCTGGCGGTGGCCGCGACCCAGGATGAGATCACCAGCGTGCTGCTGGCAATCGCCCCGGCGGCCGGGCTCGGCCGGGTCGTCGGCGCCGTCTCCGGTGTGGCGGCCGCGCCGAGGTATGGCGTCGAGACCGCGCTGGCGGACCCCTATGATCGCTGACGGCTCCCCCGGCGGTCCCGGGCAGGCCACCGGCCGGCCGCGAAAGAGGCGGGCGAGCAGGAAGGCAGCCAACTTGCCCGGTGCCCGGCGGGTCCGGCGGGTGACCGAGTGGGGCAAGCAGAAGTACACCGGCTCATCGGCGGAATATCTGCAGCGCCGGCTGACCGCGCTGGATTTGGTCAACCAGGGCATGCTGTTTGCCGCCACGCTGCTGTTGTGCGGTCTCCCGTTTCTCATTGTCACCGTAGCGCTGGAGGGCAGGTCGGCGGCGGCTGGAATCGGCCGGCGCATGGGACTTGACAAGCAGGCTTCAGCCGTTTTCGGTCACCTGTTTACGTCTCCGTCGGCCACGTCGGCCGCCGTCGTAGGGAGCACGTCGATGGTGTTCTTCGTGCTGGGCGGAATCTGTGTCGCCTCAACGCTGCAGGTACTTTACGAGCGGGTCTTTGACGTAGACCACCGGGGGATGAAAGGCCTGCCCCGCCAGCTGATCTGGCTGGCCGTGACGCTGGGCGCCAGCTTCCTGGCCACCGGCTACGGGCCCGCAGTGCGACAGGCCGGCCCGGTCGCATTCGCGCTGGCTTCCCTGGTTTTGGTTCACCGGCTTCTGGTGGTTCACGCTGTGGCTGCTGCTGGCGGGCAGGGTCTCCTGGCACCCGCTGTTCCCGTGCGCCTGCGCCACAGGCGTGTTCTGGGTAGGCATGGAGGTGGTCTTTTCGTTCTTCATCTCCGGCATGGTCATATCGGAAAACAAGGAATACGGGCCGATCGGGATAGTCTCCGCCCTCATGTCCTTCCTCATCGCCATCGGGGTCGTGATCGTCCTCGGCGCAGCCGTGGGCCTTGTCTGGCAAGAGCGGGGCCTGTCGTGGCGGGCCGCCTTCAGCAAATTGCAGCGGGCCCGGTGACGGCGGCGACATGAATCGGCCTACCTCCCCACCCGCGCCATGACCGCCGGTGAGGAGGAAGCGTTCTCCAGGGACGAAGGGTCCTGCTCGTGAAGGCGGGACTCCTTTCACCCCAAGGGGGATGATGCCGCTGCGGGCTGCGCGAGGTGGGATCGGGATAAGGAGTAAGAGACCGGAGTCATGGCTCCGGCGATTTCGGCAACTTAGGGGGCCACCATGACCTCGGCAGTAACCGAACCGGGCAAGGGCACGCGCGGGCAGCGCGCCGAAGGACACGGCCTGATCGTCTTCGCGTCCGTGATGCTGATCATCATTGGCTGCTTCAACCTGATCTACGGCATCGCCGCGATCGCTAACTCCCACGTCTTCGTCGCCAACGCGCACTACGTGTTCAGCAGCCTGCGCACCTGGGGCTGGATCACGCTGATCCTCGGCGTTTTGCAGCTGCTGGCGGCGGTCGGGGTCCTGGCGGGCAACCAGCTGGCCCGCTGGTTCGGCGTGGTGGTTCTCGGGCTCAACGCGATCGACCAGATGTTCTTTATCCCCGCCTACCCGTTCTGGTCGCTGGTGATCATCGCACTGGATGTGGTCGCACTCTACGGTCTGTGCGCATACGGTAGCCGCGCCAACCTGGCCAGCTAGCACGCGCTACGTGGGCGGACGGCGGCTGGAAACCGGCGGCCGTGAACACCGCAGGTGTTAATTCAGCGCCGTTGCAGCCGAGGACAGGCAGATCTGGGCTTGCCACGAGCGTGGTAATGGTCTCCCGCCCCATGCGTAAGGAAGTTACGGTCATGCGTGACATTCGAGCGAGCGCCGAGGTACGGGCATTCCTCGGGGCAGAGAATCTGCGCCGCCTGCACGATAACGCGGTCGTGCGGTACGAGTGCTGGGAGTGCGGCAGGACAGGCCGGACCACCGAGCCCACCTCAATGATCGTCCTCGGTTACCGGGTCTTCCGTGCCGCCAAGTTCGCGCACGCTGCCTGCGCAGACTCGCGAATCATCGAGGTCAACGCCGCCGGGTGGGCGGAGGCGGGTGACTGCTGCCTAGCAGGACCAGCGGCAATGGCAGTGGGCGGGACGGCGGCTTCACTAAGACGAGACCCACCCGGCAAGGGGGTGCGAGGCATGAAGACGACGCGGCTGGCGCGCACACTGGGCCTGGACGGTAACCCGCTACGGCGCCGCACCGACAAGATCGCAGCCTGCCTGGCGGCCTTGCTGCTGGTGGCGTTCATGATCGGTGCGCCCTTGCTGTCGGCGGCAGTTGTCGGCTGGGCGGCGCGTTCTGGGATCAGCGCGCAGCAGGCCGCGCGCTCCTGGCGCCAGGTTCCCGCCGTCTTGCTGCGCGCCGCGTCGTCGCCCGCCGCGGTCAGGCCTGGACTTATCGTCTATACCTGGGTGCCGGCCCGGTGGACCGCGCCGGACGGCCGGATGCGGACCGGCCGGATCCCGGTCACCGTTGACCTGGCCGCGGGCCGCACGGTCCCGCTGTGGGTGGACGCGGCAGGCTCACCGGTCAGTCCTCCGCCGGACCACGGCGCGGTGGTTGCTGGAGAGGTTGCCGCAGCGACCGCTGCCACTTGCGCACTGGGGATCGTCCTGCTCTGCCTGGCGTTGGCAGGGCGGTGGGTGCTTGACCGGCGCCGGCTCGCCAGCTGGGCAGCGGCATGGATAACGGTAGGCCCCCAGTGGACCAAGCGATTCCGGTCACGCGGCTAACGGCAGCGATTAGACACGACCGCTGCTGGCAAACTGCTGCCTACGCACCATTGCACCTCGTGCCAGGGGATTCCATCACCCTGTTGGAATGACGCCGGTTGTCAGCCGTCCCGGAGTTCGGTTAGCGGAGTGCCGCGCTTCCAGCCGGTCACATGACTCCAGCCGCTCACCGGTGACCGCGCCAGCAACCTCCGGCAGCGCACCCTTTACATTCGCCACCCCGGGTGGTGTGATTCGCCTGGCGCTCGGCGCGGTCCTCGCCCCCGCTTGCTAGGTGATCGCTTCGCTTGAATCGGTATCTGGCGTTAAGGTCGTCCTTTCACGCCGCCAAATCGCTTCCCTCGTGGCTCTACGGGCCGTTGTGGCTGGTGATGCGACTTGGGTCGCTCGGTGCCGTCTTCGCCGTCGCTGCCCTGGCCGCCCTGTTCCGCCTGGCCCTCGAGCTTCTCGCCGCCGGGCTTATCGCCTACTACCGGGCTATCGGCCTCAACCACCTGGCCGGCCGGCCGCGGCCCGCTGCACATGGATGAGACTGATCAGCCGTGACGGCGCCCTCCCTCAGGAGCTGGCCGGCTGGGACGGCGCGAGATCCTTTGGCGCTGTCCTGGTCAGCATGGTGACCCCGGCGGCCATGACGGCGAAGGCCACGACGGCGATGGCGACTTTCGCCGGGCTGTCGGTGAAGTGCTCGCCGAACAGCCAGCGGCTCAAGATGATGCTGGCGAACGGGTCGACGATGACCAGCAGCGGCTGGGACACGCTCAATGGCCCGACGTGCAGCGCGCCCTGCTGGAGCAGCGCGCCGGTGATCGTGGCGGCGATGAAGCATACACCGGCCAGTCCGCCAGCGCGCCGCCGATGCCGGAAGCCGCCAGCGTCTGGGTGGCTGTCTTGAGGAACGACGCCTCCAGGGCCGCGGTCAGCCCCGTCGCCGCCGCCAGCACGGCCGCCCGGCGCGCCGGCGAGCCCCGCAGGCCCAGCAAGGCCAGCACGGCGATGCCGCCGCCGAGCACCAGCCCGGCCGACAGCCACGCCGTCGCCGCCGGGGACGGGTGCCCGCCGGTGGGCTCGCCGACGGCCAAAAACGCTGCCAGGCTCACGCAGACGACGCTGACCGACGCCCACGCGGCTCCGGCCACCTCCTGACCGATCCACACCCGGCGCAGCACCAGG